>ENA-UOTX01000560-UOTX01000560.1-compost-metagenome-genome-assembly--contig:-NODE-560-length-37976-cov-11.742869_pt1 | contig 37976 bp, 20 predicted proteins | sample MGYA00238143_ERZ746982 | MGnify/ENA primary metagenome ERZ746982 (study PRJEB28758, sample SAMN06268862) | compost metagenome | isolation source: single cell | place: USA: California, Emeryville, Joint... | reverse complement strand
AATTCTTCAAACACTCTGAATGTGAAATTCATGTAATATTCGTGATAAAACTCATGTTTCCCTTTTCTCATTTCAAGGTCCAAATCATAGAGCGTCTCATGCATCTCTTGATCAAGAAGGTTCAGTATTTTTTCATCAAAGAGAGTCCTATTTTCAACGTTAGCGATTTTCCGGTAGCTATCGAAAAGAGTCATAAATCTATTTAAATCATAGATATTTTCCTGGTCATAAGAAGTCTGAACATGATGATGGCTCCCTCTTTCAACTAGTGCTCTTCTTCGCTGAGACTTGGTTAAGGATCTTCTGAATTTAAGCATTGCCTCAACATTTGGCTTCTGCTTTTTTTTACTCTTCCTTCTCAGTCGTTTTCGCAATTCATCCTCTTCAACATCCTTTTCTTTTATCAACGGTCGTCTCGTGTAGGAAAACACGTTTATTTGATCTTCATTCAAGAGAACGAGCTTTAGTTTTTCCAACTCTTGCAGCCTCCTCACAATCTGTAATATGTCAATATCCTTCTTGACCAATTCAATTCCTTTTTTACAAAGCTTCTCTTTTCTTCTTGGACAACAAAGCCCAAATGTCACGGAATAAATATAATCAAAAAAGTTGTAGTTGAGTTTCATCATTCCTTTCTCCGAGTATTTCACGAAATTTCGCGCGATGTTCTTGCACGGAGTATAACTCGAGGGCAAATCCTGTGGTTCATCTTTTTTTTCGTCAGTTTGAAATTCGTAGAGTCGGTCAGCAATGGCAGTGTAATACATGTGTCTTGTATAGAACATCATGACTATCCCAGCCAAAGTCATTATCAAACTGAATATACCACCAATTGTTGCCATCATCTGCTGTATCTTTGGAAAGACTCGCCTAATTCGGACTATATTGTTACTTTTCCTAAAGTACAACTTGAAAATTTCATAGTTGGTCGAATCAATATAATCGACAGAAGAGAACTGCATTCGTTCCTGAGGAACGTCGACTAAGTGAGTTGTTTGGTTCGTTACACTCCAATTCTCAGACCAAAGTCCATCGTCGGTGCTAATTTGATACTCGTTGAGGAATAGATCAGTTGAAAGCGTGTTGACGCCAGGATTTGTGTCCCAATTGAGAGTATATAGGTACTGCTGCACCGGAGACTCATAATTGTTTTCGTCAACGGTATTTTGTGTGAAAATTAATGCGACTGTGACTTGGTTGTTAATTAACGCATCCTGAACAGCTTGGCTATCTTTGCAGATGATGTCTGGCTGTTTCGTGTCATTCATGCAGGTAACAACACTCAGTTTAATAAACTGAAAAACGTCATTCAAATACCCTCCTTCGATATCATATACGGGAATTGTTGGGCATAGCGCTCTATGAAGACCAACTTTTGAGAATTTGGAGCTGTAATTTGCCATGTAATCCAAATCACATATCTTAAGCGGCACTGGTGTGATTATTTTCTGGATAGTCCCATTACTCTGTCTCACATACTTCCGCATTTCCATTTGAAAATTTACATATGCAGAAGAAAAATCGAAATCGGTGTTTTGGACTGTGATAGCGAAAAGGAAATTCGATGAGTTGAGATGCAGTAAGCCAGGTTCATCTGTGCTTTGTTGTATACTGTCGAGGTTTGGATACTCGTGGTTAAGAACCTTGTGAATGGCTGATAATGATTGAAGAATGGTCAAGATAACGACTAAGAGACTGATGATGCTTCCAAATTTGGTCCTGTAGGTGTCAGAGTGGTTCATCGTCAGCTTGATTGGCTGACGGAAAACGTCCATATTGTCAAAAATTCGGGAAAAGTCCATTTATTCAGGCCTCTTTAAATTTTTAATCTTAAAGCTTAACTCAGGAAATTGAACGACTATTTCCTAGGCAGTGCTCCAAAAAGATGGAGCACTGGTCACCAAGCATTAATTATACAAAACGCTTGTAGGGAAATGAAGATGTTCCTTGGGATCTACGTTTACCCCTTTTTTTTTTTAGTTTTACTTAAAATACAAAGTACAATACAGAGACCATCACGATTGATTGTATCTATCAGTGAGAAAAAAATTGAATTTTTGTCATGAGATTAAGGCAACTAGTCTCAAGAGTTTAATGAAAGCAAATATTCTGTGGACAATTTGAATCAAAACCACTCAAAGAATTTATCAATTTTTCAAATGCATTTCTATGTCCATCAGAGACAACCATCGGGTATACAATAAGACTATTCAATCAAAGTAAAAGGCTTTTTTCAAAGATTCATACCATAAGGAGAATCATTTGTCGCGCTTTTACAGTTGAGATTTGATTTTTTGGTATTACAGATTAATTTTAGTGCCGTTAAAGCTAAAAGATTTTATTTCACTTGAAAAATTGCTAACTATGACCACACGGCAATATCAATCAACCACCAGCCAAACTCTGTCCAACAATTCATCAGTCTATGCGTCCCAATCTTCTGAGAACTCTCAATCAAAATTACCTGCCCTACTTGAAACGTTGAGCTCCGAAAGCATACTTCGCTTGGAGGATCAATTTCTCGGCGATCGAGGAGCATCCGTCCTCGCTGATTTTCTAACAAAGCACACTCATTTCGTTTCAATCGAGTTGAGAGGTAACAACCTCACCTCGAGTAGTTTCGTGGTTATTTGCAAAGCTCTCAAAACATCTCAAAATCTAAAGAATTTGAAAGCTGAATGGAACTTAATTGGCGACGGGGGAGATACCTCTGCAATGGAAGCGCTCAGCGAGCTTGCAAGCGCTTTGCCTTCTCTTCAAACAATTGATTTGAGAAACAATAAGATCGGAAAAGGGTGCGGACCAGCTCTTTCATCAATAATAAGAGACGCGTGGTCATTACAGAAATTGGATCTTCGCTGGAACGAGCTAACGGACTCCGAAGCGAAATATATTCTCGAGGCGCTTAGAGCAAGTCGGAGAACTGTCCAAGTTAGTCTCGCAGGAAACAAGAGTAGCGGACAAAGAATCAGCGAGACCTTAGTCAATGAGATCAGCAAGTATGGTGGAGATCTCGATTCAAGTTTCCAAGAGCAGAGTAGCTTTTCTTCGTCTAAAAAGTTATCTCCGCCTTCAAGTACTCCTTCAAGACCCTACATTGGAGGGCAGAGCACACAGTACCAATCGACTACAACAACTACTGCGGTTTCAAGAAACCATAGCAGAACCAACAGTCGAGGCAGTCCTACAAGAGATACCAATTATTTTGTACAAGGAGGAGTCGGAGTAAATCTCAAAAATCAACGTTCTGAATCGAAAGAGAATAGACAAGTAACTGATGTGCAAAAACGGCTTGAATTCTCTGGAGATCAACCACAAGCGAAACCGCTACAGACCAGAAATTCATCAATTGAGCGAAGGAATGATCAGTCATATGTTCCTACTAATTCTTACAAAACCACTGCACATAGGAGAGTTAGACTCGGTTCGAAGCCTTCATTATTAAGCAGCCAGAATTTTGGTGATATATTAGAAGAGAAATCCGATCTCCCCACCCGAGACAACTATCAGCTAGCTACTTCTCCCAATAAGCACTCTCTTTCGCCGAATCATAGAGAGTCCAATTATACTTCTGTAAAGACCTCTCCTAATAGAAGAGCATCTCCTCATTCTCGAGGGAATCGACTAATATTTACTCCTGAGACCAAAATGACAAATACTTCAATGGTTGATGATTCTTCAATGGATATTCAACTATCAAGAATCGAGTACGAGAAAGAAAAAAATTTAATGCAAAGACGTTATATCACCCACGTGGACAAAGTATCTGGTGAGGAAAATATGATTGACGCGTTGGAGAAGATGCTTGAGGCTGAACGACAAAAAAACATAGAATTAGCCAGGAATATAAGGAAAAAATTACAAGAGGAAATCGACGAAGAAAGGAAGGCGAAATTGGCTGCGATTCAGAAGGAAGAGCAGTTAAAAATTGAGCTTAAGCGCAAGATGATTAAGGAAGAAGAAGCGCGTCTAGAACTAGGAAGACTTTCGAGTGAGTGTGAACGATTATTGCAGCAGAAACAGAGTTTATCTGATGAGCTAGCAAAAGCGAAATCTGAGCAAAGTATCCAAATGAATGAATTAACCGCAAAGAATGAGGCTCAAGTAAAAGCATTAAACGAGGAAGTAACCAATTTGAAGAACGAGTTAAAGCGAATCATCGAGAAACATACGCAAGAACTGCGTGAAGCTGGCAAAGAGTGGGAAAATAAATGTCTTAAACTAGGCGCGGAAGTTAATGAGCTTAAGATACAACTTAAAAGTATGGCTTTGGACCAAGAAAACGAAATTTTGCTCATGGAGAAACGTGTAAGAGAGGAAGAATTCCAAAGATATCAAAATGCAATCGCTGAGCTCAACAAAAAGCGTGAGGAGCTTGATAAAAAAGCGTTAGTTGACAAGCGAGATGTCGGCACTAGCCCGTCAAAAGAGAAATTGAATGAGATGAACCAAGAGAACGAATACATTCTTGCTGAAAATAATATCTTGAGATCTCAATTGAAAGAAGCGATCCTTTTAAACCAGGAGTTAGAAATCGAATTTACGACCAAAGAGCAACGATTGAGAGACGTCGAGGGATGGCTACAAGAGGCGCTGCAGAATAGCCAAAAAATAAAGGAGTTGCATGAAAAAGAGATGGAAAAAGTGATTTCTGGACATAGGATAGAGAGGAGAAGTTGGGAAGAGGTAGAAAGTGTTCTCAAGTCGAAAATAAATGAGCTTGAGAGAGATATTGAGAGGATCAAAGAGGAGGGGAAAAAAATCAAAACGGAATATTATGGAATGAAGCAGGTGATTCAAGGAAATGTAAATAGAGTCATCACAGATACTTTTAAAGACCATAGAACGGTCGATAAATTTTAGATGTTAGAAGATTTGAATGAAACACAGCTTTTTTATTATCTGTAGATTGAAGATACTAAAAAGCTGTGAGATTTTATAAGATGGTAGATGCATTATTGTTTTATTATCATTTGCATTTGGCAGCATGTTTCAATGAGACTAAACAATAAAAAAATTAGGATTCCACTCTAAGGAGACTCGTATGGTGAATTTCTAATTGCTTGTTAGGAATATCAGGTTTGAAGATTTCGCAAAACCTATCCTATCGAACAAGAAATGATTCGATTCTCTTTTGTTGTTAACTGAAGGCTCAATGAAAAGTCATTATACATTTTATATGAAAATGTTCAAGCAAGTACAAAATTGAAAAAAATTTTCTTTCATTTTGAACCAGGCAGAGCATATTCATAGCTTAGTATCGCTTTCATATTCTCTCCCAGATGTTGCTGTCTTGCAGCTTTTTTATGAAGCGGTTGATCATAATAGTCTCCATTAATGGTTGTCTTTAGATATCTCTCCCTATTAACATATAAAGTTATTTTCTTTTGGTATCAGCTCAAACACATACCTGGCATCTTTTGAGTATCTTGGAGGAGATTCATTGCGCTTTCTTGTGGAAGGGAGTTCGTATTTTTTCAGGGTCATCACATGAGTGGTATGAGAAGGAACATACTCCTAATCCAATTATATCGCATCAAGTCATTTTGTAAGCAAATACTGTTCTTAATCTAGGGGACTTCACAGGCTCTCCTTCAAGAATGGGGTCACGATTTGGATAAACAATTCCAGGTTTGAGCACTCTTCTTTCAGTATCTTCAGCGTGCTTAGATGGTGCAGGTTGGAGATATCTATGAATGGTTGCAACAAGAATAAAAATTAGCTCAGAAATGCCAGAGAAAGCCTTTTTCACCTCAAACCAGGCTTGAAGTCAGGCTCTTTTGGCGGATTGAGTCTAAAATTAAATTGTCCTCTGCTTTTTGAAGGCAGCTACATTGAAAAAGTTGTTATTCATAGAAAAGAAAGCCTTTTAATGGGTTTATTACTTTCCCACTTTCGAAAAGACAATGATCATAAACGCGGCTCACATACTTTTGCTCCTGTGTAAACTCCTAAAGCACATACATTATCAATTGTTTGAGTATCCCAAGGAAAACCTGTATCTTTTTTTCTTTTTCCATGATCGAATCCCATAGTCTCACTGTTTCTCGAGCCGTAGCGGTTCTATATGCATCATTAACGTTCGTGAACAATGAGTTAACGAGTAGCTATATTACGAAGGTCTGATAGAGATCGATTTTTGAAGCGCATCTCGATTAGCACCACCTTCGAAGTTCGAAGTATTCTTATTAGCGAACGGATCTATCCTGGAAGAAGGAGATGCAAGCGTCGATTGCTGTGAGACGTTACTTTTCGTTGCGTAGCTCATACTCTGCTGTGAAAAATCGGATTAATAAGTGGGAAAATCGCTGTTTGTTACTTTTTTCATCTTCGTTTTTCAAGTTTTATATGTTGTTGTACGAAAACGTTTAGATTAAAATCGTTGAATTTTAATCCAAACTGCTTAATATTGAAAAAAAGATTTTATCTGACATCAACCCTCATCGATAGTTGAACACCTCTATTGCTTGTGTCATGTCATTTTATCAGTCTACATATGTCGGTCCCTTCTTAAAATGTCCAATTCCGATAAAAGATAGAAAAACCCTATATTCTTGATTCAAATGGAAGTAATAAGAGCGACAGCCTCACAATTAGTCTCATCTTAATTCCTTAATTCCAAGCTAAAAGAGATTGTTTTATGGGGGATTACCATTAATTCGATGCTATTAAGCAACGATGTTTTATATTGAGGTGAAAATATCGAGAGAGCAAAAAATAAAAGTTTTCATAACAATTTTCTTATAGCACACATAAAAGAAAAAAAAATAGTGGTGAAAAGGGAAGCACTCCTAAAAATACACACACACAAAACTAATTTGTTATTACCGCTTTTGACTTTCAAGCGGTTTAAATCGAGCTTTAAAACTCTAAACCTTCACCGAAATCATCACACAGTTTTTGGATTTTTCAGTGGAAGGTTTGTTGTCTTTCGTCATCGCCGGCTCAGAAAGCACAAGCGATAAATTTCCTTTATGCACACAAAATGACTCCACGGTTATATCTGTGAGTTTTTCCTTTGTTGAAAGTTCTCGTGTGTTTGTAAGTTTGCCTGTAGTTAAATTGAGCAAACTCTGTTGAATTTTGTCTTCATTTGGCGAGATTATACTTAAATTACTATCATCATAAGGGAAAAGTGGGTAGCTCGGAGCGTCTGGGTCAGTGTATAAAGGGAATCTAATCGGACTCTCAACCCATTTGTCCGAAGCGATATCATAGACGCTGATCATTTGATTTGATTTTCTTGCTGTTGGACTGGAAAGACCTCCAACCATGATGAGTTTACGATGACCATCACTATCAATAAACCCACAGGCAGAGCCTCTATAGTAAGGGCGATGAAGCGGAGCGATTGGCATCCAAGTATTGTGTTGGAGGCTATATCTTTCGCATTTCGTGGTGTATTCATCTCCTTCGATGCCAGAGAGCGCGTAGATGTAGTCTCCGATTCTACAAAGGGTCGGATTCTTTATTTGGGTGTCTCTGTTCTGCTTGTAAGAGAACATGTTTTGCTTGGTGTCCAAAGCGAAATGCTTCTCACCAACGAAATGGACAATGTGATCTGAGATGAATAGCGCGGTAGCATCCTCGAGATAGTCAATGACTTCTTCTTGAAGAGGCTTCAAAGGGATAAACAATGGGTTAGAGGAGTGGAGTGCTGCTCTGGAGAGGTTATTTGAGCTCCAGGTTTGGGTTTCTACGTTGAAGCTCACGAGTTTATTTGCAATGAGATCTATCGAATAAAGAACCGCGGCAGAATCTTGATGATTGCTATTGAGTTGGCATTCGGTCTTGAGACGCGAGAGCGAGAGCGCTGAGACCGGATAATCATCACAAACGGTGTTCTGCCGACTATTTGAGTCTATTTTCTTGAGCTTTTTGCCGGAGAGAAGTGTAGCGGAGTTCGGTGGTGATAGATTCCTGTTTTTTTCTGAGGGAAGGGTGTCGGTGTTCGATGAGGCGGTTGAGTGGATAGGATTGGGTTCTCTGACGTCTTTGTCGGTTTGGCAGCCCATTTGGCGAAGTTTGGTTTTTGAAGTTTTTTCCTTTACTGAAATATTATTTTTCAATTTGGACTGAGATCTTGATTTAAACAAACTGCGTACTATATTTGGTATCTAAAGATAGCGATTTCGAATTCGAGATTAAATTTGAACGTTCTGGTTAAGCGTTTGACCTAATTTAGAATTGTTCAGATTTCAAATATTCCAAATTTCTTAAAATTTCTATAGAGTACAACATTTAGAAAGTTACGTCATAGATCTTTTACGAATTGCTCTTTTAAAATAGCTTCCCGAACGATTTCTTGATTTAAACAACTTTAAGCTAAAATTGAAGAAGTCCTAATTATTAAAGCAACTCTTTTTCTCAGATTGGACGCAAAGTTAGTTTTTACGGTCTCACTGACTGCACTTGCAGCAAAACAAAACTATTTTTCTCTTTAGCCAAGATAAGCAAGCCACAGATGTCATTTTATTTCGATTATCAAATCTTTCAGTTTTCTATGTAAATAGAGAAAAGTGACGATAACTGGACTCACCCACAAAAAATATGAGTGTTGGTTCTGTCTCATGGAATGTCTCATTCATTTTTCTTATCGTGAGAAAAACCATGAACCGCGAAGAATACCTAAAATGCGGAACCCGAATCAAAAGAGTAAAATTTTAATTAATTCGAACATTTAACTCGCAGTTTCCGAAGTTTTTAGATCCTTTTCAAAAACTCTGACCGTTTCAGAACCAAAAAAATTTTTCAGTAGAGCAATCACGTTGTAGCTAGGTTTGCGACTCAAAAGCGCAATACTCATCAAGTATAGGGTGAATTAGGAAGCGCCACTAATCCCCTCTGTGACGTGATTCGAAAAGAAGCGCATAAGGTGTTTTTGAGGATGTATGAATCGTTAGAACTCTATTTCTAAGTCGTTTACTTAATTGCCCGGTTTGTTTAAACAAATTCGATAATCTCCGCTAATCTGAACATCTGATCTAAAAGAACGAATTCTTTTTATAAAACGTAGGAAATTTAGAGCTTTTGGCATTAGAAACAATTGGCTAATAGGTCATATGAATTGTGTAGACTCACGAGTTGATTTAGATGCTTCTATTTAAAAAGCGGACTCATTTTTTAGAAAATGCGCTCTATTCGTTTCTGGAGTATGAACCTTCTGATCTCAATAGTTAGTTTCGTGTTTCCACTTTAACTAGGGTAAAAGATCAGACTCAAATTGAAATAACTGAAACTTCATGTTAATTTAGCACTACCTCTATTCATTCTGTGAAAAAATGACCAAAGAGAACCTTACAGAGAAATTCTTTGTACGAAATTCTATGTATGCAATTTTATAAACGATTACTTTAACAAAAAAGTCTTTGGCATGAATTGATTCGAGCTCCGAACTTGATTGATAAGTTGAACCGTGTACAGAGTCTAAATTGCTTATATTAATTTGTATTTCTGAAGCAATTGCATTAATATGCTTCGTTCGATAGGCTTTCCAACACAATCATCCATCCCACTCTCCTTACATTTTTCTACCTCTGATGGCTGCACATGTCCAGTGCACCCTATTATTGCACACTCACGAATTTCTTCTCTTCGCATCATTTCTTTTAGTTTACTCGTAGCCTCATACCCATCCATCACTGGCATGTTACAATCCATGAAGATGATACTAAATGGGCGACAATCAGCACAACATTTGGTATTTTCTCTTGAGAGATATTTATCAATAGCAATTTTGCCATTGAAGGCCGAGACAGTAGTGACATTTTTGGAGTGTAGAATGGTTTCTAAGGAAGAAATGTTGAACATATCATCATCAACTATCAATACAGAAGCACACGAGCATGGTAGAAGTTGTGGAGTGATGGCCTGCTGCCTGGAGGGAGCTCGTATCAGAGATTCTCTGCTCATAGGTTGACGAGTATATAGCAAGCCAATATCGTTCATTTTAGCGTAGCTATTGTAGCCCTGGAAACTGATTTTGCAATCTCCCTCCGCGATGACGGAATGATCATCAGCAGATTCAGACTTTTGCGGATGCAGAGTCGGCTTGCTCGTACTCCTTTGATCTACAGGATCTTGATCAAGTATCTCGAAAGTAAAAGTAGTTCCAACTCCAAACTCCGATCTGACTTCGATGGGCGGGTCTCTCCCAGGAGGGCCCAGACTTCTTGCTAAATCATTTGATATGACTAACCCCAAGCCCACCCCTGTAGCATTCATTAAATTTTTTTCTCCCAAATCAATTTTCTCAAATGTGCTGAACAGCTTTCGCTGATCTTCAGGTTTCATTCCGATTCCCGTGTCTTCCACTGACATGCATATCACTCGAATCTCTTGCTTTTCCTTTTCTAATAATCTTGTCTCTTCTTTGACAGTGAGTATAATTCCTCCTTCATATGTGAACTTCAATGCATTACTCAACAAATTGAGTATGATTTGTCTGACTCTGTTATGATCAGTTTTCAGGAGCTCTTCCTTTATACATTCCAATCCCAGGATTTTCAGATAGATACCTTTCTTTTCAGCCTGAATACTCAGTAGACTGACACATTCTTTAATAGTATCAGCGATACTCCTCTCCTCAAATACTAACCGCAGCTTATTTGCTTTCACTTGCGAGAAATCTAAAATATCATTGATCAAGTGTAGAAGTAGTTTGCAACTGTTCAAAGCAGGTCTAAGGAAATTATTTTTCACATGCTCAGGAGTCTCTGCGCTTTCCATTGCCTTTTCTGTGAAAGTAATGGAAGCATTAAGTGGTGTGCGCAGTTCATGTGAAACAGATGCAAGCAGACGAGTCTTATATTCGTTATTATCTTGAAGCGTGATGATTCTATCTCTCTCAGTAGTGTCTCTTATCATAAACGCCCATGCCTTTTGGCCATCGTAGTTGCAACTGAGCACCTGAACCTGATAAGAATGCTCTTCAGTCCCCTCAGAAGTTTGATCTTGAAACAACACATCCAGCATATAGAAACCACACATTCGCACACTATCCTTCACAAATTCATAAAATTCCGCAAGATTTTTTTTGCCATGAAACATTTCTCTTCTAAACTGCTTCCTATCATGATTTGAGAAAGTCGATACAAAGGTGGATCTCCTCGCGTATTCCTTCACACTATCAGATTTCAAACTTAATCTTCTGAAATTATCTTGAAGACCAGCACCCTCATCCCAAAATTTCAAATCCTTCACGGCATTATTTGCATACAATAGGCTCTTTGTACGGTCATTATATACAATTACCGCTTCATATAGATCTCCAATAATAGTCTTCAGACAAGCCGCTTGCTGATTTGCACGGTATTTATCTAAAAAGTTATGTTTCGCATGGCGATCTTCAATATGAAAGAACCAGAAACTCAAGAAAATCAGATTCACAGTGCCTACAATCATCTTCGTGAGATCAGCTGTCCCTCTGAATTTAACGCACACAATTAAACATCCAGCAGAAACTTGTAGCCATTTGATTGCCCATGATGAAGAAAATTGACTAATCAAGCAAATGAAGACGCCCCACCAAAATCCGAAATGGTAAAGGATTTGTATGTCTGTTTTTCCGGGATTTACGAAAATTATGCCTTGTATCATAAAAGCAATGGTAGCAGCCAAAAGGAAGCCATCATTTATCTTCGAGAGGTATCTTGCTGCTCTAAGCTTCTTTTGAACTAGTCGCCTTGTTGCTAATTTGATGACAAGCAAACCCACGAGGAGGAGAAGGACTATGATTGCAGTATTGATCAAACCTTGTCTGTACCCGAAACTGATAATCATTAAGTACTGGCCGCTGGTCAGGAAATAAAAGATTAGCACGTAGAGGTATCGAGATCTGACTTCGAGGAATCGTTTTTCGCTGTTTCTAAATGCAACTGCATGGAGTTTCGAACGAAAGTGGTTTAAGTAATTCATCGCTGATTTTGTGAGAAGACTGAGTGATGAATTATAAATAAATATTATGTGACAATATTTTACTGATTTTGTTAATCAAATTAGGATTGCTTGAATTGTTAATGATGTCTCTTTTGGTTTACTATTCAAGAAGATAAACTTTTAAACGTTGTCAGTTACGATGTCTAGAATGTAAGCATGCTGCATATCGTTTCGAAATGATCAGGTATTGGGAAATACTATACTTTTCTAGGCGATCCGAGCGAAAGAAGGAACGAAAAAATAGAATAGATTCAGATCCGTAGCTAAGTTAACGATATAACTGAAACATAGTATTTTGTGAAGCTTGCCACTGAGTTATCCTCTTTTTTTTTCCTCACTCTTTTCTCAGCTACAAAAACTCAATCTAGCAGCGTTTTTCTATTCTTCTGGTTTGAAAAAAATTTCTCTTTTAGATATTTTAGTGAATTATTATTCCATCAGTCCTGGGTTGCTACTGTGAAAGAACAAAATTCAAGCAACTACATGAGAAATTGACAGCATTAATCCGCATTTTAAAAAATTGTTAGATAACATCAAGAGGGTTGAATCAAGTTAAATTGTCATTCTACATTGATGTTTATTGAAAGGAAATGAACGTCGAGTATTAGGAGAAAAAATTATAAGCTAAACAAACAATTCATATAAAAAGGGCTTTATTTGAGCAGTCGCAAGCACTCTGTAAAGTTTCGATCGAACTCCCATTCAGATACTTGTGAAAACGCTCTCAAAGACAGAGCCTAAACCTCTCTTAATTTGTATTTCTGAAGTAATTGCATTAATATGCTTCGTTCGATAGGCTTTCCAACACAATCATCCATCCCACTCTCCTTACATTTTTCTACCTCTGATGGCTGCACATGTCCAGTGCACCCTATTATTGCACACTCACGAATTTCTTCTCTTCGCATCATTTCTTTTAGTTTACTCGTAGCCTCATACCCATCCATCACTGGCATGTTACAATCCATGAAGATGATACTAAATGGGCGACAATCAGCACAACATTTGGTATTTTCTCTTGAGAGATATTTATCAATAGCAATTTTGCCATTGAAGGCCGAGACAGTAGTGACATTTTTGGAGTGTAGAATGGTTTCTAAGGAAGAAATGTTGAACATATCATCATCAACTATCAATACAGAAGCACACGAGCATGGTAGAAGTTGTGGAGTGATGGCCTGCTGCCTGGAGGGAGCTCGTATCAGAGATTCTCTGCTCATAGGTTGACGAGTATATAGCAAGCCAATATCGTTCATTTTAGCGTAGCTATTGTAGCCCTGGAAACTGATTTTGCAATCTCCCTCCGCGATGACGGAATGATCATCAGCAGATTCAGACTTTTGCGGATGCAGAGTCGGCTTGCTCGTACTCCTTTGATCTACAGGATCTTGATCAAGTATCTCGAAAGTAAAAGTAGTTCCAACTCCAAACTCCGATCTGACTTCGATGGGCGGGTCTCTCCCAGGAGGGCCCAGACTTCTTGCTAAATCATTTGATATGACTAACCCCAAGCCCACCCCTGTAGCATTCATTAAATTTTTTTCTCCCAAATCAATTTTCTCAAATGTGCTGAACAGCTTTCGCTGATCTTCAGGTTTCATTCCGATTCCCGTGTCTTCCACTGACATGCATATCACTCGAATCTCTTGCTTTTCCTTTTCTAATAATCTTGTCTCTTCTTTGACAGTGAGTATAATTCCTCCTTCATATGTGAACTTCAATGCATTACTCAACAAATTGAGTATGATTTGTCTGACTCTGTTATGATCAGTTTTCAGTAGATCGTCCGTAATACCATCCAACCCTACTATTTTAAGATATATACCTTTCTTTTCAGCTTGAATACTAAGCAAATTGACGCATTCTTTAATTGTATTAGCAATACTTTTCTCTTCAAACACGAGCCTCAGTTTGTGTGCTTTCATTTGTGAAAAGTCAAGAATGTCATTGATCAAGTTCAACAGTAGCTTGCAACTGTTAAGAGAAGGCCTCAGGAAGTTATTTTTCACATGTTCAGGAGTCTCTGCGCTTTCCATTGCCTTTTCTGTGAACGTGATTGAGGAATTTAGCGGTGTGCGCAGTTCATGCGAAACAGATGCAAGCAGACGACTTTTATATTCATTGTTATCTTGAAGCATAATAATCTTATCTCTCTCAGTGGTATCCTTTATGATAAACGCCCATGCATTTTGGCCATCGTAGTTGCAACCAAGCATCTGAATATGATATGAATATTCTTCATCCTCAGCCGTTTTGTCTTGGAAAGAGACATCCAGCAAATATGAAGCACGGCTCGACCGCATTCGAACATTATTATTCACCATTTCATAAAACTCCGAAAGACTTGTTGTGTCATGTCCAATTTCTTTTTCGCTGTGCTTCACCCCGTTTTGTTTTTTCATAATCTCCTTCGCACTTCTCTTTCGCAATCCTCTGAAGTTGTCTTGAAGCGTAGCATTCTCATCCCAAAATTGTAAATTTTTCACGGCCTCATTGGCATAGAGGAGTTTTCTCGCTTGTTCATTATATACAATGACTCCTTGATTCAAATCTCCGATGATACTCTGCAAGCAATCAGCTTGTCGGTTGGCACGATGCTTTTCTAAGAAATTATGCTTCGCAAATCGTTCCTCGATATGATAGAACCAAAAGCTCAAGAAAATTAGGTTCACAGTGCCTGTAATCAGCTTATCAAGTTCGGGAGTTTCCCTGAATTTGATGCATACGATCAAAGCACCTGAAGTAACCTGCAGCCATTTCACTATCCAGGATGAAGAAAAGTGACTGATCAAACATATGAAGACACCCCACCAAAAACCAAAGTGATAAAGGAGTTTCGGATCGACTTTTAGAGGATCCACAAAGAGAATATTTTCTATCATGAATCCTATGGTAGCAGCCAAAAGCAGAGTATTATTTGTGTAAGAGAGGCAGGTCGCAATCTTAATCTTCCTTTGCTTCAGCCCCCGTTCTGCTATCTTGAGAAAGAGCAAACCCAAAAGTTGGAGAAAGACAATGATCGCAGTAGCGACCAAACCGCGGTCCCAACCAATGTTTAACATCATCAAATAGAGACCGCAGGTCAGGAAATAAAAGATCATGACGTAGAGGTAGCGGCGTCTGACCTCCAGATAGAGTTTCTCGCTCTGTCTGAAAGCGATATCATGGAGTTTTGAACGAAACTGATTAAGGTAATCCATTAGTGAGTTTTATTTTGATCTGTACACTAAAATAAAATTGAGTCTAACAAGCAATTCTAACCTTTTTGTTAACTCAATAATATCAAACCTTTTCGAGTGGAAAGATTGTTACTATATAATTCCAAACCTATATTATTTAGTTTTGGATTTCACTTCGCTTTTGTTGATCATTTTAAATAAATTAATCAGAAAAAAGACAGTCCAATCATGTTCCTTCTATCAGAAAGAATAGGTTTTTCTGAACTCTACATCGTTAGTAAGTATTTCATATTTTTTTTTTGAACTGTTTTTCATGCATAAATAGTATTCTCTTGAAAAGAGTTTAAATCGTAGCAACTAATATATCCATTTGCTAATTCAGGTTGATTTTATTGATTAAAAGAGTCTTTTTTGAAGGGAGGATCAAAACATGAGCAATTTTCGGAATGAATATGGTTGAAATTACCCTTCATGCGAATGGCCACCGATATTTAATTGAGTAACAAAGAAAGGCAGTTTGAATTACTCTCATTTGTGAGTCATTGCACTCTTAAAATATAAACATAGGTGTAAATCTTAGTTAAATCTGCCAATAGGAGAGAGGAAGTAGCATCGAATGATTACAATAGGTGTATATAGTAATAATATTCGTGTCTCTAAGCGATTATTTAATTAGATCTTCAGCAGATGAGCCATTGATAGTAGCATCATAAGCATTTAAAACGCGTTTTCGCTGTGATCTGGATCACGACGTTGATTGCTGCTATCCAACGCTCTTAACTTCTGTTCCGCAGACGTGCTTTTCTTCTTTCTAGAGATCATTGTCATCACAAAATAAAGTATCAGAAGTCCTCCGATCAAATATAAGTGAGTCAATGCTCCATTAGATGGAGAGTTTTGAACCGGTGTCTGAGGTTGAATTCTCGCGACTTCATCGACTAAAAACAAGGAAAGGTTAGAACTCGATAATAATGGAAGAATAAACCTGGATCATAGCACCCTGTCTCATCACAAAACTGTTGTCCTTGTTGATTTGACAATGAAAGGCGAATGTTGTGAGCATTAGCTGCCACATACTGGCAAATGCAATTCCAATTCATTTCGATGTAAAGGAAATAGTTGCTTGATTCTTGGATGAATTTTATTTTTTTATTACTGACAAAGAATCAAAAGACAATTAAGGAAACATACCCGTGGATCTTTTCGAATTACTGCCGTTTTCTCAGACATAATCGTCATTTTCAATGCATGAAATGAATGAATTGTTCATTTTGAGCGAAAATATCCTCTATTTGTTATGAAGAGGGTCCTGTGTGGCTGGTTCCGAATCTCATGTAAAATTTTCATGGATATCCAGTGTTGAAGGAATTTTTAGAAACAATCTAATTGTTACTGACTCAGATAAAGATTATTGCTCGCTAAATCGAGTAAACTAATTCGAACATAATGATACTAATACTAAAGCGAGTGTGCTCTTCGAACTTTCAGTTATTGATTCTTTCTTAATTTTATACTTTTCTATTGAAAAGTATTCACTCATTTTCAAATAATTAGCTCTTCCATTCAAGATCTTGAAAACTTAGGATCTATGCTTTCCAAGTATAATGAGAAGAAGTCAAAAAGAGAGAGAAATAATGAAATTCGAAACGCATCTGCATAAGTTGAGAGTCGTGGAGATAAGCTGGTATACTCTTGTTTCTTTGGCAAAATTGTGATCAAACTATAAATAAAGATGAGTATAATGCTACTCCTGCGTACAAGCTTGAACTACCTTAAATTTCTCTTAACTAAATTTATTAAGTGCTTTAAATGTTCTTGGGTTGATAAACAAACGGTAAAAACGGTAATAGTGGAGACACTGAAATTTTAAAGTTTTGTATGTTCTGAGGAAAACACTGAATGACTCAAGCACCATCGACTATTTCATCATTATTTCAATATATGCTTTCCTGCTCTCATGAGCACCTGAATTCTTTGTGTTTTACTCTATAATTAGCAGAGGCATAGCTATTTCGTTGAATCTTTTTCTAATCTTTCTCAGTTGTCTAGCCTTCTGTGATAGAATCTCACAAAACGACGGGCCTTTCTGGGGCTTGAATCGAAGTAACTCCCGCATTTTTTGTCAGCATGCTTCCAGATGAAACTAATAAAACGGTAATAATAGTGCGTCTCTCTCTCTATAAAGCATCTTTGATTCTCTCAGCAAAACGAGCAGTTTAGCAATTTCAATTAACAGGGCTCGTTCAATTCTTAATTCATCCCTAAAATAAATTTCGGATAAGCTCATCAGGGCCAGAAGTAAGTTTTCATAACATCTTGAAATAAAACCTTTGTTCTGACCTATTCGTTTTATATTTAACCTCAGTAATGAAGCACAATTTTGAATACCTACGACCTTCCCAAGACCTTACCAAAATCAAGCACAGAGGTGACACATTGCCAGCACATCCCTTTATTTCACATTTTTTAGCTGACTATGTACATCTTGGATTCGGAAAATCAGGACAACGACGCATCTATCAAAATACAAAGTACGATAAGTTTGAAGAATCAAAGATACAAGAGTTAAAGGCCGCCATCGAAGAGAAGGATGTCCATCTTCCCTCCAGGTTTGCGAATTTCTTGGCAAAAATATGAGTTTTGTCTGATTAGTTGGCATCCAGCAGATTCTTTGAGATTCCTGTACGCTTCGAGCTTCGAACTCGACGGAGATGCAGGAGCCGTGGCGCGTATTGAAAAACATTTAATGTTTTTGACGAATCGTGAGATTCACAAGCTGTCAAGTGAAGGAGAAATGTTGCTTGTATTTCGAGAAACTTTTGCTAATCATGTGATGACCTTACAAAATAAAATTAGAGTGAAGGTACTATCTATCACTATGGTAGAGACCAGATGCAAAGACCGATAATTATCATAAATGGAGGAAAGATAAACGCTAAAAAGGTAGCAGGCCTCTCTTGAGATAGGTATTTCTTCTTATGCGATTTTAGATCCCGATGGCTGGTTTCTTAAACGCGTTAACTGTTCTACTTGACGTGATGAAGAAATATTTATTCGTTCCTGGGGTTATCGAAAATTGGATCGTCATTATAGATTGCACTGATGTCGTGATTGCTGATTTTGCAAAAGTAATGTTGAGAATAAAATAGTCTAACCCCAAGGATAGGTCCTCAAAAAAGTCATTGAATTTTCGGAACTCAACTATCCTGAATATCTAGAGCATTTGTATCTCTACAATCCCTCAGGAGCCTTTAAGTCTTCTTGGAAAACTGTCAATTGTAATTCATAATATAATAATCTATTGTATTTCAACAATTTGTTACCCTGAAATATAGCTTACATTCCACCGAAAACGATAGCTAAAATCACTTTTGTCTCCTCAGAAGACGCTCCGAATGCTTTTACAGGAATTTCTGCTGACCAATTAGAACAGAAATTCGGAGGAAATCTCCCTGATTTATCTTCTCGGTTTTGGTAAGAGCTACTATTTCATATTTACGATTTCTGAATTATATGCTGCTAGGCCTCCTCAAAAAACATTCGGTTTTTCTGACGACGAGGATGATTTTGATGAGCCTGACCCCTTTAGCATTAACACCAGGTATAAGACTGAAGACCTATCCAATCCTACTAGAAGCAACAACAGCAGCCAAATGAACACTTCCAATCTTAAAGTCGAGGAGCCAGAGCCGCAAGGCAACTCAAAGCGGAAGGATATACACAAATTCACTTTTAACACGACCAAATCAGTCACGATTATCAAAAACGAGAGATGCTCTCAACCGGCACTTGCGACTGTGAAACTCACCAAAGAAGGCTCATCGCCTCATTTTAGAAGCACTGCTGGAGGAGATAAAGCTTTTTCTTGGAAGAAACAGGATCAAGAAGAAGTGGGAACCCCTTCCTCATTCAGTGGGAAAAAACCGACCCCAGATGCTACTATCGACAGAGACGAATCGCCGCATTACGAAGCAAAAACAGCCACGTCAAGCCGCAGTGTTGGAGTATCTAAAGCCTTTAAGGAAGACACATATTATAAGTTATCAGAGGAGTCAAGTCGCCAATCTCAAGGCGGATCTAAGGCGAAGTATGCTGCCATTAATACTATGCTTTCGAATCAGAAGTACAGCAAACTCTTAAATGAAGCTTCATTCGAAGAGGACGCAAAGTCAGATGCGAAGCGCTCTAAACCGCCGCAACCATCCCAGGAGGAAATGAGCAAAGACGAAGACTGGTATCGTGAATTAATAAAAAACCCATCAATAAAAGGCAACGAGACGAAAACCGATAAAGGATGGTTCTGTGGACTATGCACAATTAGAAAGACTACAGCAAAGTAACGAAGTAAGAGGTTTCCAGTTAAGGCCCACACTATTCAAAATCCAATTTATTTTACAGCTATTTTCTGAGCATATTTAAGGCTTTGTATAATTGTAAGCAGAGACACACATGAATTCTTTCACAGAGTATTAAAAATTTCTTAGAGAAGACTCCAGCGTCAGTAGTAGTAGGAAAAATGCAACTTCAAGCCTCAGTTAATTTTATTCAATTAATTAATTTTTCGCATCAGCTCTCGTTAGCCTGAAAAGTACCGTTGATACTTAATAGATCAGCAATGGCAACAGGTAGAGTGCGATAATGGTCAATATAACACGTTTCTTGTAGGAGATATGAATTTTTCGAGTCAAATTGCGGGAGGGTTGTTTGGTCAAATGCCCGCAGGGACGCTATCAGGTGCGAATCCAGCTACCGTGAAGGGCAAAGTACTTGCTTTGGAAGTAAGAGCAACATTGGCTGCAGAAGAAGTAAATTTTGGCTTAGGAATTGGTCAGAGCAGCTGCAGATGAGATGAATTATCATAAAAAGGAAGTCCAGATACTCAAATCAGAGAAGGATACGTTAGAGAGCTATTTGTCGATGGAGATACAGAAAAAGAAGAAGGAAATCTCAGAAAAGTTGTCGAATATTGAGTCAACCTTCAAAGAATTCCTTGCTCAGCAAAAGGCTGATAACGCACGTATGCAGCAGCAAGTGAGTCTTCTTAAAGGAGAAAAAACAGCAATACAACAACAGATTTTAGGTGAGTTCTACTTTAGCAACGCCTCAGGTTAACAATACCATTAATTTATAGGTTTAGAGCGAAGAGTAAGCGAAATAGAGATGCAAATTGGAACCTATGGAGCATAAGAAATTAGTTCAGACGGCGAAAATAAAAAATTGATAGAGACAATCATGAGGTCCCAAGTGATGGTTTTTTCATTTTGTTGGTTAGTTCTAGATGTACTGTATACTGAATTCTTCATAAAGTAGCTGCAAAGAATCTTTATAAAATCAAAGAAATAAATTTCTTAAGGTATTAATTCATTCAAGTAGGGTTAATAGAAGAGGCCTTCTCGACATACGATATAAAGCTGAAACTAAATCTTTTTTCATACATTTGGTCGAAATAAACTAGGTGAAAATTCTGTTTGATAAATCCACGGCCCAATGAAGCTGATTTCCATAAATCTCTAGAGAAAGTTAGGTAACTATGGATTATATTGAGTTACTTCTTTTTAAATTCGAAATGATTCCAATAAATTGATGCAATATGCTAGCAGTTTATGAAAGTCTTCAAACATGAAATTGTTGTGTGACAAAAAAAAAAGAGAAGAAAATGCTTCACAGCACAAACTTGATTGTGTAATTTGAACAAACTCTCTGATGCAAAAACTTGTAATTTGGCAAAAAATGCTAAATCTTATGCAATTCCTAATATGATGTCAGATTAGATCTTGTTATTCATCATCAGACTCCTCTTCTTGTTTCTGTTCTTTCATATCTTCCTCAATATCAAACTCCTTTCTGTGTATTTCCCAGCACTTGCCATTGGGAATCCACCGCGTATCTTCTTCAGCCAACTTCAACATAACAAAGCTCTCTATTCCATTATAATCCATAGGGTCTGTTTGCTTCAAATAGTAGACATAATTGGCATAGCTCCACGGATCATGATCATTTCTTACATGCTGCTCAAACCCTTTTCCGTGTTTATCAAGATACGAGCGCTCGAGATCGCAGACAAAGCAGCGAGCATACATATCTTGTTGTATATTCTGCTTCTTCTGCCTTAATCTTGCAAACGTGTCAATGATTATAGCTGTAATCGTGTACAAAAACACCGTATTCACACACAAAAACGAAAGATATTCCCAAATAATTTTTATCCAATACATCTCTCTGGTTTCTGGAGCATAACTCGGGATTTGGACCCTCTCTCCGATACCTCCTCCACGCACTCTGAGCCCATTATTCACGGTCGTCACAAGGCACTGGAGAAGCGAGGAGCAGATTCTTTCATTGTTGAAGTAATCGTCGTACAACGAATTTATGAACCAAAATCCAAAGCTTGCAAAATGGTATTGGACCACGAGTCCCAGAAGAAACATGAGGAGAAGCTGCTTTCCATTGATAGTGATGGATTCAACAGCGGTTCGAAGGCTGCCAAACCTGGCCACGATGTCAAGCAGCTGCAAAGCAAACACGATCTCTAGAGCTGAAAGAGCGTATATTGAAATAAAGAGATGGAAGAGAACAAAGCGGAAAGTACTATTGTCGTAGAGGAATCTGAGATTTTTCCAATAGTACACGAAGCGAGTCCAGCCGTTTCCGAAATTCTTCTTACCATTTTTCTGGAAGATTGGCGAATATGGCCCAAAACGAAGCAACAGGTCTACCGTTTCGTTGGTTGAGAACTCCTCTATGTCTAGATCTTCAGGATCTAAGTGCTCGTAGCCTTGCTGGAACTCGTCATAGAATCCTTCAATCTTTCCGCTTAACTCCGCTTTTCTCACTAGCTTCCGCCATCCCTCTTTTATCGTTAGCGGTCCGTGCAAAATCAGCCAAAATAGAACCAACAAACAACTCAAACATAGCTGAAGGATGCTGAAAAAAGCGATTACATTGCTGACCTTCAGGACTGGATAGGTATTTCCGCCGAAAATTTCGGTGTGAGTCATCACTTCGCTACTGTTCACGAAGGTCCACTCGTATGTCGCGTAGAAAATGATATGGATTATCAGCGCAACCACCAGCGCTGTGTTTCTAAGCAGGTCGAACTTCTTCTCGCTGATTTTAAAAAGCTGTCGGTTCAGATATCCGAAATGCTTCATCTCATCGAAAAGTTTATCAAGAGTCCTTAAGAAAGCAGCTATTTTCTCATTGGCGGACTCCCGAGGGACTTCCTCCATTAACTTGTTGCGAGTGGCCACCGAGAGGAACCTAGTTGTGGGGAGAATTGGGAAATAGACTCTGAGAAGCTCGTCATTGAACATGATTTCGATGTTTCCGATATTGGCGAGGAAAAACGAAATTGCCTTGACTTCCGATGCCTCGAGTCTGCCATCAACCGCGCCTTTCTTGATTAATTCGTCAAGTTGAGGGTTTGATTCAGCGAGCGTCAAGAAAAGAATGAACACAGGAAACGACTGAAGAATGATGTCATCAAATGAATTTGCTTTCAATTTCTCAATGATCGTTTGAGTTCTTACTCTTTTATCGAATCGGTTGCGTTTACAGAAGTTCTCAAAGTCGCTGGTGATCTTTTTGAGAAGAAAGTCGAAATCGATGTGAGTGCTCATTTGGTGAAGCACTATCTTGCTGGGCTTTCCTTCCAGCAGAGTATACAGAAGTTTTAGTGATTGTGTTATCGAAGCGTTGAGAGTTTGTAGCTCTTCGGGAGTTTCGAACCCTCGCCTCTTTTGCTCAGTTGGTTTGCTAAACAAAGACGCATAATCAATGCAAAAATCGATTATCTTCGCGTTAACCAGCGTTTCTTGGTTTTGTTTACATGGACCTTGAACACATTCTATCAGAAATTCAAGAAGCTGTTGGCCGAATTCAAGGCATTCGATGTTCGCAAATTTTGCATAAGCGCCAAAGCTCACGGTGGCATATGCGATGAAATTGAATGACTTCGAGTTCAGGACGTTATTTGAGGTAAACTGATTTCGCAGGTGATTCTGCATTTCGGAATAATGACCCTCGCATAACAGCTGCAAAAATCTAAATACTCTAGTGAGCAATCCAATCGAGTCTCTGCTCTCTCTTTTCAGTTCCATATCAGCTTCCTCGAGTTCGGTTTTTAATGCAAGTTCGATCGTTTTGAACTGGAGAAGCTTTTTATTGTTCTTTCGGACCTGGTGGATGCGCTCTCTGAGCTCCTTTCCAACGAGGAGCCCATCGGACAAACGATGGTTCAAACGATTCATATTTTTCTTTAATTCTTCAAATTCGCCTGTGATGATTGTCTTCAGAGTCAGCAAAAACTGATTGGTCATATCCTCTTGCATAGTTGAGAAAAACACGCTTTGGACTTCTAAATTCCCTCCGATCAGCATACTCACACTTAGCATAACCGCTTCTTGAAGAATCTGGTGATTTTTCGTCTCAGAGAACAGCTTGCATAACATCTTCACTACCCCTAGCTGACAGAATTCGTTTTGTCTGGCGCTAATTTTCTTTTGATAAGCAATCCAATCTTTTGTTTTCCAGAGCACGGCTGGCTTCTTGCATGTTGGGACTTCTAATTCGATTATCCTGCGCAAAATTCGTAGTCCAACTGCTCTTAAATTGTCATTGAGAGGATTTTCTTGTGTTTCTATCAACGCGATTAGAGCTTGTACCACCTTCTGATAAGAAATCGAAACATCTTCTCTGATTGCGAGTTTTTCGAGATTAACAAGCTGCTGGACAAGGGAATCAAATTCGTTTTCGGCGCTTTTCTGGAAACTGGATTTCTCATCAGAGAGCTGCTCGATGCAGTAAGCCAAGTGCCTGACTTTCGACTTTTGTTGAGCCGAAGATTTGAGGTAAGAGCGTATAGGACTTGGCATGTTCCTCATAAAGCTCGAGCGAGGTGAGGAGGGAGAAGTGAATGTTTGGCTCTCTGGTTCGGCAAAAGAAGGCAAAACGAGGCGATCAACTATTCTTTTTGGAGTTTTGCTAGTCTCGGTGTACATACCTTCAATCGTTTCAATATTTTGAGACTGGTGAGTGGCTATCACGTTTCTTAATCGATTGATCTCTCTGTGATTCGAAGTATTTTTCGTTATTTTCCGCAGTTTTTGAAGATCAGTCTTAATCTGCTTGAGCCATTGCTCGAAATGCTCATGTAGTACGATTTCTTTTTTCGTGAGCAGAATGCTCAGGATATTTAACACCCCGCCACAGATAAAATCGGACTGCACCTTCCTTACCGGCATTATCCCGTCATGGTCCCTAATGCCTCCCGTCATCCATCCGTGCTCCACGACAGCATGGAGATCTTGCAGCATAAGCTCCACGAGTTCGAATAGAGCTTCTATTTCTTCTTTGAACTCTCGATCGCTGTCAAGATAAACAAACTGTATGAATTGCAGCAACGCATCCTTCAAATGGAAACAGCTACCCGCCTTTTGGTAGAGGTCCTTGAGCAGTTTTAAAGGAAATAGAGTTTGACATCGAGCTTGAGCTGCTGCATTTTGTTCTTCGCATATCATCGCCAGCACGCACAGGAGGGAGGAGAGGTAATCCAGCTCACCGGGCAGATTAATGACTTCTTTTTTCTCCTGTATGTGGTTATGGTAAATTGTAATCTCTTCAGTCAGAAGCTCTAAGGTTCTATGGTAATTAAAATTAAACAGTACTGATGAGTATTCCTTTCTTGAAAGCGCTTGGAGAATGAGCATTTGGTTCTTTTTGATTGCTGCCTCGCCGAACTTGGCGACTTTCGAAAACGTCAGAATGAGCTTTCCACGCCGACTATCATGCAAAGGTAACGCATCGACGAGTTTTGCTACGCTATTTAAAAAGTTTTGTACGGCTGCTTGATCTTCTAGGAGCTGTCTATTTCCAGCAAACAGGCCGCAGATAAGGTTTTCGACGCCTAAAGAAGGGTCACGTTTCATCAATTTAAGGAAGATATCGCTGTGCTGGGCGATAATGTCTTGATTCTCTTTATTTTCGCTGATAAATCTAATCAACAATTTGATACAAGCTATCAAGAGATTCCTTGTGAATGACGATCGAGTCTCCTTACTTTCAAACCTTCCCTTTACATCATAATTGAGGATAGATATGACAGCTGTGTGCACTTTCAAATGTCGCATCACTTTTTGATAATCAGCATTGGGAATGATATCATCTCCAAAAGCTTTCATCAGCTGGTCTGTTTGTATCGGAAGATCCGCCTTCAAAGCAAGCATCTCGGTTGGGCTCATGTCCATATCTCCGCCATAACCTTCTTGATCCAATCTCAGATACGTGCAGAGATTCAGCAGAATTTTAACCGCTTCATTATTTGCCTGGCCCATTATCTCACCCTCTCCATACCAGCTATCTATCGTATCCGTTAACTCGGTAAGTCTTGCCACAGATCGTCTGATCTCCTCAATCTTTTGAGCAGTTGCTGCGTCGTCAATAATGTAGATGTAATTCAACATCTCCTTCAACGTAAGGCACTGTGTGTGATTCTTGAAGAGAAAATCAAAAGCGGTCGTTTGCAACCCTTTATGCTCATATTGGATTAGATCGAACAAAATTAAGTCCAAGCCAGGTTGACTATAATCCCCAATTACAAAATCACCACTGCTAAAGATTTTTCTCACCCAGGCCTGTGGGGTACTCTCATCATTTTGGTGTTTCGAGGTATTAGAGCGTATTAGTGCCCTCCGAGTCGAAGGAAAATTGAAGACACTGCTATCTTTGCTCTCCTGAAGCGAAATATTTTCACTTTCCTGTTTGAATTCGTAAAGGAACCTTCGTACTCGGAAGTCATTGCAGTATTTCATCACAATATCGAGAATTTCTAGGATTTTAACTTTTACTTCCATCAAAAGGTGCGTTTCAGGAGTCTCTTTAAAGCGAGACTCGCAAGTTTGACCAAGTTTGTCAAGCCTACCCGACGACTCAGAACCCACAAAGGAGAACCTGGATATTGGCTTCCAGTTATTTAATTGAAGTTCCTCCTCGTCTGGCGTGGTGATGTCTTTCAACCCATTTAACATTCTTAATAGAGGTTTGAGAAGAGCTCCTAAACTCACCTTCGTTGAATAGAACCCAAAATTAATCAGAGTCTTGCAAGAGTCCAATAAAATGAGCGTCAATTGATTCCTATCGGTTAAAAAGGCCTTCTGGTATCCAATTTCAGCCACCTCTTGGAAATATTCAAGTAGTAAAGGTTTAACATTCTGAAATTTGTCATCTGTTTCCGGGATATACTTGTAAAACTCTTGGGAATTAGCTAGAGTGACTTCATCCCAGGTGATCAAAAAGTTAGGAAGTGGCATCGGCTGATAGTCTCGATCAAGCCAAAGGCAATTGAAGAGTTTAGCAAATGCTGCGCGAAGATCATCGCTGAATTTGTTAGTGAGCGCGATTTCAAAGCATACATCATAGGTGTAAATTTGTTCAAGGCTTCCGATCGCAATGAAGTTTCTTTGGAGACAGAGGTCGGCCAACAAATAGATGAGACTCACGAAATACTTGTAAAGCGTATCATCGCCATCATTATTAACTGCAACGGCTGCGAAACTCTTGAGGAGAACCCACTCGTCGTACTTATTTGCGAAAACGTAAATGTCTTGTGGGCCGTCTGAATCAATCTTAAGGCGATAGCAAATCGCGTCTCTTGTTTCCTCATCCTCGAAAATCGCGCGAGAAATTTCGGCTTGGTTAGCCAGTACGGGTTCTCCGTTGCAAACTGTCAGCGCCCTTAGAAGATTCACGTACTTAGAATGAGGGTTCTGATACTTCAGCATCCCCACAAATCTTGCTATCGTTTCTATTTTGATCTTACTTTCAAGAATACGCTTGTTATTGTCAATCAGCTCTGTCAGCGTTGCCTCAGCTAGCAGGTCATAATTAGGATCTGAAAACATGGATTGATGAATAAAAAGTTCAAGCCACTGAGACGCGTAGAGCTCGTTAGGTCTGTATTCTCTGATGGTGTGTTTGATTAGTTTGTGTGACAATTGAAAGACTTGCACCATAAGAGGATTCGGGATATTATTAAGCTTGAATAGCTGATATTCAAAGGGGTAGTAGAGAATATCAGTGAGGATCTCAATTAGAGCCATGTCTTTAAGAAGCCTTTGCCGATGCGGGTAGGTGAAACCTTCGCATAAAAATGGATCTGCATCGCTTTGGTCGGTCTTCACAGCAAATAAAATCAAACTAGAGAGCACGTGGATCACCGATTTTAGGTTTGAATGTGTTAAACAGGCTTGACTATTCTCTCTGAGCTGCTTGCGGAGGAGTTGTAGATGGGAAATCGCACTCATCGCTAGCAAAATTTCATTCTGCTCATCTTTAGGGACCCTTTCCACAGCAAAAGCGTGTTCAGCTACTGTGGCACGTTCAAGACAAGTTGCGTATCTTTGTACTCCAAACTCACTGTCTTTCAGCGGCATATAATACTCTTTCGGCGAAGATGTATTTTCTTCATTTTTGTACACATCCAAGCTTTCCATAACGATCGAGCCTTTCGTTGTAGCATGACGCTTGTTTGAGCGCTTTTTTGCTTTAAGAGCCGCATCGGGGCCTTCCATATAGTAGTAATGCTCTGGAATCGTGCTCAAATATAAAGGGTCTTCTGTAAACCCAATTGAATAGGAACTTCCATCCAAAACGTGATTTTTATCCTGAACAATAGTCGGCACGAATGAAATACTGCTCGATTTCCGTACAGCCTCATCTTCGGCATCATCCACTAGGACTGGGACAATTTTCTCTGTCCCTGAAATTTTGACCTTTTGAAGCGTCACCAACCGTCCGGTGAGGAAATGTCGAAGGCGGTATCGGCTCTCAGAAAATATTTCTTCAAGAATTGATGCTCCTTGAGCTGCCCGAATAGGTTCGCCTTGCGCTTTTAACTTCAGAGCCTCAATTTCCCAGATCTCAGCTACCGATTTACTCTCTTCGCTATATGGGCCTTTATACATTCTGACATAGAGCTCTGGGTTGTCGTTTTCGTAATTGATATCAGCAGCAAGATAGCATTGCAGCTCCGTATGTTTTAATCGAATTAACTCTCTACTTCTAATCGCCTTGGGGTTATCTGGAGGGTTTGCGTGAAATCTCATCCTCCAACTGGTTTCCCTTGGCTGAGAAATATGCGCTTCAAATCTTTTGCAATGATTTCCGAGGTTCCTGAGGGTTATTTGCTTGTAAGGCACTTTTAATTCGATGTCAGGGTTTTTTTGCACCTCAGTGTCAAGATTAATCGTAACTTCTTCATTGAAATTAACATAGCAGTCAAGTTTCATGTTCTTTAGCAAAACTTGATCGTTGTATTGAATAGGTTCACCATCTTGCCGACTCTTGAATTTAGAATTAATTTGAAACATCATGCCGGAGTTATAATTCGCGGAAAGCTCCAGTCGATAAGCAGATTTATCAAAACTAGCAGTGGTTGCTCTTCCTGTAAGGAATAGCCCAGAGTCCTTATGCATAAATTGGATTTCAGTACCAAAAGAGACCTTCTGCCCTAGAAAGGAGTTGAAGGTCGCTAAATTTGCTTTTTTCTCTTCCTCGCAGCGGTTTGAGAGTTTCAATAGACTCAATTCATATTCTTTTGCAATAGATTTCTCGCTCGGATCATTCGAAGCTTTAATTGCCATATAAGTATTTTTCATTCGCAATGCTTTTCGGTACTCCTTATGTGCTTCGAAATTGAGCTTTGGCCATATCTGAAATACAAAGTCTCTGTAGTTATTGATCAAGGAAAGCTCTTCTTCGTTACTGGACCCTTCAAGATGTAAAATATTAAACGGTAGTTTTTGGAAAAAGACGCGTTTGTCTGTAAAACCCACTGCGGATAACACTCCTGTGCTTTCTTCAGAAGAATGATTAGTCAAAACGCCTTGAAGTATGATGAAATCTCCGTAATGAACGTAGTGGTGACTGTTGCCTGTCAGGAGGTCTGGAAGATCATTTGGCTTCAATAATGTTAAATTGGAGTTGGCTGTCATAGGATATGATGGAAAATTCTGATGGTTTTCTTGTATTTAGAAAGTGAGTGACTTAATTTGGCTGATGAGCGGCGGTAAAATACTCAATAAGAAAAGAAGCCTTCTATTTCTGCACCAATTTCAAACTTATTTTTATATACTTTAATCGCACAAGGCCCGAAATTCTGAACTCTATTGGTAAATATTTTATTAAATTTTAAAACGGCAAAACACAGAAGGATGTTACAATTTGCCAGAAATACTCTCTTTGCCTTAGGAGATTATTTCTTATATATTTGAAAGGTATCCAATGATCTAAGAAGAGGGCTCATAGATGTTTCTGCAGATTTTTTTTTCGAATTGTGTTGCCAGATCCATATAAAATTTCTTCGATAATGGTAATCATTTGATTTTAAGGTCAAAATGAAAGCTAAGCATACCAATATTCGTTAAAGCACAATTTTTTCGCACGATCAAATTTAGATTTCTCTGGCAACCACTGATAACCTCCAATGAATTCTTGAGAAATTTTAAATATGGGTATATTTTATGAGGAAATCGTAAGTCTACGGTGATAAGCAGGCTCAACGATGAGAAAAGAGTCCCAATTCCTTGAGGCTGGCTTAGAATGAATGCAATTAACAATTTACAGCTTTGATTAAAGCAAATTTGGTTTTCAGTGTTTATTTGAAAATAAAGACAGACATTCTTAACAACAAAGTAACGGTTCATTTCCTGGTAAAAATTTGCCAAGAGGATAGTATTTGGACAGCTTCTTCTAAAATATACTCATTAAAGGAATATTTCACTCCATATAGGAAATTTGTGATTCAGAGCCCAATATTTTTTCTCCTAATCGCTGTAAAGTTTCAGCTCTTTGCTTAAATCGCATTAATGAGCTAAAAGAATCTTATCGGCAGATTTTATCCTGAATGGCAGAATTGGAAAATATGAGAGCTATTTTCATTTATTTATTAATTTATTTAACTCACTAGCTGGAGCAAACAGTTCTCAACTAGCAATTCAATAAAGATTGTGCTATGAACCTTTTTGTTTTTTGCCTAAAGCTAATAAATTTCGATCCAATGAGCTAAGAGTACAATTTATTTAAAAAAAGGAGGAGAGCAGACAGACGCTGGAAACTAACGTTTTCTTTTATTAATCTTGCTTACTTATTCCAAGTCATTTTCAGATTGAGTATTTATTGTAAGTATTTTAAAAAAATGTGTCCGCAATATAGTTATGAGTAGACTATTCATTCTATGATAAATTGTAAACAAATATCCTCTCTTTTCTTTTCTCCTCTCTTCTTGTATGAGCTAACATACAAACAGACAGCATATTTGCTCATCTCTCCTTATAAACCGGTTATTGAATCTCCTATATTTTTCAAACTTTCCACACTCATATCTTCGTTTGAAGATTCCTTTATCATTTGCTGCCTATAATTCCCGGCTTTGCCGCTATCATCAAACCTTCCTGAACGCCGATAAGCGTCGTTCTGGTCGAGCTCCTTACTTCCAAACAAACTTGCCTCTGACTCTTGACTATATCTCCCAGCTGGAATCAAATTCACTAACGAAGGAGAGTTATTCTGATCAGTTTCTTTTCTGGAATTAGGTTTCGGGGTAATGATTAGATTCGCCATGTCCTGGTTCAAACTGCTGATATTATTAACGTTGGTGAGGCTCATTAACGAACCGCCAAATGGGTTAGCATTATTTGTAAGATCCAGAGAGGTTGGCTGGAAAAGACTCCAATAGTTATTCTCTTTATTTCTCATCGACGACAGAGAAGCCCCATAGTTGTCTTTAGTGACGTTTGTTATATAAAACAGTTCATTTTTCGTTAGATCGACCACTGCAAATTGCAGATTATGCGATTCTATTAGACTTTCAGCAAAATCGTCGAAGGGTTTCTCTTTAAGGAACATCTCTGCTCCAATAGGCTGATTTTCCATCATGCTCTCGTCTATTAGCAAATGTAAATCGATAGAAATTAGAAAAGTTGTTACTTTGCTTATCGCTCTTATCTTCCTGGTGTGACTCTCGAATTACTCCTAATTGCGATGTAAACGTACGTCCTGGAGCAAAACCCGCTTGGTTTTGGTTTTTCATGGCGGTATTATTTAAATTGATTAAATCGCCGTTGTTTGATGTCGGCGTAGAACCATTATTCATTGCGTTTGGATTCTGGAACATTGGCTGCATATTTGGTTGGAAATTAGGGAATCCTTGCAACCCGACAAACGCTCCGAAGTTCGACATCGGGCTGTATCCACCGAGACTCTGGTTCATTGGACTCATTCCATTGACTCCCTGCAAATTTTGCCAGTTTGGCATATAGCTATCGAACTTTGGACTTTGCTGAAGCTGATTCTGAGGAGTGTTTAGGCCACTAAATTGACCAAGGAACTGGTTTCTTGCGAGCGGGCTCATGCTGATTTGATTGAGGAAGCCCGTTTGATTTCCAAAATTATGGTTGATGCCATTATTCATCTGTGCAAGCAGGGCAGCGTGGAGTTGCTGCTGATTGTTCATCGCTGATTGGTCTAAATATCCTATCAGCGGCTCTTGCTTGATTACCTCCTTCACAGGAGGCGTTTGTTCAGGAAGCATGGTTGGCTTAGGGAGCGTAATAGTAGATTTTTCTGTCGATTGCGTTCGATTTGATCCGACACTCGCGGTATGAAGCAGTGGAGAGCTCCCTTTATCCCTGCCAAGACTCTCAAGGATCAATTGCGCGAGTTTCTTTTGCGAAGACAAGTCTTTATCGTTATCTTCGTAGCCATCTGCCATCGATTCAGTGCCGCTAAACTCGTTTTTGTATTTTTTCATTAGCGAATTCCAGCGATTTTTAACAGCATTTTCGGTTCTTTGGCCCACACGCTTGGCAATTTCAGCCCATTTTTTCCCGACCTGCATGAAACTTTGGAGAAGTTTTACATCTTCCTCTGTAGTCCAAGCTCCACGATTAATATCAGGATCTAAATGATTAATCCATCTCTCTCTACATTGCTTGCCATGTCGAAAAACTTCCGATCCACTGCGCGAATTAAGCTCGTTGGCGATCTCTTTCCATTGTCTTTTGTTTCCCTTTTCACTGATAATCTGAACTAGAAGCTCATCTTCAGTTGCGCTCCAAGGCACCTTTGCGACGGTTGTTTTAAGCAAGCTTTGCCATTTGATTTTGAGTTGCTCTTGTTTCTTTACGGGGAATAACTCTGAAATGTATTTCCATCCTTTATCGCTCTGAAATTTTACGATTTAGAAAATTGAAAGCAGAACATTGATTACGATTGAATTGAAGTCTTCATCATTAATTTGAGTAAAGTATGTAACTAATGAGATGAGGAAAGCAGTCTCTTCATCCGTCCATAATTTTCTAGCGCTTTTGACATTCGCTGTGGATTTTTTGTAAACCTTTTCAAAGTTTTCACAGAGCTCATGAGGTGTGAAAACCGTGTCAATTTTAGTGATGAGGTTTTTCCGGATTCCATTGAAATAATAATTCGCATCACAACTCTGAATTCGCTTGTAGAACTCATAAAATCTCTCTTTCACGACTTTATTTTGTCTGTAATAATCGCTCTCATCGGCCGAGTCGGCGTGTCGTTCCTCCGACATACATTTTGCGAGATGAGATTTCAGATCTATCCTCCCAGACCCACCTTGCTCGTTAAGTCGGACTAGATTTGCACGAAAATCAAGTTGACCTGGTGATTTAGAAAGTATTTTTTACCTTCTTTGTGGACAGGACTGGTTAATGCCAGACTGCCATCATCATCAAAGTTGCTGTGAAACGCTTGTCTCATGTGTTGTTACTCTCGCTATGGTTATTTCCAATTAAAAAATAGAAGTAGTTTAATTATTGAATTAGTTTTTCAGAAGGCATTTTTCAAATGGATGAGACTTGTCGTTTCCAAGTTAATACAGAGATTACGTGTGGTTTTGCCTTGGATCTGAGCTTTTCTCTGGAAACGAAACTAAAAATGACAACATCTGGAGACTGATACGAGAAAATGGGATTCTGCTGCGTTGCAAGCGGATGAGAATTTGAAAGAGATTCAAGCTGATTTGGTAGGTCATTTTCCTTGTTCAAAAAAAAGCAAAATTCCGGTAATGATTAGGCTGCACTACTGAATGGCTTTCATTTCTAGCCTAATATCCAGATGTAAAAGTAAAATATTGATTGTACAAAATGCAAGCATTCATAGAAATATCGCGGAAGCAGTTAGATGAACAACGTTAAAGTCCACATTTATCTACCAACAATGTGACCATTTCAAAGGCAGTTCAATTCAATAGGAATAGAAAATATTTTTCACAAACGTAATGTTAACATTGATTGTTGATAAAAGCAGATCTCAAGCACATTGTTGCACTCAATTGGTTTATTTCTTCTTCATTAGAAAATGATGTCAAGCTTTATGATTCTCAAAATTGTTTGCTTAGTTTATCTCAACTCATTTCGATCAGCGCTCTATCAAATCAAACTTGTCTTTTTTGTGTCGCAATTAATAAATTTATTGCTCTACTAATATTCTAATATTGTGAGCAGCTTCCTCAAAAGTAGTATCGATACTAATTAATGAAAAAGTCTCTGACACTAAAAAGGAGCGCGTCTGTCCAAGAAAAAAGGTATTTTGTAATAAAACTTTTCCCTACCAGTTTTTTCTTTATCCATTCATGATTTTACCTCCTAACTCACGTCTCTCTAGGAGAGCAGATTCATTATCATACAACAACATCAAAGAAACGACGCCAAATTTAAGAGTGCAGATGCCAAGACATTTGAAGCACTTGAATAATATGCTCTCAAACTTAAAGAATCTGAAGACTGTATTAACCGACTCTCTGGAAGAGCCTATCAAAATAACCACTCAAGAATTCCCAAAAGTTGATCCGAATGACCTTATTCCTGCTGAAAAACCGAGACCAAGGACGAGTTCATTCGTCTACAAAAATCCTTATGAGCATAAATCACTGAGAGCAATACTAGCCTTCTCACTTGACGACAGCAAGCAAGTATCACCTGAACCTATCTCACCTGAGAAAAGAAAACAATACTCTAGCACTGAAAGGCCGAAATCGAGCTTTTCAAGAGACTTGACGAATTCAACAGTCCGATTAGTTGAAAATTATCACTTCGTCAGTTACCAAAAGCAAGAAATCCCAACCGTTGAGCCAAAAGCCAGAGAGCCTACTCGCAAAATCTCTGGTCCAGCTCGCTTTATTAGAGTTATCCAAAGAAACATTGCTGCTGCTTCTTCAAATGAGAATCAACTTGGCAGAACTGGATTCTCAAGGAGCTATTCTTCTGCTGCGATTCTCAACGAAGGGCCAGTGAACGCAAATTCTTTCTCAGAAACAAAAATTAAACCGAAGAGAGCTCAAACCGCGCTCCGTAGGAATAGAAGTGAAAACGACATTATTCGTAACACGGGAATTGCTAACTCAGATGAAATTGAAAATATAGTCAAGGGAAACCTCGGAAACCGAGTCAACGAGATTACCAACAATTTATTAAAGCGCAGTTCATCTCAACCCTCTTTAAAAAACAGCAGAGAGCTAAATTCAGGAGCGGCTTCTAATAAGCAAGCAGCGATAGGCTCTTATCGGAGGAGCCTGCAAAATGTTCCGAGTACTTCGAAAAAGAGACTCGTTCGGAAAGAGGATCGAGGGACGTTCGCTAATTTTTTTAATAATTCTTACATTGATGCTGCTATCATCACGAAGACGTTCTATGAAGAAGATCAAATATCTCGATTGGGAAAGATAATAGAGAAAAGGAAGGAAAGCATAAAAGCAGGAAATGCATCGAATGATGATTCAGCACAGAATTGGAAGTCAAAGGAGCTTGCAATGATGAGAAACAGTCTACGAAACGAGTTGAAGAAGAGATCTGCTTCTCAAAAAGACATCCGTCAAGAAGCCGTTCAGGTACAGGAAGAATATTACTCTCCACCAAGATACCAGATATATTCGATCGCCAAGGAAGAGAGTCCTTTTTTTAGCATTAAGCCACTTGTTGCAGATAGATACTTGCAGAGAGCGGGAAAGAAGCAGAGTTCAAAATTGAGAGATCAAAAAGAAAGCGCTGCTGAAAAGGAGTTAAAGGATGTGATTTTTCTAACAAAGGATGAGGAGGATATCCCTCTGAAGAGAAATAAAAAAGGGGAATGGAGAAGGCTACTCGAGCCTCTCCTGCAATTCTTGCGAAGAATGGAGAGATTGAAATTGTCAAAAGATGAAGTAAGCAATTGATTTTCTCGGTGTATGGTTTAACAGCGTTTTATGTAGATAATGAGTCTGCACAAAATATTCAGCAGTCAGGCTTTTGAGAAACCTGACGCTTACAAGTTCATTAAAGCGGCGAAAGACGGAGATTCCCAAGTTATTAAAACGCTTTTACGGAGCAATAAATATCTCGTTTATGAATACGATTACGTAATACTCTCATCCTCACCATGATGATTGATTTATTTGGATAAATAGACCCATCAAACTGCCTTACATTGGGCTGCAAAGAGAGGGAAAAGGCGCATTGTGGAAGCATTATTCGAAGCGGGAGCGGACGTTGACGCAAGGGACTTGGTATTTTATTCTTTTATTTTTCAATGCGAACTTTCAACGTGTTAGGGTGGAAGAACTCCTCTGTTTTTAGCACTTAGAGAAAATCATATAGAGATCGTGAAAGTGAGGAAATTGATTCTCTTTTTTTCAGAATTCTAATCCGAGGAATTGAATAGATACTCTTATATCATAAAGCTAATCCCTGGTCGCTGCCTGGACGCAATTATACCTCGTTGACTAAAGACTCTACGACTCTCTATTATTTATCGAAAGCCAGACAGGTTGAGATTAATTTGTCTCTTCTTGAGTGTAGTTATTGTTTTATTAGTTGGATATTATATTGAGGATGACAAAGGCGAAAGATAGAAAAGATGCGTGGGAGCGTGGATCAAGAGCGTTCTTTGAACCGCCGCCTCGAGAAAAGAATGCTTGGGCAAGTATTTTCACAACGCCAACAACTCCGACACTCATGACATCAGAAGATATTGACCACCCTCATTCATAATTAATTTCGTTAATTATTCTTGGATAGTGTTAGGGATAGAAATTTGGGTAGGACAGTTCGCTCCTCAATTACTTCAAGACCTTATATAATTGTGTAGCTCTTCGATATTTATCGAAAGCTTGCAGATTTGGTGTGATTCCTTATGAAATTTCTCAGTCGCTACTTTAAAATTCAGGAATAAGCTGTAATGAGCTTCTACTTTATCTTCATTACCGAAGAAACTAGAACAAATTCGGCTCACTTAAACCAAAGAGAATTGATAAAGTAATCGACGCAAAGGAATTCGGAAGAATTCGCGTTCGCTAATTTCCTGACACTATGGACCTTTCTTGTAATGCCTCAGATTTTAACGAAGTAGTATAGCTAAAACTGAATGTGAGAACTTACTCAATGACGCATTGTGAGTTGTTGTCGCCGCCTTTTAGTATGAAATTAGTATTTCTGACTCATTTGCACTAATTCATCTTTTTTTCTATAAACTATACTAGTATTTTTCAAACATTACTGTTGTAGGAGACCCGGAGCAACATCATCTCTCCATACAATTACGCTAGATACGGTCTGCGTGCGAAACGCGAGAGGCTCAAGAATTTTTTAAAATTCCGATTTTATCCTGGAGTTTGCTCTCTGGAAATTTGGTACCAAAATTTGGTGCATGAATGACTCAAGATCTTGCTCTGTCATTTAAAAAATTTTGAATTAGATGTCCCTTTTTTGGACACCATTGTTGAGATTGCTCTCTTCCTCGAAGCATTGGAAGTTGTCTGAGAAATACAAACGCTGATCGAGTTACTAATCCCACACATATTCTGCAAGCAAATTCCCTGGCCTTTCTTTTTTTTGCAGTTAGCAGACTTCATCGACCACACGATGACATATATGAGAGGATATGTTGCTTTGTGAACCTATCTACGAAGAAAGAAAAAAGAAATGATTTGGAGAATATATTCTTAGTTCATTTTCAACGAATTTTGCCTCATGAGCTGCTGTCTTTAGTCTATCTTCTCTACTTATTGGCCTATCTAAGCCATTCTTAGATCAGATGTGGCACATATTACTCAAACGGGCAACATTTCCTAATAAAATCTATATACCCATTTAACGCATAAGGAAATTCCCTCTCTTCCGTTAGATAGGTCTTCTCCAGAGGCTTGCGAACCTCTGCTTGCCCTTGAATTTACAAAAAGTTCGAAAGATCTGAACACCGATTAGAATCAAGCGCATAACTTTATATGAATTCCAGAAAGCCGCCAGGTCCATGAGAGTTGATTCGTTGCAGTTTCCCTCAATTATTGAGACTAGGCTAGAAGTTAACTAATTGAATCAAGTCTATCTTTTCGCAACAAAGATTAGAAGGCTGAGATCCAGAAGTTTGTTCTCATAATTTCTCATCCTTGGTCATAACCTACTCACAATCAAAACAAAGACAACTTTTTTGCTCATAAGTGGAGGCCTACGACTAAGAACTTCAATGGAAAAGAGGAGTTGACACGAAATGAGCGCCTGAATCTATTGTTGAGTGGGGCTCATGGCTCAAGCAAAAATTAGATACACCTAATTATTTAAAATCTTAATTAGGACTTGATATCGTTTTGCAGACATTTAGACCAATTGAGCCCTATAAATCCTGCTTCCACGCAAGATTATATAATCAAATAATTTCCAAAAAATCATTTAAAGAAATCCAATAAAAAATGGGTGACGAAGTTCCAGCAGTTGTTATTGATAACGGTTCTGGTATGTGCAAGGCCGGTGTTGCCGGAGAAGAAGCCCCAAAGGCTGTCTTCCCATCCATTGTCGGTAGACCAAAGAA
>ENA-UOTX01000559-UOTX01000559.1-compost-metagenome-genome-assembly--contig:-NODE-559-length-38034-cov-9.656032_pt1 | contig 38034 bp, 16 predicted proteins | sample MGYA00238143_ERZ746982 | MGnify/ENA primary metagenome ERZ746982 (study PRJEB28758, sample SAMN06268862) | compost metagenome | isolation source: single cell | place: USA: California, Emeryville, Joint... | reverse complement strand
TGAGAAATTCTGTTGAAATTAAACTCTGTGTTCTCAAGTACTAATAGCGGTTTTGAACCGAGGAACCCTTATCATTTCATCATATCGGCATAGAAAACCTCGTTGTGGGAAATGTTGGTTCTTTGCTAAAAGAGGTAGTCTAGCACCAGCACTGTTGTAAGAAATTTTTGTTTGGAGGATTATCCATTTAGAAATCGCAGAATTTTGAAAGGGTTTGTCTCAATTCGAATCGACTTAATTAATTTGCGTTTATTCAATCACATTGCGTTGCTGAAAAAAGCTTGCGTTGAAAAATTAAGATCTTATAGTTTAACAGCTTACCTCTCCAAATAACCCCTTTCAATATTGAATTGTTGGGTCAAGAGGGCTTGGAGTTTAATCATTTCTCTTTTTCAAGTAGGGCCAGATTGAGGTTCAACATCCTTAACTCTTGACTAGTGCACGACGATTGGACAGATGGGACTGAAGAACCATCAACCTCAAGAAAGAGATGTTGCTGTGAGTCTATATGAGGTATATAGTCAATTTTGAAACTTTTTTGGAAAAAGAGTAGAACAAATGCTTAAAGAATATTAGATAAACGATTTTAGCTATCAATTTCGTTTATAGCTCCAATTAAATTAAACTCAAATATAATTAATTGTTCGAACCAAATAAAAGTTTGAGTTAGCTATTACCATCAATCTGATTTGAATTATTATCTTTTTGAAAACTAGCAACAGGACTATAATAAATTTCTTCAATTAGCAAGAATTCTAACAAAGCACAGCAAATTTCTGGCATGGATCAGACATTAATTCAGCATGAACAGAATGAAGCTCTTCAGAAAAACTTTGGTAAGAGTACAATATAGCTAATTGATAATTTCTTAGAGCGTAAACATCATATTGAGCCGGAACGCAGGCGCTGGATCATACTGCTAGGTTACTCTTTATTGACGTATAAATGACCTACCCAATATATACCATCCTCTAACACATACATCAGCTTTGCTAATGTTATGCCTTGGTCAACGTATTCACTCATCATTGACAACACAGAAGCGTATTATGGAATTGGAGAGACCGCATACTTGCAATTTTTCAACGTTTTCATCTATGGTCTCTTGATTTCGCTGATTCCGGTAGCAGTTTATTTCAAGAGCTCTTTCTTAAATCATTGTGAGAGTAGTTTTCATACTTCATGGCAGAACATTTTGCTACGTGTTTGATGGTTTCATCAATAATGACAAGTATCGGAGGAATTATAAAATATGTCGCCGGTCCGAGCTATACCGTGGCAATTATTGGTCAATTTATTATTGCGCTGGCTCAAGGTTGTCTCATGAGTGCACCAGCAGGTAAAAAGAGCTTACTTTCCTTAGAAAAAACTGATGATTTATAACATTTTCCCAGTCGTTTCGGAGAGGTGGTTTCCATCGAATGAAAGCAGTTGGGCTCTCCTCATAGGAACTTACAGTCTTTATCTTGGATGGATTTTTGGGAATGTTTCACCATGCTATTATGTTGCTAAATACACCGGTCTAGAGGTAATATAGTATTCCATTGATTTCTCATCAAAACAATTCAAGCAATTTTTTGAAAGAATGTACTTTGATCAAATGATCATTTGCATAATTCCAACCATCCTACTCGCGATTTCCATTAAGAACAAACCAACTCACATTCCGAACGTTGGAGCTGTATATTTAACTCAGTTTTGGCTCTTTGCTAATTTTGAGTTAAACAAGTTTATTAAAGCTACTACACCTCAGCAATCTCTTGGAAATTTGCTAAAAATCTTACTCTCTGATGGTAAATTCATGAAAAGTGCTTTGTGCATTGGATATGGTAATTTTTTTAATCTTGGAAAGATGATAACACAAACTTCAAGCTCTGGGGGTCAGCTATACAGTAACCAGCGTCACCTCCTCTATTGTCGGATCTCGAGGCTATACCATGGTAATCAGAATTAATGCAAATGAACGACGACATAAAACCTTCATTCAATTCATTAGGGCCAGCTAAGCAACATTGCCACTGCCTATCTAGCCCCTAGTATTCTTGCTGCGATCGCGGGTACCCTCTATCTCGATAGAAAAAAGTCCAAGAATTACGACCTTATGCTCAAGATATTCTTTATTGTCGGTTTGACGGGTTCAGTAACTTGGATGTCATTGTTTGTCGAACTCAATGACTGATTTGTTTAGTTGGGACTTGCTCTCGTTGGCGCTAACACAGAGTTCCTACTGGTACTCCTTCTCAATGCTTTCATAGGTATTAAGAATTGCATTATTTTAAAAAACATTTTTCACTCTAATAATATTCTATTACCCAAGGATTAGGATATATCGCGTTTACACCATTTGCTTTCGAATCTCTCATAGAAACTTCCTTCCCTCATCCGGAAGGATTTGCACTCGCTCTCGTGGTTATTTCCTCGCAGATAGTCAGCTACTTGTTGAATCTGTTCACGACAATGAGTGGTATGTTATTTTCATCATACATTTTGGACTGATGCTTTTTTGGTTTTTTTTTAAGCTGTTGGGGATCAGGGATATTGGGTATTGGCGGGATCCGCTGTCCCAGCGACGTTGTATATGCTATTTGGTTACAAAACTCATTACAAAAAAACTGAATCCGAACTACAACGAGAGAAAGAAGACGATGTATCTATTATTTATTGCATAAATTTACCCACTAAAATATAGCAATCTTCTCTCACTATGATAGAAATGAATCTCATAAATGACCGAAGCAGCGAATAAGTGCCTAGAACCCTTGAGGAAGAGAATTCAAAATCATAACCATTCCGACGACATTAGGAAGTCTTGAGAAATCTTTTTCAACAATTTACCGAATTTTATTGTAATTGTAAATTGCTCTGGAATAGTTTTTTGTTATATACTCTCTCTCTAACGATATATTTGTAGGTATTGTGCGTTTCCTACTTTTTTAGAAATTTGTGTGTAAATTCACTATGATAATTTTTTGCTTCCTTTATTTCGTTTTGAGAATTCGCGAATATCGGTCGGATTAGTTTAAATATATAAATTCTAACTCCATATAAGAAAGTAATAAGAAAAGAGCAAACGCTTTTACAGATGGATCAGTTGTCAAAAGCAATTGTTGAGATGCAAAATCGAGTTCGTCAGACTCCATACTCTTTCATCCCCAAGCTCAGGCAACGTTTAGACTGTTTTGAAGGAAAACTATTTCTACAAAAAGATAAACCGCCTCTATTAACCCGAGAAGGTGTGAGCGCTGTCAAGGAAGCAGTTTCTTACCTTGAAAAACTTCAATCACTCCAACAATTAACTCTCTCAGAAGGAATGGCAAAAGCATGCATGGACCACGCCAACGATATTGGTACATCGGGCGCTTTTAGTCACACAGGGTCGGATGGATCATCGGCAAGCCAAAGGCTTGAACGATACGGAATGACTAAGGGCAAAGTTGGAGAAAATATTGAATTTGGTACTGACGATCCAGAGGAAATCGTTGTTAGGCTTCTTATTGATGATGGTAATCAAGGAAGAGGACAGAGAAGGAATCTCTTGAATCCTGATTTTAAAATGGTGGGTGTAGCAGTCACCCAGCACTCGAAAGCAGGTGTATGTGTTGTTATAAATTATGCTGCTGAATTTCTCGAGAATAATCGTAGTCAGCCTCTTTATTTCATGGAAAATGCTTCATTGAATAGACCTTCTAACGCTATTACGTCCTCAAATTTAGGAGAAAAGAGCCGCAAAGAGATGATAAATGTTCAAAATTTCATTTCAGAGGTGTGGAGGATTCAGAACTTTCTTCGCAAGTTTCCTAAAAAGTTCATTCCGAAGCTTGAGGCTCGGCTTCAATACTTCGAAGGGAAGAAATATTGTTTCCCGGGTGCTACTCCAGTCGTCACTCATGAAGGTCCGATTGCGGTAAAAGAGGCAATTAGTTACCTCGAAGAGCAGCTGCCTTTAGATGAGCTCCTATTGAGCGAAGAAGTACGAAAAGCTGCTCAAGATCATGCTGACGACCTCGGTTTCACTGGACTCACCAGTCACACAGGCAGCGATGGGTCAACAATGTCCCAGAGGATAGGCAAATATGGAAAATGGGGAGGTCAGATTGGAGAGAATATCAATTTTGGGATTAATGAACCAGAAGAAGCGATAATAGATTTATTAATTGATGACGGAAATCCGAGCAGAGGTCACCGAAAGAACCTGTTTAATCCGAAATTTCGCATTTCAGGAATCGGAGCCCAACTTCATAAGACGCTCGAAATATGCGTTGTAATCGATTATGCCACGGAATTTATTTCGAAGCAGGAAATGCTGAAAAATGCTTCTGGGGAAAAAGAAAATAAGCCATTGTTTAGAAACCTCGATTGCAGTTTATTAACTACCAACTCGATTCTTTTTGACGCCTCTCCGACCAATGCGAGCACTGATAGAAGGCCATATCGCTCATTAAGTGCATTATCAGAAAGCCAGGTTCTCAGCACAAGATTTGATTTCGATTGCCTGGCTAGAGAAGTGTTTGAAGCACAGAACCGACTTAGAAGAGACCCCAAAAGCTTCATTCCTTTAGTTGAAGCGAAGCTCTCTCAAATCACTTCAGATGGCAATCAATTGAAGATTACTGAGGGTCCTTCTGCAGTGTATGAGGTCATTGACTTTCTGCAAACTTGCGGGCCGAGAGAGCAATTGCAATGGAAAGACTCGATTTCGAAAGCTTGTAGAGACCACGCTAACGACATCGGTCCTAAAGGTACTTATTCTCAAATCGGGTCCGATGGATCCAACCTTGGAGTTCGACTTGAAAGGCATGGGAAATGGGAGGGTCAAATAGCAGAGAATATGAGTTTTGGGCCTTTTGATGCCAACGAGATCATCGTGAGTCTGTTGATCGATGATGGGAACCCGAGTAGAGTGCAACGAAAGAATATGCTGAACCCAGATTTTAGGAAAGCAGGTGTTGCGGCATGCAAGCACGCGAATATGAACGTATGCGTTGTTATGGTCTATGCAACTGAATTCTCTGAAAGAGGTGTTGGAGGAAACACCGTGAATGAACTCGCTCAAAGCCAAGTCGTCTTCCAAACTAGCTCTTTATCTAAATTAGCAGAAACCGATAATTCTCCTTTGAATGGCTCTCGAGTATTATCGTTTTCAAAGCAAGAATCTACAAGCTCAGCATCTAAGACCAAAACAGCGGATCAACTGGCTGAGGAGGTGATTCAAGCGCAAAATAAGCTGAGAAGGTCTCCTGCAAGTTTTATTCCCAAACTTGAAGCCAAACTCTCTTGTTTTAAAGAAAATACTCTATTTTTTCCAGGCCAGACCCCCATAGTTACTAAAGAGGGTCCACAAGCTGTGCTAGAAGCTATTGAGGTTTTAAAGAAGCAGCTGCCTGTGCCATTCCTTGAGGTAGGAGAAGGAATGAAAAGAGCTTGCATTGACCATGCCAAAGACATTGGAACTAAGGGTATCTGCAGTCATGATGGCTCTGATGGTTCGTCAATAGCCATTCGTTTGGAGCGCTATGGCCGTTGGAGTGGACAAATTGGTGAGAGCATTGACTATGGCTCACTCACTGCTGATGATGTCATCTATAATCTTCTTGTTGACGATGGAAATCCAAAACGAGGGCATCGAGCGAATCTATTGAATCCTCACTATCGTTTCGTAGGATGCGCGTCTTATCCGCACCCATCTTTAGGGATGTGTATTGTTATTAATTATGCAACAGAGTATACTAATGCTGTTGAAAAGAACGGCAGACCCTGCCTGAAATTCAATAGAAACGGTTTAGCTCGAAACATAGAAATAAACACATCCTTTGACAGTCTATTGAGTCAACCAATAAATGCAAGCGCATCACTTATTTCATTTCCAGAAGAAACGAAAGTGAATGCCCCAGTCTTGCTAGACTCAGCTCCTGAGACGAACGTTTATAAAAAGCTTTCTGCTCAAGTTTTCGATTTACAAAACAAACTTCGCCAGAACCCTTCTTCATTCATACCAATACTTGAGAATCATCTGAAATATTTCAATGGACTCGAGCTGCAGTTACCGGACCAACCTCGAATAGTCACCGTTGAAGGCCCTTCAGCTGTAATCGAAGCTATCGAAGCCTTGAAGCAGACTGCTCCTCTACCTACAATATCCTGGACTCCAGAGATAGCGAAAGCTTGTCAAGACCATGCCACAGATATTGGGTTACAAGGGGCTTATAGTCATGAAGGGTCTGACGGCTCAAATCTTGAAGAAAGGCTCAACCGGTACGGAAATTGGCAGGGAATTATTGGAGAAAATTTGGATTTTGGTTCATTTGAGCCTGCGAACATAATCGCTTCTATGCTCATTGACGATGGTAGTGTAAAGAGAGGACATCGGAAAAATCTCTTGAACCCAGAGTTTAGAGTCGGAGCTGTTGCTGCCGCGAGACATAAAGAAAACATGGTTTGCTTGGTCCTAAACTATGCTAGCGAGTACATTGGGCAAGGACGAACTTCTACTCGGGTAGGAAGAGATACTCTGCTCACTGAATCATCGCGCTCTCTTTCAAAAACCCAACCAGTTCTGGAAACTATAAGAAGCATTACACCAACCAAGCAGCAAGATAATTTCAACGAGAGAAAAACACCAGAGTCAAATAGACACTCAGCAGCGACTCCTACAGGCAGACGTTCTACTCTCAGCCCTATAAATGTCAACTTAGCAAATTATTTTGCTTTCTTTGATAAACCTCGATCGATTTCGCCGTCCCAAACTTCTGAAAGCACTACGACGCAGCTAGAACTAGATCAACTAAGATTTAGGTCGGTAACGCCTAATCACGCAAGAGAAAGAATAGTTGCTCCACCAAAACTATTTTCCTCAAACCAAAAACCCTTAACCGAAGTCTCACCTCTGAGCCTGAAGCTCTCCGTTTCTGCCAAGAACTTGAAAGTCTTGCCAGCTGACAATATTCCGAAGTATTTCATTCGTAGAGACCAGATGAAATCGAAGGAAGGATCGCGCTCACAATCTCCAAACTCGCCACAGCCGGCGCAATATGGCTCGTTACCTAAAAATTCGGAAGGAGGCCGCACTCCTCAAGGGAGAGTTGTTCCCACCATCTCGTTTCAACTGGAACGTACTCCAGTGATAGAATCCCGAAACAATTCTGCATTTTCTAGAACCATCGATTTGAGTGGAAATTCAGCTGAAAAATCCCAGCAATATACATATAATGCCAGGCAGCCTATTCCTTCTGCTTATGTCAACCCTTTTTCTGATTCAAATCAGCTGTCTCCAAAGGAAGGTTCACAAAAGTCGTTTCAGAAGCTGCCTTTTCAGTTCCAGCCGCTTTCGACACCATCCTCGAAGAACACAACTCAGTTGGCAGAAAGCCAAGCTAAAACTTACTCTTGCCCACAAAATAAAAGTCAAATACGCGAAAAATCACCAACTTTAGAGTCAAGAATGGAAACTGTGACGACTCCAAAAGCTACGTATACTCTCTACAAACCATCTTATGTCCCAAGTCCAAGAGTTCTGAGTAATACTACTACTCAAGAAGTCAGTCAAAAGGAAACTCCTATTCAGAAATCAACTGAAGTGAATAGGCAAGGGCAAAGCAATCTTATGGGCTCCACTCAGAAATACGCCTTTCAGTTCACTTCAAGAGACAAAAGTCCCCAAAGTCAATTACGAGTTGCAGCACCCTCTCAAAATCCTCAAAATCTTCGCCTTCAGAACTCTCTATCACAAAAATAACTTCATTTCATAGACTACATAGTTTTTTCTTCGCAATGAGGAATGGCTCGGCTTTAGATCAAATGATATGATAAATTTTTCCCAAGGTTTTTGTTGTTTGTAAAGTTGTGAACTGAAAATTTCGACACTAATTAATTTTTTTCGAATCCTTGAATCTTTTTTTCAAACCATGGCGTTTTATACCAAAATATGAGGATTATGTAAAAGAAAATTTTGAATAACTTCTTCTGAGGTTCGGAGATTAACTTGGAAATATTTTCGATTATATAACGTTATTTTTTTGATTTTTGAGATGCATTGACGCTGAATATTGATATTCTTCGTTTTCTTTCGAGATAATCAATATGATGTAATTATTTCCTAGCAAATTGCATCCATGTTTTTAATTTCGGTAATCGGAGGCTTCAATGTTGAATTTCTGATTGCTCGATCAATATCTGAATAGTTACTTTGAAACTATGAAACATGACCCCCAAAAATAAAATCTTATATTGAGGGGCCCTCCAAAATCATTTACAGAATTAAGAAAGGAGTTAGTGGCCGGAAGCCTGCTAATTCGTTTATGCCTTCAATGTCTCATATTTATCCGTTTTCGCCATATTTCTCAGTTATTGCCAATACAAAGCTTTCAACTTTGAGTTAAATTATTAGCTATAAATTGGTTAACCAAATTATGTCGCAAATGAGACGAGTTAGAGCGTACGTAGCATTAGGAGTTCTACTCCTGCTACTGATATGGGTCATATGGCCCAACAGCAAGATGGGAATCGTTTATCCCACAATCAGTTGCGCTTCCTTAACGAGGGTCAACATAACAGACATTGGCGGCAACGGAAGCTCAATCATTTCAGCAGAAGAAACCACCTCTCAAAATATCACCATGTGCACAGTCAAAGGAGTGCTTGCTCCTGCAATTCATTTCCAAGTGAACCTGCCGCTTAAAACCTGGACACAACGCTATTTACAAACAGGCTGCGGTGGACTATGCGGTAGTATTACACTCGATTCTTACGCCTCTGATGGATGTCTTCCCCTACTCGGTGGCAGCTTCGTCATAGCCGCAACAGATATGGGGCACGATCAAAATGATCCATCTTCATGGGGTTTAGATTCTCAGAAAAGAATTGATTTTGCCTACCGAGCCCAGCATATCACATCTTTGGCTGCTCGTAGACTCATCAAAAGCTTTTACGGTCAGAATGAGAGATACAGCTATTTCAATGGGTGTTCTGATGGCGGTCGAGAAGCGCTGATGACCGTACAACGATATCCCAGAGATTTCGATGGTGTTATTGCTGGAGCACCCGCCATGCTGTTCCAGGTTCAAAACACACTATTTCATGGATGGTTAGCCAGGTCGAATATGGATACAAACGATAAAGCCATCCTTCTCTCTGGCAAATTGCCAGTCTTGCATCAAGCCGTCATGGATGCTTGTGACACTCTAGATGGCGTCAAAGATGGTATTATTGCTTCCCCTGCGGCTTGCAAATTCAATCCTCAAAGTATTGAATGCGCTGTGGATGCAGCTGACACAACCAACTGTTTGACTACTACAGAAGTACAAGTCGTACAAAAGATTTATGCAGGTCCAAAGGATGACCAGGCAAGAGGCTATCTCACCGCAGGCCAACCGCTCTATGGTTCAGAACTCAATTGGAAGGGAGTTTACGTTCCTGATAGTCCTGAGCAGCCTCTGTTCAGTACTTTCATCGTGTTGCCAGTGCTTCAATACCTTGCGTTTATGCTCCCAATGCCTGAGTTTACGATCCAAGAGTTGCAGTTTACCAATCAAACACTTGATGCGCTCCGGGCTCGCCATCCTTTCTTTGATGCTACAAACACAAAAATCGAAGACTTTGTCAACGATGGTCGTAAGTTGATTTTATGGCATGGACTGGCTGATCCACATATTTCTCCATCAAATACAGTTTCTTATTACAATGCCTTGGTTCGTGATCTCGGACGTGATAAGGTGGATAAGTTCTTGCGTATGTATCTTGTCCCAGGAATGTCTCATTGTATGGGCGGAGATGGCCTGAATACTTTAGATTTGCTCAGTGCGATGATAGCTTGGGTGGAAGAAGGCAAAGCCCCTACCGCTATTATTGCTTCAAACGCCGCAAAACCGATTCCGCCTGGTCCTCCTCCAAAAGAATTTGAAAATATCGATCTTCCAGATGATCTTTCTGTAGGTTTGCCAAACATGACACGCCCGTTATATCCATACCCTATCACTTCGAAATATACAGGACAAGGTAGCATCTATGATGCGACTAATTGGAAACAAGGTCCTTCCGTAGAGTATGTCCCAACACGAAGCTGGCTTGGAGGAAACCTGTTCGGTCGTTATGATTTTATTGATAGGACATAGTTAGTACACAATGAAAAAAAGTTAAATAGCTGCAAGTACGTTAATGAAGTTAAGTCGAGTCACTCATTAATTGTTATGAGTATTTATTTGCTTTCAAAATCGCAGACATTGTTCAGAGAGATTCTGTATGTAGTCTTTGTCTATCAAAGATGCCCTTATAACTTAGCTTTCTCAAAATTTGAAATCAACTTTGCTTTGATCTTTGAATATTCAAGCAAAAAGCAATTAACTTCGTATCGCTCTTTTAATAAACCAATAAAATCGCATCAAACTGAGCTGGCCAGCAAATGGAGAATGAAGTCTCTGATCCTAATGTATCTCCAGGTTAAAACTTGATCGAAACAGCATCATACTTATCTCTTCGATAGAAGAATTGTCTAAGCTTAATGACTCAATGCAGAAGCACAATGAAGAACTGGAAAATCAGTTAAATGGTAAATCTTTTGCATATGCAATCTCAAGGGAATCGGAATACCTTGATAGATATTATGGAAAAACTTATTGAGTGCAAATGTCTTGAAGCAGTTATGGGTAATTTTCTTTTATCACTGTTCGTGCATGAAGTGACCTCATTTCATTCCAGTATCCAGAGAAGAGACTATAAGCAAAGTCATGGAGGAGGTGATCGACATTGAAAAACAAATCGAAGGTAGTTCGTCAACCTGAAAGAGAAATTGATGTAAAAAATCCATTCATTTATAGCTATCAGAGTAGGAATAAATGAATTGGAAAAATCTCAATCTATACATAAACAAACATTGAATCCGTTTAACAATATGCTGATTGATAAATTGGTGAGGGATGGAACGATCGAGTCAAAAGAGGTTGAAAATGTAATGCGGAGTATTGACCGTGGTGAATTTGTTCAGAATAAACCATATGTTGATAAGTAAATACAATGTCAAACCCCAGAGGAAGACTAAACTTTGTAATACAGATCGCAGCAGACAGAAATTGGAACAAATATCAATGCTCCCCATTGGCACGCTCATCATCTAGTAAAAGCTTTGCTATTGGGAGCTGCGTGGTTAAATCAATTTCAACATAGGAGATACTTCGAGAGTATTTGAAAAATGCTCGCACAGCGCTGGAAATTGGCAGTGGATGTGGATATTTCACTTTGGCCATGGCAAAATTGATGCCTGAAGACAGCAAACTTTATGGAATTGATCATGTAGCCAAGCTCTGTAAACTCGCTGAAGATAATATCTCCCAGTATTTGTGCTCTGCCATCATATGGAATTAATTATCTTGTCAATGTTATCAGGTCACATTCCCATTATCTCAAAAGCAAAAGAATCCAAATTATAAACGCGGATGGACGTAAAGGATACAGTGAAGGAGCCCCTTATGATGTGATCTACCTCGGAGGAGGTATGCTCTTTACATCAATAAATTTTCTCATTTTCATAATAAAAGCTGTATCAGAAACTCCTCAGACATTGGTCGATCAACTTGCCATGGGAGGGACTTTGGTACTTGGAAATATAATCACTTGTTCGTTAAATGACTTTAGATTGCGCCGATTGGAGGAGTTTTTGGACAGAAACTGACAGCTGTTCATAAGGATGCGAATGGCAAGATCACTACAAATACGATTTTGGACTGCGTAGAAGTTATTTATGATTCAGCTTTCTAACAAATCTATCAGACTATTAGAAGGCTCCAGAACAATCCGGATCAATAATCTGAAAAGATGATACTGGGAATGGCGAATCTGAACCAAAATGAGAGGTAGTTATTTTTATTGCTGTCTATACTTGTCTAAATGATTGATGGCTTAAGCATCTGGCTGTCTTTATCTAATCATTGTGTAATTATTTCATGGTTCGAGTTGAATTATTTGTTGTAACATTTATTATCAACAGAAAACTACTCATGCTTACACTAGCCTAAACATTTTTCAATTTCGGCATGATAAGCATAATTTATCCGCCACTAACGCACTCACATTTTTACCGTTGAACTTTGCTATTGATTGCATCTTACTGCCAATGCAAGTCATATATTTGATCTAAATTTTTGTAAAAAAAGACACCAATTAAATGAAAAGATCATTTGGCATTAATATCACATGTTTGTTTGAATTCAATTTACAACGAACCTTTCTGTAAATATCACGATTTTGACAAAAATCAATTGAGTTTCGATCTATTTACTACCGCAAGTTTTCCTGAAAGTTTTGCCATCAACCCAATTATAACAACATTAAATTGTTGTGCGTCAGCAAACGCAAGCGAAAATTTATCTGAGTTCTCCTCTCGGAACACAGATAACTCTTTAGCCTCTCTTCTTGAATCCGGAGATATATCTATTCGAATCACAATACAATCATTACGGTATCTTCCAGTTCCAACAATCAAAATCTTCTTTCCGACAAGATCCAATGAAAAATCACCCAGTCTGAACCGTTTTTGGTTATTATATAGCTCTGTCCCTTGCAGGCTAGACCCTTCTACAGAATCAAGTTTCCACCGCAGAACTTTCCCATCGGACCCTGCTGCATAGAGAAATCTCTTGCCGCTGTCGTCTTTGATGTTCGAAATGAAAGTGTTTTTGCTAAAACCTTGCAATTTGACTCTCAACGCCTTGGTCTCGAAGTCGAAAATCCAAATGTTGCCTTCATCGAAGCTAGCAGCCGCGATAGCATTGAGCCAAGGGAATACTTTGACACATTGGAAAGAAGTCACACCTGTGCCTTTGATTTCTGTTTTTGTTGCTTCCTTTGTGTTCCATAAGATGATGCTTTTGAACATTCCACATGAGACTATTGTATCGAAATTATAAATATCAATGCCATAAACAGCATCTGGATGCACAAATTCCTTAGCAATGGTTAAATTTTTCGACGAGTCTATGCTCCAACCTCGAACCATACAGTCGCTGGAGCAACTGAAGAGCATATCCAATGGAATTGAGTACACTAGCCGGTTGACGTAAGAAGAATGCGCATTTGTTTTAGTTGAAGTGGTGGTCCAAGTCCTTGCGTCGATAATCGTAATCGCTTTGAATCCTCCAACAGCGACCTGATTATGAGGTTCAAGGCACACAACTGAAGAAATACCGTTCAGTCCTGTATCAATTATCTGGAAATCCTGAGAGGCCTCTGCCATTAGCTTAGCTTCTGTTTTTTGAGGTTCAATTTCATATTTCTTATCGTCAACTATAACAGTTGAAGCGAGGCTCTGAAGGTTTGAATTTTTCTTCGACGGCAATTTCGATTCCTCTTTTATCACGGAAATTTTGTCGATCTTAGAGACAGAAACCTCGTCCTCAAGACTGGTTTGTCTCCCTTTAGGAGTAGGTTTGCCTTTACGAGGATCATCCTTTAAATGTGTTGGTGTTGGCGATTGAGGACGTCTAGTTTTTTCTACAGGAGTTTTTTTTTCGCTGTTAGTTATTGACATTTTTCTTCGACGATGCTGCTCATCATCCGTCGTTAGCTCTTCATATCTTTTAACCAAATCAGCTTCACGTGCTTTTTCATTTTTGTTGCGAGGTTTCTCTTTGACTTGAGAATGGGTCTCTCGTTCATTTCCTTCTTCAGTTCTGCGTCGAAATGTCTCTGAGTTATCCCTTTTATTTTTATAGGAATCTTCATGCTTTTCATTTCTATCAATTCGCTCGATTCTATCGTTTCTATCAATTCTGTCGTATTTTTCATTTCTTTCATAATATTTATCTTGGCTTGGTCTCTGTACATAGGTAGGAGTCCTTCTTGGGGTCCCCCCTCTTGGAGTCCCATGTATACTCCTCGATCGGCCATAATCAACATCGCCATATCCTCCTTTTACTGGTCTGGGGCTATTATCTCGACTATAAAGCACCGGGGGAGATGCTTTATATTTCTGTTGGACTTTCTGCGGAGAATCGCTTCTTCCTCTTTCTATGAAAGCTGACTTATTCAGACTTTCAGATGGTCTCATCAGAATCTCTTGAGGATATTTTCCTCCAGGACCTACGTCATGATAGTATTTGTCACTATGGGCGAAAACATAAGGCTGCGATTGGTCCAAAACCGATGAAGATTTGGGACCTCTCACAGAATAAGGAATTCTCTCTTTCATGATTTCGAGAGGAGCTATTTTCGGTTTGCCCATATATATGTTTTGATCAATTTTGCGAACTCTTTGGCCATCGATCACAGGGAAGGTAGAAACTTGCTCGTCCCTTTCGCGATAGCTTTGCAATGGACTTTTTCTTACATCTGAGTTTCTCCTTCCATTGAGCATGTGACTATTGTCATTGATTCTCTGAGTGTTTGGTTCAATTTTGCGAATTGCTTTTAAAGGTGATTTCAAAGGACCTAAAGGACTTGCATCAGGTCCAAGTAGACTTTTCAGATTGTTTTCGAGGATATGTAGCACAAACTTCGCCTGCTCAATTGTTCCGTTTGAATCAACTTGTGGATTGGGTTCAGTATTCCTCAGCTTCCTAACAGATTTCGAGAACGAAATGAATTGCGAAACATATGCTTCTAATTCATCTCCATCCACAATTTCTCCCATTTCTGCAAAATTTTCGAGTATCTCTGCTAGGTTTCTATGCAAGTTTTTCGATTCCTGGACAGTGTTCTCGTCATCTGAATTCATCAGACGGTTGTTCAGGGCTTTCTTGACTTCTCGACGATAAATTTGAACAGCATTTAACATATCGTCGAACACATTATCGAGCATGTCATGTAATAATGAAAGTTTTTCTGAAGCTGCGAATTTTCCTGCATTGTTATTAACCTCTTGTAACCTTACATCCAGAGCTTTCTTGGTTAAAATATTATACACTTCTTCGAACTCGATGGTTTTTGATTTTGCTTCTGTCCGAATGCATTGAAGACAGAGAAGGCGGCTTCCTTCTCCGTATTTTTTCATAATGATACCTACAAGTGGCAAGTTGTGCTTGATGCAATTGATCTTTCGAGGATCAAAAGTTTCTACAGGTCGATTCATCATCTGCGAAGCTTAGATTGGAGTAGATGATAAATTATTTTATAACTTCGGTGAAATGAGTACATATTTAAAAATTCATTAGAGAGCAGACTATGCTCTTGGCGCACTTCTGCTTCTTTATTTTCCTAAATTGCTAAGAGCATATGCGCAGTGTGGATTTAACTGTATGACAGCTATGACAAATATTTCTCTTTTCACCTCTTTTTTGCATAATAGATGAGCGAAAGAAAAGACAGTATATATTTCTAGCTTTTGTAGCCGATATAGACAATCGAAATGTTATGTTGCCTCTTTCAGAACAAGCTTTATACTCTACGCATTGAAAAAATGTTTCTAACCAACTCACAATGAATGAGTATCAATACTACTACGAATACAAATCACACAAGAATCAAGGATTTTTGATTCTAAAGTTAACGAAATAGTCCTTATTTCCGTTTAGTCACAAATACAAATGGAACGCACTCTAAGAGTGTTCATCTAACAAAGCATTGAGTAAGATTTTATAGAATCAATTAATTTACAGTCTGATAGGTACTTCTCATTTTTTCGGTGATTCGGTTTCTGGATTTTGAAATGATAGGAGACTTTCCGATCCTTCTGAGCAGCTTACATCTTTCTCGCTATCTATTTCTGATTGAGTTCTCCTATAATTTGTTTTATAGAAAAATAATCCATAGAGCACTGCTGGCAGCGTTAGTATGGTTAGCGCCCAATAGCCTTGATCTCCCACAACTAATTTGAATTATCTTGAGTGTATCGGAGAAAAGATTTACCTCCCATAGTTGCGATAATATTGAAGACGCAGCTCGCTACTTGAGAAACAATGGTAGTAAAAGCCAATGCAAAAGCCTCTGACTGAGGATAGGAGGCCTCGATCAGAGATTCGTAAGCAAACGGCACGAATGCAATGAAGCCAAAACCTGAGAAAACGTAAGCAAGGTTCGATAGCAAAGGAAAAACCTATGAAGGCATTCGAGACCAGAATAACCCATAAATATGCATCCGCACCAGCAATCGCAAGTCCTAACTGTATTTCTTGTTATCTATTCTAATCGCAAATAGAAAAGTAATTACCAATCCGAGGATACCCATAACAAGAAAAATTTTTATCATAAAATCATAATCCTTCGATGTCTGCTTTCCAAGGTAAAAAGTACCAGCGATTGAAAGTAAAATTCCTGGAATCATATACGACGAGGTGACTAAACTCAAGTCATGCTAATAAATTCGTAAATTTGTCACCAAGCAATTTTCCTTACCGCAGTATATCCACGAGGTGTAAGTATAGAGGAAGTGATGGTGGTTACTGTAAAACTGACTCCCAGGACTTTTCATAGTGGTGATTAGTGAAAATAATTGGGCAAAAAAAATTTACTATATCCAACGCAAAACATATTCTTCATGAATTCTTTGTTAGCAAAGAGGTCTGTAAAGATTTCCCGAAGAGACTGCTGAGGCATATTTTCTTTGATATACTATAGTGGCACAGCAAATTAACCTCCGTATTTTAGTTCGAAATTACTGCTGCAATGCTTGGAGGGTTCTTTGGCTTATTTTTCAGTGAAAATACAAGAATAATAGTGGGAACAAGCGTAAGAAGCAGTTCATAAAAATGCAATTTAGAGAAGCCGGTCTAAGTTTAGTCACGATTATATAAATCCATTAGAAGGGAATTACACTCAGCGTCTCATCTTTCACGATAAGAGATGGAAAAATGCTCCCGGCAACACCTCCCAGATAAAGACTGTAATTCGAAATGAGTAGCGCCCACGCTCCTTCCTTCGAGGAAAACCATCTTTCTGAAAGCACTGAATTTATTGAGTTCAGCAAGATGAGCTTCGTAGAAAATTTTACCTGCAGGAACTTGCACAGTGCAACCTTGAGCAAGCCCAAGCAGCGTCTGTCCGAAAACAGCAGCTGTATAATTCGCTCCAGCAAACCATTTTATTGCTGTCCCCAGGTTGTTCAATGCAGTGCATATTAACAGACATACTGATAAATAATTCGGAGAATAGTATGAAAACTTGTTGAAATGAGCAGAATGCGTCGGTGTAAGGTTACTGGTATGATGGAGGCAACTATTCCATAGACGTAGACATTGAAAAACTGTATGTATTCACTCTCTCCAATCCCATAATATTCTTCTGTATTCACGATAATGGTGGCATATGCTGACCATGGAAGCGCGTTTGAAAAGCTATTGAGTTTAGGTTTCTGAATGATAAACATCTTACCCAAGGAGACTAAATCCTAAGAGAATGAGCCATCTTCTTGGTTCGGTTGAAATATGGTGCTTAACCTCTATGGAACTTGAGATAACGCTAATGCTTAATGAATACCGAATTTCTCTCGAAGCTCTGGATTAGGCTGTAGACGCTTGTTTGACATTATTCGCTTTGTAGTTGCGAGGATTTCAGATTTATTATGAATAATTTGGCCTTTAGTTTAATAACTCCTCTGAAACGAATATTTAACTCAAAACCCTCACAAAAATTAAGTCTCTTAAGTGAAACAATGCGTTAACTTAGGATTTTCACTGTAGGTTTGCCAGGGAGTGTAAGAAAAAAATATTGTTTCTCTCGAAAGCTTTCCGCTTGTAATCTCCTTTTCACGTTATTATGAAATGTTGCCATTTAAGGAACGTTCGATTAAACTTTTCCCAATAGCTTAGGGACTATCGAGCAGATTTGCTAGCTAATGAATTTTCTACCTTAGGATTGTAACCGCCCTTAATTTTGTTCAGGGCAAACGCTCAATCTTGCTGTGAAACTTTAGCAGTTGTCAGTGAACACTTCTTCGAATTCTCCTATTGCTCGGCTAAAACGGAGAAAATCAGTGATAAATCAGAGTAAGAATATTGAGGTCATGTAGCTTCAAGACGATATCATAGATAGAACTTAATTGCAAGCAGCATACTTTTTGAGGCGAAAGAAGCTTCACATTCTTGCATCAAAGTAAGCATTTGGTTCCATATAGTAAATCATCTGTTCTCATACACTAATAAATTAGTTGAGACAATTATATTTCCAAGGGGTTTGTAAAATTAATACATTATACTACAATCCAAAGTAGAGTGCTCAACTAAACAAAACTCAATGACAGTACCCTCAATTTATCATGAGAAGTCCAACGCAATATATCAGTCTCATGGACTCGGAGTCTATGATTTGATCACTTGGCTGAACTCCTTAGGCTCATGGAGAGGCTCTCAGGAGAAAAATTTTCTGCAATTTCTAAGTATTCTGCCTTCTCAATAATGAGACAAGCTTTAGTATAGAAAAGTTTATTCGTGAAAGAATCAGAAGAACGCTTTGATGCAAAATAAATATAAATGATTAAAATTTTGAAAAATCAATGATTAGGTTCGGTTATATGGAGGTAAAGCGTAACATCTGAAGCTTATTCTCGTGTTGCAAAGTATCTGTAAGTTAGCCCTAAAGAAGAACCTGTTTGAAAAAACAGGGAGATGTTTTAAAATCTAATCCATTTCAATGTTACTGAGTAGTTTTTATCGATCTTATTAGAAGTCATTCAAAAAGTGTCAAATGAGTAAAACGCTATAACTTATGTACTGGTAATTGATCGCTATATACTTTCAAATATATCTTATGTGCCATGTTGCGCATCAAGAATATGTGTTTTAAATTTTCAAATAGTAGTACGACTATTAGTCAGCTTTGTGTTTAATTTGGCATTAAAGCTAACAAATGAGTTTTAAATTAGCTCTTGTGACGACTATTCAATCAAAAACCAAAAATAAAGCCCAAATTCCCAGCCGAACTCAGATTTATTAGTTAGCAGAAAAGGGAGTTTTTATTTAAAATAATCAAAGCAAATCGAGAGGGAAAAAAGTTGAAAAATTTAGTTAGAAGAGTTAATAACCAAAATTGAATAATTGTTTTGAATGGTAAAAGGATAGCTTGCAATACAAATGGAAAAACATTTGGAGGAGTGCAATTCAAAATAACCCTTTAATTGCAAGGTATAAGAAATAAAGCCGGGCATTCATCTCAAAAATAAGCTTAGACTAATTACTTGGATTTTGAGAAGTGTGATAGACACTTCCTCTTCAATTTGAATTCGAAAAATTTTACACTTGAATTTCACAGCATGAATTGATCAATTAGATAGACGTAATATTTCAAGAGCATTGAGAGGATATCCCCCTCATAAAAATCTCACTCAGCTAATATTGTGATAAATTAATAGTTGGAAATAACACAAAATCTTTTTCCACCAACAAATTACTTGTCTGCATTTCAAAATGACATTCACTCCATATTCTAAAGAAAAGTTTTTCAAACCTGAGACTATTTTAATTCCATCAATAAACATATCGTCGTTTTTGGGAAACCTGACTATTCAAACTAATTTGTTCACTTCTCTCATGAATTGCTAGATTCATAATATTATTCTAAGTTGTTTTTCCTTTATTTTTGCTCTACAATTTTTATTCACAGATTAAATTCTCAATTTAACCGCAACTAACGCAGGTTTCACATAAACAAAGAAATCTTTATCATCACTCTAGTATTCAAGAATGAATTGTTGTTACTGGGTAATTATTAGATACAAATTGTTAAGCAAAGTAAGAATGTGGGTTCGAGATCTCACGGATCGAGTCATGGAGATCAATTGGAAGCTCTCGTCTGTTGAGATGCTTGCTTCCCTTCTGAGTTTTCCAGAACTTAGAGAAAAAGTCTTTCACTCTGTCCTTCACCAAATTCGTCGCGCTCTTATTCTTGACAATCAAACGTAGTGGCGCTTCCATCCACTCTTCGATTTCATGCGGATAAGCTAAGACCAAGCTCATCAAGGTGATTAATGCTTTCGATTTAAGTTTATCGTCAGAGTCTTTGGCACTAATCGTCTTCTTTGCAGCCTCAATCGTTTGAGTGATCTCATCATTTGTGAATATTTTGAACAGATCTCTCAAGCAATCAAAAGCTGCGTTCCTAACGTGATGGTTCTCATCAACCAAAGCTTGATCAAAGGGATAGACGTCCGTTATAGTGTTCAAAGAGAAAGTATTATTGAATCTAGAGTACTGGAGGGTATATGTTAAGGGGAGGTCAGAGGAGATGACTAATTGTTACATGAAGATTTAAAATCGTTTTTTCTCTTTGACGGTAGCTTTGACTCTCATACGCTTTAGCACTAGTTTTTAGGAGTTCATCCAGGATTTCGCTGGACCAGAACGATTTGCTGATCCGTTCTGAATAGTTCTTGAACATCGCTACGCATTCTTGGTCAAGCTTTGGATTATCTTCAGGCTAAATCATTGATGTGAGTGTTCTGAGTGGTAAATATAAGTAATATTACGTTGAATTCGATCATGTATCGAATCGCAGATCTGTAGTAATCATAATGAATTTTCTTAACTCTTGATCCTTCCACATTGAGCACGAGAGTGATTACAAGGCAAAAGCTAGGTTTGTCCTCGTCGTGGATTTTCGCACGGGTGACGAGCTCATCGATTAACTTTACGACGTTACTGTTTAACTCGTAGTAGTAGAGTCCAGATTTGATGAGCTTAGCACCCTTGATTTCTAATTCTTCGAGTTTTTCAGCGTCTTTAACGTATTTGAGCTCCACAAGTCTTTTTTTATCGATAGGCACCAAGAAAACGTTCTTAATGATAGCATTTATCGTCCAGGCGATTTCAGTAGCCTGCCTCATGTCTTTAGGAACTGTTGCTCTGATGTACTCGAGAAGTTTGAGAGCATACTCTCTAAGCTGGTAGGCATGATATTGGAAGAAATAAGAATAGAGCATCAGATATCTCCCTTGGATATTTGGAGTCACTTTCAACTCAAAAGGATTAACGAAAAGGGCATCGAAGAATGGTTTGAATCTAGTTGCCTCAGTTTCCTTGATGATATAATTGAATGTATGGGTCCAGGTAGTGAAATACTCTGCCGAAACTTGTTCAATAACCCTTCGAATGATATCAGCAGCCTTTAATTGGGCTTCCTGTCTTGATTTTTGATCCCAGAATCGAGAAGCGCGGACCAATCCTGCCAGGTAATGCATTGAAATTCCTTGCTTTTCTTTGGAGTTGATGTCCTGAACGAAACCTTCAATCACTCCTATAGAGTGCAGGAACAGTTTTGGACCAAACGCAGCAAATATCTTCTTAAAGAAGCGAGCTGTTAACACACTGAAAGATTCTTTAGAATCTGAGATGTGAAGTACGGTAGCCTTTGTGCTAAAACGGAAATGAGGAAAGGTCAAAGGAAGGAAGGATTACGCTTTCACGAAAACCATGTTGAGTAATAATTCTGGGGTAATTTCGGATATGAACCCGCCTCTTGTTTTGTCTCTGTTTTGAGCGTCGTCTTCTTTAGCTGACATATCATTCACCATCATCGTCAACATTGATTGGAAATTATTTCCTTCAAGTAGCCATTTGGCGAAATGATCCCCGGTAGCCTTCTCGTAGTTAATTTCAGGTGCTTTCTATATTCGTATTCCCTGTGAGAACCATGAATAAGACTTGAAAATATACCTTAAAACCGTTGTAAATGTCCATATAGCCTTTAAATGTCGAAAGGTTTTTCGCAATAGCAAGATCTTCAGCTCTGAGATAGTGATTCTGAAGGAATTGTTCGATAGGAATTTGCTTATTCTCGAAATCTTTCTGCTCGAGGTGCACCAACGAGTTCAAGCTGTGCACTCTCGATTTCACTCTTAGAAGAAGCGAAACCGCGCCTACCGCGATCAGACGAAGATAGTAATGCTCCTCAGAAAGGATCGAGACACAAGCGGCGTAAAATTCATTAAATTCAACAGAGTCTGGGTCTGATAGTCTGCTGAACATCAAAGCGAGCATAGCTGACAGCATCTATACATTTATAAATAAGAATATAATTTGAAAAAGACAATGGTTTTTTACTCTGTTCTTCCAATGAATAGCCTTGTTAGTAACCAGAACCGCAGAGACTTTAAGGCTCTTTCTCAAGAATTCATCCATAGTGACATGAAGCGTAAACTCTTCATCGATATCTTTGCCAGCGAACTGCTTGTACTTCTCTGGAGTACGAGTCAAAATTTTGCCTCCTCCAAGAGCAGCTACCATAACTGCAGGGTCATATCGACTCATATCAATCGATCTCAGAATGGAAAGGATCATTTCAAACAGCTTGGCAGAGACTTTTTTGTCTTTAACGACTGTTCCAAACTGTTGCACTATCGCAAGCTTGGTAAGAACAGTTGGTAAGTTATCCGAGAAATAATTAATTCCCGCTGCGATTTGGCACAGTCTCGAAAGACCTCTTGCTAGACTCTCGAGGTAGGTTGCTCGATTCGCTTTCGTTAGTTTCAAGTCTAAGGTTTGATTGATCACCACTTCATTTCCTTCTTCAAGAGCTTGATTTTTGGCAGATACCACTACAAGTTTGTCTTTGCACAAATCAATTGCTTTCTGAAGCACGAGCGGATGTAGGTCCCTATTGGGTTTTGAGGCTATCGTTAAATTGCCTAGGAGCTGCCCAGCAGCTTGGCCGATAAGCTCGTTGGTGTTGAATGCAAGCAAAACCAACGGCTCGCTCCATTTTGCACTTTTGACAGTAGGCTTGCACCCTACGTGGTACGACATAATTTTTCGCTGGAGAGTCAAGGTCACTCTAAGAAAAAGCATGATGAATATGATAGCTAGGGACTTAATTGCATTACTTGCAAAGGAGGAGGTAGCGATTGTCGTATTTTGTTTTTGAGAAAGGGATGGTCATACTCTTCTGGATCTTTTTCAGAATGTTTTTCTGAGCAATGAGCTGATTATTACTATAAATATTGATAAGGAGAGTGCAGGGAAAAAATTTTATACTGATCGTCATGGCCGGCTGCTATTGGAATCATTTTGGCGAGGCTGGCCATAATCTTTTCGTCATGAGCGTAGCCGTTGCGTACACACCAATAGATCATCTTATGAGCGAAAATGATGAGCTTCAAGCGATCGTCATCGAACTCTTTAATGAAGAAATTGCTCTCGAATTCCTTCGCTAAATTTCCGAACTCAAATACATCTTTGAAAGAGCTTCTCTGTGCTATTGCTTTAAACACGGTGTATATCAACATCGTTCCTCGAGTCAATTCTTGTCTCTTCAGCGCAGAGGATTCTTGCAGATTAAGGTTCATGATATCAACCATAGTTGACAGATCCTCTGGCCAGACCTCCGAGATATTCTCAAGGTAATTGTTAGTGAATCCTTGAATTATCGCGTCCTTGAACAGTTTGGTTAAATAGATCGCATAGTCGGTGTCTGCGGAATTGCTAAGGTACCAATCAGCTTCAAACGCGTCCTTTGGTAGCCTCCCAATATCTCTGTAAATAAATCGAATGCCCTCCGCTTTATGAGACTGACTTCTGTTCAAGCAACTCACGTTGCTTGGGTATATGTTGAGGAGCGAGAGTATCAATGCCTGGATAACTTCTCCAGCTGCTTCAGAGACTTCAAGTTCCTTGTGTCCCAGCGCAAGGATTAGAATAGCTTCAAGATCGCTTTCGTAGTCACGAACGAGTCCTCTTGTGTAAGTAACAAGGTCTCTCAGGATGGAGAGGTACCAGATCAAATTCTCTTTATTGACGGTCTTGAGTTCGTGGTTCTTGATGTGATCTTTGTTTCGTGAACTCGCAAGCAAATAGTCCTGGAGAACATTCTCCGTCTTGAACGCATCGTGTCTTTTCGTGAGAAGCTTCTCTTTGATCACTGGGAACAGATATCTGAGAGTCAAGGCAGGGTCTGCGAGGTTAAAGGCCTGGATGATATCAGACGCGTACAAGTTGGGTGTTTTTTCGACATTTTCAGTAAGATAGCCTACAAAGACCTCGAGATAGCGCTTGCGAAGGGATATGGAACTAGCGCTGATGAAGGCGTTGAATTTGTTCTTAGGATTTAGTAAGAGCGCTCTCACAGGAGGCTTTTCTTTGCCTTTTTTCTCATCTAAATAAGGAAGCACCTGGATAAATTTCGTGAAGAAATCGAGCGCCCAGCCGCTGATCTGATCAATAAAATGCGGAAAATTGATCTCTTCCTTCTCGTTGTAGATATCAAGCTCCGGCTCGACCTTCAGTTTCTTCAGCTCAGCCTCTAAATCTTCTGGGTCGTAAATCGGGACGAGTTCAGACACCTTTTGATAGAAAAACAAGATAGATTTGGTCTTCTTTCTATCGCTAGGAGTGATATGATTGAGTGTTTGGTAGAGCAAGTTCGGAAGCTCATACAACCCTTTGTTATAGTTTTTTCTCGAGAGCAGAGGATGGGCGATAGTACCCAAAAGCTGTGCTAGTCCGGTAACCGAGAACTCTGGTAAAGTGAAAGAATAGTTTACAGTTTCCATCACAAAGGGAACGATGTTATCAGGGCGGAAATACATGAGATTACGCACTAACTGAGCGACGAGATGAATTTGATGGTGACTTGTAAAGAGCAGGAATGTCAGCAGTTTTTTCATAAGAGCTATGAATTTTTGATGGCACTCGTCATCAAGGAAAAGACTCTGGTAATTCTGAGGTCTATTCTCAACCCAGCGCTTCTCTCTGAAGTATCGTTTGACGTATTCTTTGGCAAATCGCAAGAAGAAGCCAGCGATCGTCTGTGTCCATTGCCCTTGATTATCAGGATGACAGTAAATTTGGCAGATGTTGACGATTCTTTCCATGCTGGTCCAGAATGCGTTATCCCCAGGCTTCACGCAATTGACGAGTAAACCTTGGATGTTGGTTCCTTTGTTGTCTTTTTTCCTCGGGGTGCCTGGCATGTTGAAAAGAATGAAGAGTTTCCCTGGAATATCGATGTGTTTATTGACAAAGTTGCCACCTCTTGAGGGAAGATCAGAGATCAAAAATTTCAATAGATTTTGGAAGATCAATTCGTAGTATGGCTTCCAGTCAATTTCGAGATGTTCCCTAGAATTAATAAGAAAGTTTGAGCTTACAGTCAAAAATCCAAAGAAATTATTACTTTGCGAGGCGAGAGAGTACTTCAAAGAAGATTTTATCGCAGGCTGGATGGATTTTCCATGACCAGAACTCCATGATTTCAGGAAGATATTTTTCGTAGTATTTGCTTGAATAATTCTTGTGACCCTTGAAAAAGCAATACAGTAGCGCGAAAGCCTTGACCTTCTCAGTATCATTGATCCTTATCGTTTGTCTAACCGTTGTGAAAAGTTCTTCTAAGTGCGATTCTTCATATAGCCATCGAGCTTTCTTCAGAAATTGGAGAAAGTTCATGAAAAGTGGCTCGATTGCAGCTCTTCCAAGGTTAAAATCGACTTTGGTTGAGAAGAGAACTTCATCCAAGAAATGATAAACCTTTTTCCAGCTCAGTCTTACATTATCCAGCTTTTTGTTGCCGATCACCCTGTTTAGCGTGATGAGGAGATCTTGCTTCTCAAAGACGCTCGTAGGTTTATCGAAGGTGTAGTGGAGATAGATACTTGCGATAAACTCGCGTTGGTCCTGGGTCAATCCGTAGTTCTTTCGCAAGATTTCCAGCTTGAGAGGCAGCTCCCATATGAGTTTGTCGACTAAGTCTGCAGGATTGCTGAGGATAATCGTCTCAATTTCTTTGTAGAGTTCTCCAGGTTCAGTCTCTGTATGCTTTTGCAAGACAGGAGGATATTTCGAGTGAAGGTAAGTATGAAAATTGAATTGGTCTTGTTCAACCGTTTCCATTGTTCTTTGGAATTAAAGATTTTTCTGTATAATAAATCTTTCGAGAGACTATTTATTTTGATACTTCATAGAGTAGTCCCAATTTTCAACAAAATCACAAAATATTCAAGGAATCACTGTGAAGAAAATTTGTTGAATGTGCTTGTTTGAAGCTCGTTTCATCGAGGGAAGTCTTCAGGATTCGGAGAATCGTTATCATACCTTGAGTGTGAAACTTTTCTCTACTAGGAAACGTTAATTCTGAGGTAGTCTATTAGAAAAGATGGCATAGCCAGGAGTTTGAGAGCGTTAAATTTAAATTAAAGGTTCAACAAAATACTGATTGATGATTTGCGCAATAAGAATTTTCCTATGACACGTAAGGTCAATTACTGAAATTTCGCATAGCAGTAAGTTAGGAAAACAAAACATAAATAATTACTTAATTGCCTTTGGCTAGGAAAAATCGAGGTTTCTCATCCCATCAAACAATAGAAATGATCAAAGAAAAACATATGGTATTTAAAAAATCTTCCCGGGAAATATCTCCGAGTTGTAATTAGAGAATGATTGTTTGCCTGAAGACATTCATAATCACCAATGATATTAAGATTTGGTGACACTTTTCAATGCTACTCTTACGAAGCACCAAAAGGGAGTCTATTTACAATTTATTTCACAAGATGAGTCGTGAAATGCAAATTCAAATTAAAAGCAAATTGAATATCAAAAAAAAGAAAATAAATAAAACTGAATTCAAAAAATGAAATTTTTTCATAAAAAAGCGTTATGCATTGATTTGATATACGTTTAGACTTTCTCATTTAAAAAAAATAAGGACTGTGGATAGCCAACTTCGCTCCTCCTTGCTAGATAGAAAAGAGAGCAAATAGGCACCCCAAACTTCCGAATTTGGTCTCATAGAATCTCACGATAATCTTTTTGAGATCCTGTTTAGTACAAGTCTTGATTGCTATCTTGATATCCTCTCGACTAAAATCGACATTGTCTAACAAATATTTCACTACGTCTTTATATCCCCACCTTGCTGCCACATGAAGACATTTTTCTTTATACTTTCCTTTCCTATCAATCTATTATTGTTCAATTATGATTATCAGCACTTCACATTACAATAGCCTTACATTGGATTGAATATTCGGATTGGCCTGCTGCTCCACAAGAAATTTCACAACCTTTAGATTTCCGAATTTCGAGGCTAGATATAAAGAGTTTTGGCCGAGTCCTCCTCGTTTATTAATAATATGATTTTCGTCGCTCCTTGGAAGAATATTCCTGGTGGTTAGAATATATCAATGGGAAAATCGATTAAAGATCTGATACTCTCTAGGGTCTTCTCGAAGTATCTTTTCCATAAGTTTCAAGTGTGCGTCTGATCCAATAGTTGCACATTCACATAGAATCTCTGTTCTTCTAATCGCATCTAGTGAATACTGCACGAAATTGTCGTTCTAATTCGATTGATGAATGCTACATTAAAAATGACAGTATGATTACAGCTAGATCTTTGATAGTTCCCTCAGCATGGAGATTCCGCACTTTTCTCAGTTTATACTGCTCCATTTCATTTAACATCTCATCCTTAAAGAGGCAATTAGTGCCAAGTTACAGATTATTTGATATAATACAGCATGTCCAATGATTTTCACTTTCTCTGGCTTGAAATACGTGATCGACCTGACTACATTGCTAATACGTCTCCAATTTTTCTGTGGGCTGAACGAGCTACTACAATCATAATTAGTCAAAAGATAACAGCGAGTAATAATTACGTTGTTCTCGAGTGTCTGGTGCTGATACTATCGGAGCCTCGTTGAAAGAAATAAGCATTAGATTCTTCAGTATTTGCAACTGTTTTGTGTGACGGCGATGATTCTATCTCTTCCCATTGAGAAAATCTGCTCTTTTGAAGCGATTTGCACGGGGAGTCAGCCATCACCTTTTCAAAATTTTCGATTCTGATGACTTGGGACGTGTTTTTTGATCCCATTTCGGAAAATTGTAGAGAGCAATTTTTTCCCTGGCAAAGCGGTTCTTCTTCAAACTTAATATTTGCAGTGAATTCGTTTTGTTGTTGCACGCTGAGATCCTTTATCTCTTCACTATTCTCAGAGTTAACTGTGTGGAGTGCTCGGGTAACCATAGGACCCTTTAATCGCTTGTTAAGATCCAATGGTTTGATTTGAAAAGAATGTCTAGTAGAATCGTCTTCCACTGAAGTGCTGGTACCGAAACTATTTGCTATTGCCTCTTTGCTATCAGTGCCTGTTCTCGGTGAGACTACCGATTTGCTTTTGATGTGAACTTGAGTTGCAATGTTTTGGATATTAGTGATTGAAACATGACTAATCCCATTTTTCTCTTGGATTCCCTCTTTGCTGGCTCTTTCTGATTGTCTTTGTATACTTCTAGTATTAGAGATTCGAAAGGTATCCTCCTCATCAAATCGCAAAATGTGAGTAAACATATTATTAGATTTTGTTCTGAGAGCTCTGATAGAAAATTATATCCTTCAATCTTATAGTCAAGAAATTTAATCAAAACCCTTAAGAGGGAGAGAGAAAGTTCACAGGTCAATGGATTATGGTCAACTCAGTGAATAATTGTATTGGCTAGTGAGACGTCCATTGCAAGAAGGATTTTCAATGTTTTTTTTAAATATTCTCAAAGGGGTATATGAGAGAATAAACGAGAAACCCCAAAGCATATTTCCCAAAGAATATTTGTAAAAACTACAATTAAATATGATTAGCCCTTTTCCCTTTAACCATTGGAACATTAGAAGGATTGGAAAGTGGGAATATCACACAAGATATCATTTCGCAATTCGAATTTATATAGCAATTACATTCCATTTGAAGTTTAAAGTTGTCCCTCACTTCATTTGATTGCAAATAATGACGACAAAAAGCGAAGAAATTATTGCTTAAATATCAATTAGAAGTTAATAGGCTTAAAGCATAAAATGCATGAAATCATTAGTTTCTAATGTATATAAATCACAAAACTTAGTGTTATGATGAATGTTATGGTGCTCTCAAAATTGAAACGGTATCCTTGTAGTAACATTTCAGACCATATCTTGGCTTCTCTCTATTAAAATTTTGTGCATTAATGATTTTATTTCAAGTTGCTCTAACGATAGGAATTGTTTGATCTATACACATCATCATTTTACATGCTCGCAAATAGCATGTAGAATTAGAAAGTTGAGAACCATTTTCAAGTTTATAGTTTTCGATTCAATCTGATAATGAGTTCAACGCTTACTAATTATAAGCTAATTTTAAGAAGTTTGCTCTAAGGTTAGAACGAACTATGAATGGCGAATTTTTTGTAATAATTCCCATGTAATCCAAAAAAATTTGAACTAGTCTTCCTCATACCATATTCTGAATTAATTTTATCGTCAAGCTATCTGTTCAATGTCAGCTGTAAAAAATCGCTATGTAAAGTTTTCACACGTTTGATTAAATAATTCACGACAGGCACACTGTTAAATAAAATATTTTTCGAAGAAAGACAAAACATCAAAAGTCCATGGATTTCTCAGGAGAAGAATCATCATTTGGTAAAAAGCCTCAGCCGCTCTCTTTCTCTAACCTAGCTCTTACCCCGTAGTCGAAAAGACCGTGCGTCAGCTCGGAAGAATCTATAGAAAGAAGATCGATAGATATGTCTTAAACGTCAAAGAAAGATGGATCTTCACGATATCGCTGGGGTTGCTTTATCTATTCAGAGTGTTTTATCATGGAGGGTTTTACGTTGTCTCATACGTGCTCGGTCTGTATATTTTACACGCATTAGTGCAATTTTTGACTCCCCTCGGACTGCCCGATGCCGAAGATGAAGATGATGACAATATATACGAGGATCTTCCTATGACCAAGTCGTAATGCTGCTCCTTGACAAATATTGACTCTCTTTGCTATATTAGGCCAGAGCCAACGCTTGATACTAAGAAACCTCTAATTAGAAGCGTCAGCGAATTTAATTTATGGTAGGGCTCGAGTCAGTTTGCTTGTATTTAACCGCTCTCAATCTGCTAGGCAAGGAATAACGATCGCGTTGGTTATTGGAAACGTCGTGATTCTGTCGTCAATATTCGATTTGCCTGTCTTTTGGCCCTTCTTACTCGGATATTTCATTTTCTTGGTGTATATGACAATTAAAAAGCAAATCAGACATATGAGACGACATGGATACAGCATCCTTGATTTTAGCAAGAAAGGCGCGACTAAGGACTAAGGACTAAAAGGATCACGAAAGGGTAACCTAGAAGTTAATTTGTTCAATGAAATTCTTTGTATGGTTTTGACTTGATTCTATCAATAACGCCTTGCATGATTTCAGTCGTCAGACCATCAACTTGTAGAATCGAGCAAATAAAAAAAATTGAAAATTTTTGTTTATGAAAACACACAATCGAGGAAATTTTGGAAATTTTGGTATAACTAATGAGATGCTACTAGAAATTAAATGATAGAAATCATTATATTTTATATTTTTTGGTTTAGGAGTGCTATCAACGTGATCAGGAGAGTATTTTTCCCAAAGTTAGAATAAATATTAGTGTTTTTTATACATAGATTATACTTTTAGAAATATGCCTTCTCCTCTAACTAAAGACAACATAAACTTCCTGCTCATGACAATATTTTTGGATAGAGTAAAAAGTAAATTCGAGCAGCATTCATGCATTAAAACAAAAATTAATCATCAAAATTATAAAGTTTGAGAGGCTTTTCGTAGTCATATAGCCCATCCAATTCCGTCGATTTTTTAGCTGTTGTTAACTGCTCTAATGCCTTTGCTTCTCTATACTTGATGAACGCTTGCATTCTCCTCCCATTCAGGAACTGGTTAGATGCAATTAGTTGACTACTATTAGCGAGCTGCTCATTGCAAGTGTTTTCTTCTTTGCTACAAGTGATAGGAGTAGTAGTAGAGTCTATTGCATTCTTTTCCAAACCAAGTGTTGAAAGGGACAGCATTTTCTTCTTTGATTTACTTTGCAACCTCGGCTTACTTGTCTGTAAGGCTTTAGGCTGCTCTTTTATGTCAGTATTCGCAACTACAACCTTTCTTTGGTTTTGATTGGGGAGTAACCTACCTACCTCAGTAGAGTTCTCTTTTTTCAATCCAAAAGCGTACTCTTGGAGCCGATTAACAGCCTCCTTTGCTTTTGTCTCGCACATCTCATCAATCAATTGAAGCTCGTTTTCGTCAAACTCCGAGGACCCCTTATTGCTATCTTGCTTTTTAATCAGTTGATTGAGCGGATTCTTGCCCATTCGTGACTTCTTAGCCAGCTGAGTTTGACCTTTACCTCCTGCTTTCTGGCTGTTGCCCACGTTCTTTTTCATTTGAGCGACCTTTTGTAAAAGAGTATTCTGTGGGACACTATGCACCAACTCGTGATCTAGTACTAACCTTGCAGGCTCTGGATGGCAATTAGGTCCGCTGACGTTTACTTGTTGATCCATTCCAATGTATCTCTCATAAACCAGGACAGCGGTCATTGGATAAGAATGAGCATCAACATTTTTCGGAAGGTCGACACGGCAAGAATTTTGAATTATTTGATAGTTGCTGACTGTTTTTGAAGCGAGTAGATGACCTGCTCGGTCTAATAATGCTAGAGTTATGCTGCATCCGTGTTCATAGTTAAGGTTAGGATTTTTGTTATGCTCTAATGTCGCGAGAGCACTATTATCTCCCCAGCAAAGTCGATAGGAAGGGATCGCGTGCACTTTTTGCTTCAACTGAGAAACGAATTGGTGGTTTTTATTCAAGATTTTCTCGAGCTTGTAATCATCGTAATGAGCAACGTCTTGGAGGCTTTTTAGGCCATTCGAAACCAGTGTTTGCGCCATTTTATCTCCAATTCCATGAAGTTGTTTGAGAATTGCCACTTCTGAATCTTCCCAACCTCTTTTCGAAATCGCCTTGGACAGTTTGATCGTGTTTATGTACGCTAAGCCTCGCTTCTTTATAAGAAAGTATCGCTTAAAGCACTCCAAGATACGCCAGCAAATCGTCATAACTTCCAGCTGATTTCTCTTCAATTCAAAAGAGTCGATAGTTATACCCGCTATCCCTGCCTGGATTAACACATAGGCCTTTTTCTCCGGGGTAGATATTGCTCCTTTGAGAGGGTATCTCAGCTGCTGATTGAGTCCTACCAGAGTTTTCCGCTCGTCATTTTTCGAACGAAACCTCGAGAATTCCTTCGCCACAGACAGAATTTCAAGGATCTCCTTAATTCGAAATGCAAGAGGTTGCTTGTATAATAGCTTAATAGTCTCGAAGGCCACATAGAACCTCGTAATGTCACATCCTAAATCTTTGACCTGGAGATGTTCAGTGCCATTCTTCCTTTTCTCATAGGTAATAAGTTCATACTCGGCTAATTCAAGCAGAATCTTTTTCAAGGTGTTCATGAGGTAGTCATTGAGCTTTTCCGGTGTAAAATTCCTTTCTAACCCATAATTCTCGGGGTTGAGCCTTAGCCTCACATAGAAAAATGTCCCTTTTAGGTACTCACAGGCCTGACTGAGAGAAGTTATCGATCCGAGGGAAATCTCGGCTAAGATATGCTCGTATAACTGCTGAGACAGGTGACTCTCCAAATTCTCGACTCCTGTCTCTGAGCTCTCGTATTTCCTCACCTTATTCTTTTCAGTCATGATAACGACGATTCCTCTGTTATCAAACCCAGGCCGTCCTGCTCGACCCATCATTTGCTGGATTTCTAGTGGAGAATACTCTGAAAAACCTATCCCTGGTCCTCTGTAGCAGTAGGTCGACTTAATGATTACAAGCCTTGCCGGGAGATTGACTCCCATCGCTAATGTCGTGGTTGTGCAGATAACCATTATCACACCAGTTCGAAATAAAGTTTCAATGAGGTTCCTGTCTTCTATTTGCAATCCAGCGTTATGAAAAGCTACTCCATGCGTCAAAAAGAGCTTGAGATTACGATCTTGAGCTTTTTCGGCATATCTTCTTAGCTCTAACTCATGTGCTGAGTCACGAATGAACTCTCCTTTATGAATATCAGCGATAATCTGCTCACAGCACTGAACGGTACCTTTCTGCGTCTGGCAAAATATGAGCGTTGCCTTGCCTGAAGAATATTTTCGAATAAGCGGAGTGATGCGATAGTTTAGATTCTTCTCGAAAGTGTAGATGTTTTTATTCATGTCGTAGCCAAATACATGCTTCTCGAGAGGTATCGGTCGGAGTTCCTCCCCAAATTTTAAAATATGCTCCTGGGGTACATTGAGCCAAGCAGCAATGTCTTCGATGTTTGGAATCGTCGCGGAAATCGCGAGGATACGTAACGCGCTTGAAGGCGTGTTTGATAGCTCGGGGAGCCGAGAAATGATCTTCATGCGTGTGACCACAGCCTCCAGCGTCGCTCCACGTTCTTCAGTGTTCAGAAGATGGACTTCGTCTAGAAGCAGGAGAGCAATATTGCTTATGAGACGCTTGTTATCCTTCCATTTTCGGGTCAGCGAGTCCCATTTCTCTGGTGTCGTGATGATTATATTCGCAGCTTGGAACTCTGAAAAGTCACTGACATCGGAGTCTCCAGTCAATTCAAGCACTTGTAGCCCGAACTTATCAAATTTGTTCTTCCAGTCCATGATCTTCTCTTGACAGAGAGCTTTGATGGGGGCAACGTAAACTGCTTTGACTTGATGTGTGTTTTCAGTGCTTTTTTCTGAGGTTCCGGCTTCGCTGAGGACATGATAAAAGATATGAGGGAAGTAAGTTTTGATGATGGCTATTTCAAAAAGCACGGTTTTTCCCGTTCCAGTTGGGGCGCTTATGATCAAATTCGACGTTGATTGGAGCAGATGAGGCAGGCAGGTTGTCTGTATCCTGTTAAATACTGGAAACGAAAAAAACTTCACAAGCTCGGGATTCAAGAATTCGACCTCGATTTCAGAAGGAAGCTTTGAAAAATCGATTATTGGACTCCTTTGAGAGGTCGTGCTTGCTTTCGACTCCTCAATATGCATCTGAGGGTTCAAGATATCCTCAAGAGGCATATTGTTTGGTTCTTGCTTGGACTTTGAAAGCCGAGTACTGAACAGAGGAAAACTGCTCAGCTCGATTTGCGAGGCTTGCGATTTAGTTTGATAATGATTAGCTTCTGCCGATAAGAGAAAAGGAGATCTTTGAGTCAAAAAGGAATTCATACGAAGACTAAGGAAGTTATTAGATATTGCAACTCTCTTTGTGTCATTAGGTTTCAAGCTTCCTTTCGAGGTGGACACTTTTTGCTTCTTTAGTTCATGATTCTCTTCTTGAGTTGATGGTCGTTTGACGGAAGTTGGCTTTGGGATGGGAGTAAGATGGAAGTTTATCAAATTGGGTTTCATTCAAGGCTATGAGGCCGCTAAGTTCTCCTTTTATTAAGATAAATTTCATTTTTTGCGATTTGAACTCTTCTTCTTGCTTGTCGAGTTTCAGCTGAATTGTAGCTGATTTGCTAAAGATATCAGAAAATTAAAATTATTTCGACGATCAACTCAATATAACTGTCAGAAACTTATTCATTAACACTGTAAAAGGCGAAAGATTTTGGGCAATAATTTGAAGTGAACAAACTGTGTTAATATTAAACACCATTACTAACATTAAACGATGAAATTAATTGTCATCAGTCAGTTTTGCAAAGTTTTTGTAAAATTATTGTTTCATGAATTTTAGGCAATTTATACAATCTTCGTTGGTCAGGTCTGAGAAAGCAAGCAAAGCAAGCGAAAAGATAAAAAACTATGAAGAAAGGGCTGTTCGATTTAATGCACAATTTTAAAATGAAATCAATATCTTTTTTCTTTGAGAGTTTTACCTTGCATAACTGAGTCACCAAACTTATTTCGGAACTCTTCAAATATCGGGCTTAAGTTTCGAGTGGTTTCTGCTATTAATCCCGCTGTTCTCGGAACTGAATCTGTATGCGGTGTCTTAAATTGGTACCTAGCACTATCCTCGTAGAGACGATTTGATTCCTTGAGACTTTCATCTCCATGAATGCCGATTACAGGTTTCTTTTTCTCAAGGATTGTCGTATTTCGTTGACTATCAATGATAGGGCGGAGGTTCTCTCGGTCAATGCTTCGAAGATTCAAGTAGTTCTCTGAGTTTGTTCTGCCTCCAAGAGCTTGACTACTCTCTTTCTCCTTCAGCAAGCTATTGAGCCTTTCATTATCTCGTGACACTTGCCTTAAATTTCTATCTAAATCTTTGATCTTAGAATCATTTTCTTCTAGCACTCTGTCTTTTTCTTGCAGAAGCCCAGTTGCTCTGAGATTTTCTTCCTTTAGCAGCTCTACTCTTCTCGTTAGAGACTCGACTTCCAGCTCCTTCGCTTGCATTTTCTGTTCCACCGCTATTAACCGGTCCATTTCGCTGCTTTTTTCGAGGAGCATTGAAGTTAAACTATCGCATTCTCTTCGAAGGTACTCGTTTTCGTTTCTTTGCTGCTTGATATCAGCCTCGAGTTCAGAAAACTTCCTCTTAAGTTCCTCCTCTTTTTTGTTGTTTTCATTCAGAATCTCAAGCAGTCTATTGAGCTCGGTTTTCTTAGCTCCAAGCTGGCCTTCAAGTGATGAGAGCTGATATAACTTTTCCTTAGCATCTTGAAGTTCGTTACTCTTTTCTTCCAGTTGATCACTCAATTCCTTATTTTTCATTAATAGTTTGCTCTTTTCATCTCCGAGAGCTTGAATTTCTGCTTCAAGAGAAGAAATCTTGCTCTTGTCTTTCGCAAGGTCGAAGTTTTTATCCTCTAAATTTTTTATTTCCCCTCGATATTTTTGTACTTCACTTTGTAACTGCTCCAATTCCGCGTTAGTTTCATCGAGTTTTCTTCGAGTCTGAGACAAAAGTTCCTCGCCTCTTTCTAATTCCTGCACTCTTGTCTGCAGAGTTTTCTGTTTCCCTTCCAGAGACTGCAACTCTCGACTCATCGATTCGTTTTTAGCTGTAGTTTCGGCCAGCTTTCTCTGCGTTTGATGCAAAAGCTGCTCATTTTTTTCCAACTCCTGTTTCCTAGCGTGCAGATTCTTCTGTTTTCCCTCCCATGCTTGTAGCTCTTGGTTCAGAGATTCATTTTGCATTTCCAATCTGCGATTTTTGCTTTCGAGCTCATCAATTTGAGTAACCTGTTTTTCTAAGCTTTGAATTTTCGAGTTTAATTCTTCAATTTGCTCAGCTTTGTCCTTGATAATCGATTTTTGATGAGAAACATCTCGTTGAAGACTCTGAACTTTCAACTCGAGTTCAACTACTCTTTTATCCGAAGCGACTTGCTTCTTCCTCCAATTTTCGGCGTCCTCTGCTCTCCTATTCAGCATCTCCTCAGTCCTGCTTCTCTCGTGTTTCAGTCCTTCAATCTCCCTTTGAAGAACGTCAATATTCTGTAATTCATGCTCAAGGTCCTTTATCTTCGCTCGATAAGAGTCATTATCTTTGATTCGCAGTGAAATCAATTCGCTTAGTTTCTCATTCTCTGCGGCGATGATCTGATATTTATTTTCAATCTTACTTACGTTTGAGATTCTTTTCTCCAAATCTCTCATAACTTCCTTTTGTTGCTCAATCTCTGCAGTTTTAGCTTCAATTATACGATTAAGTTGGCTTTTCTCTTCGGACACTCGAGCCATCTCCTCCTTTAATTTTCTTAAGCTATCAACTCTTTTATTCGTTTCTTGCAGCCTTGATTGTATTTCATTCAGCTCATTCGTTTTCTGGTCCAGAGCAAGCTCCAACTTTTCTTTTTCTTTCTTTACCTGCTCTAATTTCATGCGAATCTCTTTATGCTCACGCACTTCGCCCTCCAAATCCTCAATTCGTCTCTCAGCATCTTTTTCACGAATCTCGTGCTGCTCTAGCATAGCTACCAACTTTTCGTTTTCTCCAGCCAGCGTCATGAATTTACGTCTGGTGTTCTCCATTTCTTTCAAATCCTGCTCTAGCTCCGACGCTGTGGTTTTCCAACTCTCCAATTCAGCTGCTTTTTTGTTAATCTGCTTCGTAAGCTTTTCAATATCAAACTCTGCACCCTGCCGCTTCTGGCCCTCTTCCTTTAGCAAGGACTCTAGTTCCCTAATTCTTGACTTCAACTCCTCTTGCTCTCTCTTCCAATCGGCTTGGCTATTACTGAGGAACTCATTAGCGTCTTTCAAAATTTTGTTCTCTTGAGCGAACTTTTCATTTTCTGCGGTTAGGTCACTTAGGCTAAGTTTTATATCCTTAACTTCTTGTAGCTTCCTCGCCATCACAGCATTTAAATTTTCGTTTTCTCTCTTCAAGACCTTAACTTCATTTTCTACTAGCGTACTCGAATTCACAAAACTCTCCAGCTCCAGATTTTTCGCCCTGTAGGTCTCCGCTTCTTTTTTCCATACATCAGCAAGACTTACATGATCTTTGTGCTCTTGTTCAAGCCTTTTTAGCCTACTTTTTAATTCTTCGAAGCTGGACAACTCACCTCTCAGCTCAACGATTTCGTTGGTTTTCTGAACCAAGTCGTTCAGTATTTGCTCGTGGTCATGCTTAAGGGTCTCATATTGTAGTTGTAAGTCATGAAATCGACGTTGATTCTGTTCGAGACCGATGAACCGATCTCGGATGGTCTCATTTTCTTGCTCATGCCATGACAATGATTGATTCAGCCTTAGAACTTCGTCATCTCTCATCGCGAGCTTAGTTCTAAGGTCTTCCATTTCCCAAGCTAGTTGCCTTTCTCGTTCATTTTCTCTTGCGTTCAACGCTAATTGCGCAGTAAGCTTTTCATTTTCTTCAATAAGCTGAGGCACTTTTGCTTTCAATTGATTCAAGTTATCTGTTAGCATAGCCACCTCGCGATTCTTTATTTTCAGTAGTTCGTTTAAATGCTCCACTTCCTTCGCAAGCGATGTTCCCCCTTCCTCGCCTGATGCCGGCTCCATGTGATTATTTGAGCGCGAGCGACCTTTAAATTTTTCAGTAAAATACTCTTTTTGCTCTCTTGTACGCGCGTATAAATATTCATCTACAGGCTTGTTTGATAATTCGTTCAATGTTAGAGGCTGCGCTCGATGCGTGCGAGACTCAGTTAAATCTCTTTGCGATTCTAAGAATTTTTGTTTCCATCCCTCCTGAGTTTGCTTTGCCTCACTCATAATTTGCGTTTGCAGATTATTCTCGTCAGTGAGGAATCTAACCTTTGATTCGAGTTCTGCGATTATTGTGTCTTTGTTCTTGGCAATATTTGACTCTTTTTTCGGGTCTATGGTAGCAA
>ENA-UOTX01000558-UOTX01000558.1-compost-metagenome-genome-assembly--contig:-NODE-558-length-38067-cov-8.783074_pt1 | contig 38067 bp, 18 predicted proteins | sample MGYA00238143_ERZ746982 | MGnify/ENA primary metagenome ERZ746982 (study PRJEB28758, sample SAMN06268862) | compost metagenome | isolation source: single cell | place: USA: California, Emeryville, Joint... | reverse complement strand
AACTCAAAAGCAAGAGTAAATTAAAGCCATAAAGCCAATATGTATTTAATCAATCATTAGCAAAAACATTCGTTTCTTAGAGCAAGTGATAAAGCAATTCGGTGTACTGTGCGGGACTGAAAGCATAGCTCAAGCAATTGAACTAGCAGTTCATAGTCTTGAGCCTCGAAATGTCAAGGTCGAAGTGGAAAATATATTGCAGGAGTGCCGGGAAAACATCAGCCTTCCCTTTCTTTTCATGGATTATTGGCATCCAAGCAAAATCGAATATTTCGAATGCGATGTTGGCCAATACCCTTTCTCCGCTTCTCAAAATTACAGAACGCTTTCTGATTATTCACAGGAATTGAAAGAAGAGTATTCAGAAGATCATCAATTTGGAGTCTCATCCAAAATTGAAAATTATGCTTTCTGCAAAAAAGAATTCGATCAGTGACTGATTTCGGATTTCCAAATTGTTAAGAAAATATGGTAAGAATGCTTCTAAATGAAAAACAACTACAGATAAAATATTTAAAAAGAGAAAGAAATTGAAACTCTTCTCTCATATTTTATCCAGGAGAAATTAACCCACGAAATCTAAATTTAATTCTTTTACTCAATACCTTTTTTGAAAAACTCTTGCATGCAAGATGCATACACTAATTTCTGAATCAAATTTTAAAGTGAAATCGCCCTGTCTGATAATAAATCATAGACAGACAACTCTTTGATTGAATCTTTAGCACTGATGACTTAAAAGAGACGACTCAATTGAGATCAAAAGGACTCATGAAAATGTTCTTGAGGAGTGAGATTTGCACGTCTTATGCACAACTTTGGAGTTTGGAAAGCTGTATATGAAAGTTAACCTATTTTATATTCGAATAAAAGGCATTATCTTATACTGATTTATTGATTTATTGGTTCAAACATGAATAATAAATGAATGACAGATAAATATGCATATTCCCAAATTTGAGATCTATCATCATATTTAACGAAGAAGAAGGTTATTGATCAGACATATAAGCAGTAGATCAAGAATATCATGTTGACTTAAGCCGAAGTCATCTACAATCGCAACAATGATGGATTTCCAATAAAATTGGTGTTGTTACAAGACGATGTTAAGCTTTTCCATCCAATGAAGAGAGAAACTTGAATCTTTGAGTAAAGGTCACGAGTGAAAGCAAGTGATCCGAAAAGGAAATATTTGCAAACTCTTCCTCTTATTAATTAACTTTTAGAGCTTAAAACACTTTTAATTTATATATTTTTTGAAAATTAAATCACGTTTTCAATTTCTTACTGCAATTTCCTAATCGTTTTTACTTAATCAGAGTTTTTGAGATTTGTTAGAATTTTACCAAATTTGTATGAGGACAATTTCTCTGAATACCATGTCCTCAGCAATAATTCAATGAAAATGTAAGCTCCAAAGTCAAGCCTTTAGGAGTTAGGCTAAGCCAATTTTAGATTGGCTCGGCTTATCTCTTTGAGTTTTTTTTTAAAAAAAAATGAACTTGAGTATTCCATCACTCAAAAAAAAGAAGAGTGACTTACTCAATAATTATTAAAGTTTTTCTCAAAAAAATTAAAGAGAATTTCCTTGAGAGCCACTTTCTGGGGTAACATCATTCGTCTCTTTATTCAATACTAAGCGAGCTGAGTTCCACCAATCCTTCAGACCTTTCAGCAACTGTCTTTCTTGAGGTCCTTTTTCAAAAATCGACGGTGATAGCTTCTTGATAAAGGCATACATTTTCTCATCCTCCGAGAACTCTCGAGTTTTCGGAACAGATGAAGGATGGCGATCCAAGCGACTTAGACTTGTTTCAATAATGAGTTTGTCATCGAAGAAGGCCTTTGACTCAGCCGTGGGTGTTGGATAAACGGCCACTGTCTGGAGATCTTCTCGTGAAATCGGCTGAACTTGATTCTTTTTCGCTCTTGTTTTGCTCACGTATCGATAAAGCATCTTTATAAGCAACATAACCTGAACTACACTCAGTATCACACCTGCAAACGTGGAACCAATACAAAGCGCTATGAATGCATATCCAAGACCATTTATGGTCGTCGCATCAACATTAGAGGATTGATCAATGATTCCGATGATAAAAGCAAGTGTAATGCAACCGTAGGCTAGGAATTCGATTATCAGCTTGGCTACCTTTATCCATCTTTCTTTGAGAGGCTGATAAACGACCAAATAAAGCACGAACGCTGTGTCTATGATCCAAAGGAGCGTGATTTGAGTGATAGGCGAAAATCCCATCAGGACGATGACGGCAACGAACAACAGACTTCTCAGCAGAAGGATAGGAGTGAAGAGTATCTGCATCTTATTCTTACGATGGTAATCGCTGTACAGCATCTTATATCTGTTCAATCGTGATAGCCTTGGGTGATCTTCAGCTCCTTCAGGGCACAGCAGGTATTTTGTGTTATCTAACAACAGTCCAGAGACCAATCCAAACAAGGTAAGGAAGAAGAGGAAGAAAACTACTCCCAGTGCCATAGAACTCCAAGTAGCTGATGATGTAGGCTCAAGTAAGGACGACGCGTACCGCATGTTAAGGAGCGACCAAAAGCATCCAGATTGGTAGATCGAGAGGATAAATATCAATAAAAAGCTCCAGAGGAGAGTGGTATCAACCTGACCCAGGAATCGGCTGATGCTATGAAGTATATCATTGCATTTCTTCTTTTTCTTTAGTTCATTTTTCTTCGGGGGTTCCGCATTACCCGCAATAAGTTCGAGTGCTTTCGCCAGCACATTCAGCAGGAATGAGCCTCCAAGAAGGATCGGGACATAGAGTGCTAGATTAGACAGCTTGTCCTCATAGTTGACGGTGAAGAAGGGAGAGATCTCGTATTCTTCGTAAATGCGAGGCATCGAATAGTTTCTATTGCTCAAGTTGCTGTTTAATGCACCTGCAAAATTAATGGGCAGCACCATGGAAGAAGGATCAATGCGAGTAGATCCAAAGTATTCCACCACATTAGCAGGCCATCGAATCGCGACAAACCTCATCAATTGAACCAATTCTCCGACAATCTGCAACCGAATCAGTCCCATCGAGCGACCTCCCTGTGCAACAGAGGCAACGACCTGCAGGGCCGCCACGGCTCCTCCACCAGCCACAGTAATTAATGAAGAGCTTGAGATGAACTGCTCTTCTGTCCTCGAGAATGGATAGATTTCCTTCAGTTGTATGGACGCTGTCTTATCGGCCATTCGGAACTTTTGATATGAATTCCCATCAAAGTCTGCATTGTTCAAATTGATTGTGATATTCAGGAGCGAAAGAGGCGGATAGTATTGTTCCCCTGTATATGCGAATTTAATTCTTGACTCTGAGACGGGATTAAGAACATAGAGACTACTGTCAACTTGAGCATTAGCCATCTGAACCACGATTTTTTGAGACATCGACAGAATCATGCTGGAGATGCCATAGTTGAAGTTGATGTAGACAACACGTGCGTTGATGGTGAGGCTAAGATTGAAGGTGAGCACTAGCTTCTCCTCGCAGATTGGCACTTGATATAATTCTCCTTCTCCTCCATAGCTTTGATAGTAATTCACAGGACATGACTCCACGCAGGTGCCATTCAACAAGAAATTGCCTCTAGGACAGCTTGTGCAGCCGGTTTTGTTGCAAGTTGCACAAGACGCATCGCATTGTGTACAAGCTCGCGTTTCAGAATCCGAATACATAGTCGTTGGACATCCGCTATTGCAAGAATTGTCGAGGTAGAAGAATCCTGTTGAGCAAGTTACGCATTCGGTTGAGGTACCATCCGAACAGGTCTCACAACCCACTGAGCATGGTAGACAGGCCTTTTCGCCGCTCAATGGATGCAAACCGATATAGGTTGTCGCTGGGCAGCTGCTTAGACAAGTTTGGTTGTAATAGAACAGATTGGAGCTACACCTTGTGCATCCAGTTGATATAGTGGTGTACCCTTCTGGGCAGGAGGATATACATGAGTTGTTGAAGTAGTAGGTGCCTGAAGAGCATGAAACGCATTGATTATCTGCATTGACGTAGTGACCAGGTGTGGAGGTACAGTCCATGCAAACTCCTTCTGGATTCTAAAAAATTAAAAAAAAGTAAGTAAATTTGAATGATAGCCAGCTATTTTACAGGATAGTACCCTTTCTGGCTGTACTGACATTCTAATTATCATAAAAAGATCATTGTCATATGAATAGCACTAAAGAAATTACGTTGGCAAGAGCTAGTGTCTGAATGCACAAATGTGCCAGCCGGGCAGCTTGAATAGCATGCTCTATTATAAAGATAGTATCCTGGTGCACACTTAAGGCACGCATTCTGATTTGGACTAAGGAACGCAGTTTGGAGGCATGTTGGATCTGCTCAAGTAAGATAAGTTTTAGGTTATCGACTATTTGGTAGTTTGGTTACCTGTGGAGTTTTGATAAACGACCCCGGGTCCAGCAAACCACACAAAATTCATGATATCGAAGTATCCATCCTTCGTGGTCTGGCGAGTTGTCGGTATCGTGCCATCAATGACTTGACTGCAAAAATCGAGAGCCATATTGCTCACATCGAAGAACAGCGCTGGCGTGGATGTTGTGCCTGCTGAATCCGCAAAATAATATCGAAAACTCGCTGATCCCACGAAAATCTTCAGAGTATAGTATGAGCCTGAGAGATCGAGCGGTTGTGCTTGCGTATATTCAATTATCAACCGATTCCAGGCATCTATTCATAATGATGTCAGCTATAATGATAAATGATGGAAATCACCTGGTGTGAGGGAAAGAGAAGCAGGAGAGGCTGTCAGCGTTCCACCTGAATCTTTTCTGTACAAGGTGATCTCACCTGTTACACCAGAGAGTTCTGCAACAAAAGCAACATTGTTAGTCGAGGCATCTCTGATAGATAAAATTGTCTGAGTGCTGGGACCTCCAGAATATGGATAGATGTCCATGGCAAACACCGCGCCATTTGGAGCAGTACTTCCAACGTTGAAGCTTAGGATACTATCTGCTCGACATCTGAGGAGATTGTTGCTAATATCGAGAACAGGATCACTTGTGGTATCAGACATAGAGAGTCCTAAAGGAAGGGAAATAATTATTTCAAACAATGAAATTAGGTCTTTTTTACCTTTGTATGCAGTTAGGCTACCTTGTGAAGTTTCTTTAAAGTAGTCAACAACTATTGTTTGATTATTGTTCACTTTAGGCACTGAGCTAAAGTGAGCGACGTAGAGAGTGCCTTTTGGGGTGAGAGAATTAACGGATTTCATTCTTCATGTGAAAAATGTTACCTGTGTTCATGATGGCAAGGCTGAGCATTTCCTCAGTAGAAGCAGCAAAATAATCCAGATACACTCTGAAATATTGCAGCGAGAAGTTTGGCAAAGCATTAAAAGGATCTCCACCAACAAAGATAGAACCGCCGCTGTTTAGATCATAAAATAATCCGGCGGGTGGTGACCGGGTAGCAAATTCAGCATATTGAGTCGAGGTAGAGGGCAGGGTATATCGAAATCCATTCTGCTTTTGTGTTTGTGTGTTCGTTGCCAAGGCAAAAAATACCCACTGGCCTACAGGAGCCATAACCGATCCCGTAATTCCCTATTCAATGCTGTTAGAAAGCAAGTACAAATATAATAATATTACGCTTTCCCATGTTGACCATGAGCCTGCTGGGGATCCAGTCGTTCCAGATTGAAAAGGACTTGCAGAACTTGGATGCGCTGCAAAAAGCATGACTCTCCCGTTATAATTATTTTGCCTACGGATTAATTAGTTCTTTTCTTTCAATAGTAACAATTACGTAGGGTTATTAGAAAGCCGAGCAAAGGTTTGGAAACTCACCTCCCAACTGAGTACCTTCATCCACAAACTGGCACTATATTCTTTGCATGAGGTCCATCCACTATTGTTCGACGAGAGTGGATATGTATCATAACTTCCGGAATACAGCTTTTGAGTTTCTTGAAATTTGAGGATTTGAAATCCCGATATCACTGCATAATTCGATGAATGAAATTAATACAGATAGAAGATGGGACCTATTTACCAGTAAAACCCGAAAGAAGCACACAAAACAAAAGGAACTTGGCTAGATAACCCATAAATACTTTGAAATTTGAGATTTTGTAGAGCAATTATATTTCCTGAGGTCAAAACTTTGATTATAATAAATTTTGAGTTTTCTAAATCTCGAAGATTTTGAAACTTTATATCAAATTCTTAAACCTCTAAAATCAGAGCTTTTTTTAGAGATGACTACATTTATCTTTGGTGACAAATGAGCAATAAAATCATAATTAAAGCAAATGAGTCCAAGTCTCAATATTGCGAATTCTTTTTAAGAACCTTAACACTTTCTAATAACATAATGAATGAATAAATAAATACTTTTGTTTCTTTTCGGAGCTCGCAAGATGTATATATCGTTGGGTGAGTTGATTATTTGGGTTTAGAAACAAAAGCAGACATACAAATTTTTCACCTTTCGGGTTTCAGGGAGTCTATAATAACCAATAGAACCCAATGCTTCTTTCTAACAGAGATATGTAATTATGACGTATTATTAATTGCTCTTGAGTCCATATTTGATAAAATTGAAGATTTTCAAAACGTTGAATGAGCACTCATCATAGAAACTTAAATACGCTCTCATCATATTGTTAACGATCAAACTTAAAGCTCTGTGATTCGGCTCATCATAGAGCCTAAGTAATTGCGAATTCAAATCTGAAATATTTTTGTTCTCATCGCGGATACCTGTAATTGCCAGTTTCTCTCTCATTGCAGACTCCTGACCAGATTATCGGAAAACTTGCTAGCAATTCAACACTCTGTGGTGAGGTAAGGGCCTGCCTGTCGCTAGATACAGATAATTCTTCAAAATACATGTAATTTTGAACAGTAAGGACCAGTACCGAAGCCTATTAAAGCTTTTTATCACTTATTCAAGGTGTTAATACAAGTGAAAAAATTAATAAAGCAGTCTGAGTATTAGAGACAATAATTTTAAATGCGTCTAGCCTTGAGGAAAACTTCTTTTTTCGAATTGACCTAGCAGTCTATTCCGATCATTTGGAGGCGCTTGGTTGTCTCAAAGATTTTCTAAATAAATTAGGTGTTGTAAGATAAATATTTTGAATCAACAGCAGAACTTATCCATCGTAATCTCAGTTTGATAGCTGGAATGTGTTTAGATATTACCACCTATAAAGCTAACTGGAAATAAACGTCATCATCTATCGTACATAATAACGATCTTTTTGAGCACATTCCTAAAAAACAAATCCAATTTACTATAGTCTCCTAATGTCGTTACGTATTCGAATAATAGGTCCTACAAGAAGTACTAGCGTAATTGTTGAATTTTTCCAAGTATTTTCAATTTCATGTAAACATTTAGTTTAAATAAGAGAGCACTTCGTATATATAAAAATATTGGATGAAAAATCTCTCGAGTCATTCTAGACATAGGTGAAATTCCTTCACAAGGTTAAATAGAACAAGCTGGGGGAGTTAGTCTACTTATGTAACCTGTTCCGCCTTAAACTTAAAATCCAAATAATTCAGTATAAATCATAAAGTGAAAGTCATACCGATGACTACCTCACACCTATGCCTAGAGTAATGCAGGACAGCGCTATGCGCTTTATGCTACCGAGCTTAACAAACGTCGAATACGTAGTGTTGCAGATACAATGAAAGCTTATTTATAGAGCATATGACTTTAAAAAATTTCCTCATTTCGAAATGAATAGCACGAGAAATCTGCGAATAAACTAACAGGGCTTAAGAAATTCTGATACGTGATAGGATTTGATATCCTGATTTGGTTTAAATTATTAAATTTTCTTTAGACGTTCCTACTTTAAATTCGTAAGAGACAGCAAAAGTATCAATATGTCACTAGCAGATAGAATAGAACAGCAAACCTCTAATTAGAATAAGGTCGGAGTTTTCCCATCTCTATTTAAGCTTCCACCTTTCTCTTCATCCTGAGATTGTAAAAAAATTTTGTAGTATTACGGCACATCAACAAAATAATTACCACGATAAATCTGTTTCTCTCTTCGAGTCTATACTATTATAGGTGCTGAACTTTGAGAAGGCTGCTCTAGAAGTACAAAGGTGATATAACCATATAATTCTTGCTGAATCATACTCACAGATTCGACGATTTTTTGGAGCAAAAATGTCTGTGCGGCGTAATGAAAGATAGGAGTGGCGCTTGGTGCTGCTGATTGCTTTTAATCATGGAAGCTTAATAAGTTGCTTAAAGGCAATGCGCGGATGTTTTCCCGAATAAAAAGAGAGTTTCACAAAACGGGAAGGAGTCGGAACATCTGACGGAATCTACAGAATTCTTAGAATCGATGCGAGAACAACAAAGAACAAATGAAATAATTTATTTACTTCTGTTTTTGAAAAGAGATGATGCATATGAAATTATTAAATTTCTAGAAAGGATCGGAATTTTTCGATAAATAAAATCATTAAACCTGCTCAGGTATTTAACCTTCGCTCCATTATATGAATAAACAATAATCAATTTCTCTTGACATGCAAACTTTTCAACTTACCAAGATCAATTTCAACGCTGAAATGAGCGCAACTCCAAATCAAACGAGAGATATTTACCAAAAAAGGGCCCCTAAGTTCTTATTCCGGCTCTTCAACATACTTGAAGTAGCAACCTTAATATTTTTCGTTCTTATCATATGTTTTTCCCTAGAGTGGTAAACATATCGACTGTATTTGTTGGTCGGACGACGGCGCTTCCTTAATCGTGAAAAATCCCGCTAAGCTTGCTAAGGAAGTGCTGCCTTGCTACTTCAAGCACAACAACTATCCTTCGTTCACCCGTCAACTGAATATGTATAATTTCAAAAAGAAAGCAAGTGACAATGATCATGTTTACGCTCATAAGTTGTTCCAAAGAGGAAAAATGTAAATTGTTGTTTCCTTTCGATCGTGATTCTGACTTGGAAATCAAGGGAGCTGCTGAAGAATATTCGCAGAAAGTCTGCGGATCCTACGCACTTGGTGACCCTTTCAAGTGATTTTGCAGTAGAATGCACCTCACGAGGAAAATTTGAAACCGACACTGAAGAGTTACTTCAAGAGAATTTGCAGTATAAAAGGATTCAGAAAGATTTGTGTAACCAGCTTCACGTCGTCGAGAGAAAGAGCGGAGAAATCCAGGAGGTAATGAGTAATATCTCCAGAGAGATGAAAGAAAAAGAGTAAATATGCCCTGATTTCTTCATGAATTCATCAATTTGTGGGGGAGAAATCAACTTCTTAAAACGCATTTTAAAGCAGATCAGTGAGAGATGCGGGACCGAAATTGTCACCCAAGCTATTGAACAAGCAGTTCATGGACATCAGTTTGAAAGAATAAAGTCTGAGACTGAAAATATTTTCCAGGATGAGACTCCAAATGCTACCTACTCATCATTTTCGGGTTTTTGGTCTTCAGAAAACAGAGAAAACTTCGAAGGAAACTCTACCATAGATGCTCCTTTTGTTTCACAAAGAAATTCAATTTCAAATGGCCTTTTTGCCGATTTCAGAGAAGATGTTGCAAGAGAATATCTTGCTAATAATCAATCTGAATTATTTTAGTAACTCAAGGAGAGCCTGAAGCTTTCTTTGAGTTGAAGGAGCCTCTCATCAACGAATTATCCTGCTTAAACTTTTCAACGGGAAGTAAACAAGTATCCCTAATTTCATATGAGACAATAATCTTAATAGCTTACTAAAAAAAAATTAATCAAGATAAGCTAAGTTTAATTTCACTACATTTCTTTAGAACTTTCAAATATGCATAAGTTGTACTACCTTTCAAACTTTACAGTTATAACAGTGCTCCCTTTATCATGCCTGGGATGATATATGGCTAAATCCTCTGCTGATAAAATGAGAAAAATATGTTCAAAACACAACCAAATCAGTGCCAATGCCATTGGACTTTGTTTTGATAAAGCCAATAATGATGCACAAAAGAGAATTAATTCCAATCGAATTTGCGTTGTTCAACGCAATCTTTAATAAAATTACTAATAATAGGTGCTTTTATACGACTACTGAAATGTGATATATTTGATAAAACGGTTATGTAAAGAAAAAAATTTCATCGAATTTTTAAAAATCAGGTGTTCATAAAATACATTTTATGCATAATCATTTTATCATTTTGTTTGTTTGTTTTTGAATAAGAAGGTACAGTGAACATTTTTTTCGATTGTTGGATTAAAGCAGTGAAAGCCTCTGGATTAAGAGGTGGAGCAAGCTGCATAGCGATTTACGATCTCTAAGATTCCGGAAAGCTCCCTCCTATCTAGCACTTTAGAAATGCTATTGATTAGCATGCTACTAATTCCTTGTTCATGAATTTGCTTCATAGTACTAGCAGTGCTTTTATGTTTGCTCAGAGAATTCCTGAGCAAGGAGCAAGTTGCTAACAAGATTCTCTTTAACCTAGATTAAACATGTATTATCAAAACTATTTCATTGGGGTCTACAGGATTTTTGCATCTGCTTCTATGTGAGCACTATCTATATCCTTCCTGAAAGAGTGAAAATAGTAGAAAGTTAATCTCCTTTAACAGGATCCTTGTTTAAACGGGCGTTTTTTGATTTTCTTTGATTGGAAAATTAACCTCAAAGAGCACGAATGAAAAGTCGCTAGTTATCGACATTTATATTTATAAGAGCGCCTCTTCAAGAAAAGAACTCTTTGCATAGCGCTCCTATTTTTTTTTTTAGTAGAATTCTGAAATTTTTCCAGGCAATGCTGCAACTAATTATATAATTATACCCTCATGATTCAATACGGAGAGAAAGAGTCGCCTTGTGAGTCATGATAACTAGCTCCGAGACACTTTCAACAACAAAAAAAAATGAGGTTCTCTAAGCCAGCAGGGATCTTCAATAAATTCAAGCACTCGCTAAAATTAACGAAGTTAGGAGTGTTCCTTAGAATGATCCGCGAACATAATGAATGCTCAGGATTTTTATAAATTAGGCTCTCATCCAGAAAGAATAACTATTAGAACGTTCCTAAAATTTCTTGGAAGCTTTGAGATTCCTAACCCAATTTAATTCAAGCATGCTCAGGGATATATTAACCTGTCTTTTGATATAATCATAAATAATAAGTAAAGCCCTTTCCTTGTCGAAAGATGCAAGATTTTGACCTGACTGACAACTGCCTTAGTGCTAAAGCCAGTTCAACTAAAGGAACCTACAGGAAGACTGCTTCGAAATTTTTATCTCGCTTGTTTTACATACTTGAAGTATGATTGAATTCTACTTTCTTTGATATTTACCATTATGTATTCATAGAGTGGCAAACATAATGCACATATCTGTTGGTCAGCCGATGGAGACGATATATGCATCAAAAACCCAATTAGCTTAGCGGAGGAGGTGCTGCCTTGCTACTTCAAGCACAGCAACTACGCTTCGTTTGTCCGGCAACTCAATATGTATAATTTCAAAAAGAAAACGAGTCAAGCATACTCTCATGAACTGTTCAAAAGAGGAAAACCGTAATTCACTTATTTTATCCGTCATCTTAATTATATCTCGAAATTAAGCGAGCTGCTGGTCAATATTCGCAGAAAGTCTATAGAGTCTGCTCCAGCAAAGGTCGTTGCATTGGAATACGACTTACGAGAAAATCCTGAGGCTGACGTTGAGGAGTTGCTCCAAGAAAATTTGCAATACAAGAAGATTCAGAAAGAACTGACCGTTCAAATTCGAGTTGTCGAGAGAAGGGCTCAAGAAATCAAGGATGAGGTGAACGCTCTCTTCAGAGAAACGAAAGAAAAAGAGTAAATACAGTGTCTAATATTCTTATTCATTAATTCGTTCATTCGATAGGGATAATGTCACCTTCCTAAAGCAAGTTTTAAAGCAGATCGGTGCGAGATACGGAGCCAATACCCTCATCCAAGCCATTGAACAAGCTGCTTGCGACTCCCAGCTTGAGTATAAGGAGGCTCCAATGCAAAATATTGTTCAAGATTCTCACCGAAATCTCAATCCTTTGCATGCATTTGCGGGAAATGAGTCTTCAAATCAAGCTGAAAATTCCATATGGAGTACCTCCATGGACGCTCCGTTGAACTTTCGGCTTGAAAAGTCAGTGTCAAGTCACCATTTCATGGAGTATGAGAAAGAATATCGTCCGGAAAATGACCAATGGGATTTTTTCTCAGCCAATGAGGACTCCACTCGCTCCAAAGAGTTTAATCCTTCGTCTCTTTTCGATCTTCAATCTTATAGAGGAAGAGAGCTCACTCTTTTCGATTAAAGAGTAAATTGCCTGAAAACAATGAATATGATATATTTCTAATATATTTACTTTTTAATTCGTAAGAAAATAATCCAAATAGGTTATCCTCAAACTTCATGGCATGTCTCTTTCTTAAATCTTTAGCAGTATTTATTGTATTTTCAACACCTCAATTCTTTACATTAACTTCTATGAAAAATTCCAATTCCAACAAAAAACCTCTCTTTTTCAATATATATTGGAACTTTCGCGATTCCCATTATCTCATTTTGGTTCGGAGGATCACTGAACTATTTCTTGATCTTATGTCGTGCTGGTTTTCTTTCTCAAAGAACGAATAAACAGAGAGTATTAGCAGACTCAAACTCGAAGTCTTAGACCATTGTGTATTAATCGTATAATATAACAATGTGAAAGACGGTCTTGCTTCTAATGTTGTCTAATCCATTGATGAGATTTCTTTTTCTTACACCACATTCTGAGAGAGCTCTAACTTGCTTATTTTTAGTTATTTTGAGGTAGAGGAGATCGATAATGTAGTGTGTTCTATCTTAGAGTTGTTTGCTTTTGGGAATATGTTTACTATTGGCCATTGATGACTCTCTGCAAGGAGCACGATCTTACAGATGAAGTGCTGGCAACAACTGAAGGAATAGAAAACTAACTCCCTAGAACTGATTTAGACACTTGCCAACAATTTTCGTTCGTAATTTTGAAAGCTTTTGTTGGAGTTTGAAATTAAAGTTTTTTGTTGGATTCAAGATACAAAACATTAAAAAAAAATTCTGACAATTTCTGCTCGGTGAATTGTACATTTATAATCCGCATTCCCACGACTTATTAAATAATTAAATCCAGACTCAACAAAATCTGTTTTACAACAAATAGATGACATCAATCGAAGACTACGACCTTCCAACCTACGAAGCTTTCCTCCAGGCAGAAAACAAGGATGAGTTCATCAAGACACTCATTCCAGGTACAGACACCTACTATTATTTCACCCTCCTAAAGGCATTGCTCACTGGTGACGGCAATCTCAGCGATCAAGACCAAAAGAACCTTGAAAGCTATCGCAAAATGGGAACTTCGAAGAGCTTGAGCATCAGAGTGAGAGGCGCGCTTACAAAGCTCTCCAAATCGGGAGAGTCGAAGGAGAAAACCGAAGCTTTGGCGTTCTTACGCAACGAAATCTTCACGAACTATTCCTTCAATCACACTCAGCCGAGCAACATCTCGACTTCCACGCTGAACAAGTCAACTACCAAGGTTCCTTCCGAACTGGACCCTAAACTCATCCAACTGGACCTTTCCACTGTCTATACCTCTCGATATTCATTTGACGAGCTCAATAACTCTATCCTCTCTCGGCTTGACACAACCAAGCTCGCAACATCTACTACTGACATCATCGAGCAGTTCCTTCAACGCGCTGACATTTTCGCCCTTGAAAAGATTCCTCAACTCATCAAGGCTCTCTTTGATAAGCATAGAGAGAAATCGAAGACTTACATGGTGTCATCGCACTATATGACAAAGCTGAACCTCTCACAGCTAAAAGAGCTCGGAGAATTGATTCCTGAGCTGAAACGCAATCGCGACTATGTCTCAGAGCTCTTCATTAGAGAGTTCAAGGTCCAGCCAAGCACCAATTTCGATTTTGCAGACTTAACCCCTCAAGAGCGTCAAGAACGAAGAGAAAGACTCCTGAAGATGTATGCGTGGACCAAAGAGCTTCCTCTGGTCTTCGCCAACTTCAATCAACACATCTTATACGAACTCCTTCAAAGCGGAATCGAATCTGATAACTACAATCTTGACCATTTCCTTGAATACTTGAAAAACCCAGGACAAGATTACTCTTACAAGAGCAAGGATCACAATGAATTCCTGAGACAAAACCGAATCTCCCAAGATAACTTCTGGAATGGGATTCATCAGCTCCCAATTGGAAGATACAAGAGTGCTAACGACCTCGTTAAGACCTACCTTGAGCATTTCTTCAAGACTGCTAAGGACCTCAAGCCATTTGATGAGTACTTAGATACTAACTTCCTTGAAAAGTTGTTCTATGAGGTTAAATTGGGAATGGGCGAGAGCGTTCCTGACATCAACAGAGTTTTCTCAACGAGTGAGATCAAGAAGCTGAGTGATGCCAAGGAGATGACGCTTCTTGACCATAACCGCGCGTATTTCAAGCACGGCGAAGAAGTCACTCTGCAAGTCAGAGTCAAGAACATCTCAAGCATCGTGGTTAAGGTATTCGAGTTCAATGTCGAGAACTACTACAAGAAATTCAACAAGCAAGTGGACGGAACCATCAATCTTGATGGTATCGTCGCTTCAGAGGAGAAGGTACTTGAATTCAAAGAACCCGCTGTAGTGAAGAGCATCAAAGAGCTCAAATTCGAGAACGTGTCCAAGAAGAGCCAAGGTGTCTTCATCATCGACCTCATCGGAGGTGGACTGTCCTCTAGAACCGTCATTAGAAAAGGAAGACTGAATTTCATCCAAAGAGACACCCTGAATGGCCATCTTCTCACCATTATCGATGAAAACTTTGAAGTTGTGAAGGGAACTCGCGTTGGACTGTGGTTCGATAACAGATTCCATGAAGCCAACAGCGAAGGCCAAGTTCTTATTCCTTACAGCACAAGCGAGAAATCTGGACCGATGATCCTTATCAATGGTGATTTCGCTGAATTGACTCAATTCACAGCAAGAGCCGAGTCATATACCTTTAAATGCGCGTTCATCTACAACCAAGAAACCTTGCTCATGGGCAATAAGGCGAAAATCCTCATTCATCCAAGACTCTATGTGAACGGAACGACCCCTGCTGGTCTTGGTTTGTTGAAAGATACGAAGATCACGGTTACCACTACGAACGATCTCGGTATTCCTAATGTCACTGTGCTCGAGAATGTCGTTCTTGACCACAAAAAAGATATCGAAGTCGAATTCCCTGTTCCAGCCAAACTCACATCACTGAATATCCGAATCCAGGCTTCAATTGAAGAAATGAACAAGAGTGGCAAGAAAGAGCTTTCCGATTCTCATTCTATCCCTATTGTCACATATGCAGGCTCCGACACCTTCTCCAACCTCTATTTGAAGAGCACTGACAAAGGATATGAGGTCTATCTTCTCGGAAAGAACGGTGAGCCTAAAGCCAATATCCAGGTTAATATTTCGTTGACTCAACGACATTCACGCAAGAACATCACTCATACCCTAATGACTGATGCAGAGGGAAGAGTTAAGCTTGGACACCTTCCAGACATCACTTCCCTCACAGCCAGCATCTCTAAGATCGGCGACATCGCTGGAACATCAAGAACTTGGCCTCTGGATGAAAAGCATAGAATTAACTATCCTTCTCAACAGATTAAGCTTATTGAAGGCGATACTCTCAATTTCCCGGTCCTTCACAACCAACTTAGTGTTCATAATCTCTCGTTCTCTGAGACTGTTAATGGCCGTGTGATTAACGACCTGCTTTCTAAGCTCAAGCTCGAACACGGCGTCCTCAGCGTCCCTGCTCTTCCTGCCGGAGAATACACCCTGACTTTCAAAGACCAAAATCGATCCGTTAGCATCCTCGTCTTGAAAGGACAATACTGGAAGAGTAACTATATCCGATGCAAGTATGACCTCATGGAGGTGAAGAACCAGATCAATAACATCGTTATCAGAGAAACAACCCTGATTCCTAATGAGAAAACCTCCGAATTATGTGACGTTAAACTCAATGTGTACGCTGATCAAAGGGATCTCACTCGAGTCCATGTGTTTGCTTATCAGTTCTTCCCTGATAATATCAATACTATCCCAGAATCACTCCAAAACGTGGGAGTAACTACACCTCTGAGACAAATCTCAAACGGACTCAAAAAGGCGTTCTATCTCAATAACAGGAAGTTGGGAGATGAGTACGTTTACGTATTGGATCGAAAGAACCAAAATAGGTACATCGGAAACACTCTGGAGAGACCACCAGTCCTTCTCAAACGAGAGTTTGTGAGAGACACGTCGAATAGACAAGAGCAGTTGAGTACGGGAGACGATTTCGTCGCAGATCAAAGAATATTAGCAGAAATCAGAAGAGAGGATGAGGAGTTATTAACCACGTCTAAGGCAGCAAAAAAGAGAATGGATTATTCTGCTAGAGAGGAACGAGCTTATGCTGGGTCTGTTGTCAGAGGCGGCTTCGATACCTTCCTTAACTTCCTACAGTCACCTTCTCAAGTCTACGCAAATCTCCAGGTCGGTGAAGACGGTTGCGTCATCATTAAAGACTTCCCTTATAAAAACTTCGCTTCACTTCAGATTGTCGCATCCAACCTAACCGCCACTATCAGCCACAACTTCCCTCTCCCTGCAAATATCATTCAAACCAAGGATCAAACCTTGAAATCTCAATTGAAGAAAGACAAATTCTACTCCATTGCAAGAGGCAGCACGCAAGTTGCCAAAGGAAAGTCGCTCGACATCAAGGACTTGACCAGCACTGAAATCCAAGTCGTCGATTCTCTTCAAAAACTTTTCGAACTCGAGAAGCAGTTACTCGTCGGCAATGGAACTGACTATGACAATGGAAGGACATTTGATCATTGGGCGTTCTTGAAGAACTGGAACACGCTTACTCATGAAGAAAAGCTCGATAAATACGACAAAAACGCGAGCCACGAGCTCAATGTGTTCTTGTACTTCAGAGATCCTGAATTCTTTGCGAAGATTGTTCGTCCTTTCATCTTCAATAAGATTAAGAAGGATGTGGTCGACGCTTTCTTGCTTGGAGATGAGCAGAGTCTCTTGAACTACGCTGAGATTGGACAAATGGAGAGCTTCTCGGCTCTTGAGCTTATTCTACTGATTGTGGGACTGAGAAATAACTATAAGGAGCACGCTCTTGCAATTGCCGAGAAGATCGATAACAGTGTGAAGCTATCGAAGGTTGACACTCACACCTTTAAGCGATTGTTTGACACGGTCTTGAATGCAAGATCAGAAGAAGACAAAAGGAAGTTCGCTGGCGGAAGAGAAGACATGCAAGTTGAACCTGCCGGATTCGCGAAAATGTCGCAGACATTAAGCCGTGGTGGTGAGAGGATGTTGGCAAGTTTTTCGAATTCAGCTCCAAGGATGAGGATGGCGCAAGCAAGTTTAGGAGTTCAAAAAAGGAAAATGCAAGAACAAAAATGTGACAAAGAGGAAGAGGAAGAGGAAGATGAAGAGTGTGAAATGGAAGGCGATTTTGATTCGGAATGCGCTGATGAAGATGATGATGACTATTCTGAAATGGAAGTCCGAAAGCAGTTACGCTCCGGTTTCCAAGAGTTGGAGAAAACCAAGGAATACAAAGAAAGAACATACCTGAGCTCCAATAACAGATTCTATCCTAACCTTTTCTGGAGCGAGCTTGCCAAGCACCTCGCTAAGAACGAGCCAAACCAACCGTTCCTCACTCAGAGCTTCATCTTCACAGCCAGAAACCACCCAGAAGCGATCGCCGTGCTCGCCTTCTTATCTCTTCCATTCCAGCCAGGAAATCACAGCTATCAATCCCTCGGTGGCCGTGGACTCCAAATTGGTGCCGAGTCCGACATCCTCGTCTTCCATAAAGAAATCAAAGAAGGAGAGCCTCAAATCAACACAAACATCTTAATTGCTCAACGATTCTTCGACCCTTCAGACAGATACATCCAATCTGAGGAAGACCCTTCGATCATGTATGAAAAAGACCCTAAAGAGTTCATCATCAATAAGATTTATGGCTGCCAGGTCGTCGTAACCAACTGCTCCATTGCTGAGCAAGAGTTCCAAGTCCTCTGTGAAATTCCTGAAGGCTCTATTCCTGTCAGAACGATCGACTACACCAAATCTCACACGATAAGACTTTCATCATACACTACCACTCAAATCGAATATTTCTTCTACTTCCCTCAAGTTGGAAACTTCCAAGTGTACCCAGCTAACGTCGCTAAAGACGGCGTCGTCTTCGCTATCGCTAAAGAAAGAGATTTCAAAGTCGTGGCTGAGAAAACAATTGCTGATCTCGAGTCTCTCACTGATATCCTGTCGAAAGGATCGCATGAGGACATTCTCAACTTCATCAAGACAAAGAACATCTGGAACTCCAAGATTTTCACAATTAATAGCATCTACTGGCTACTCAAGGACAAAGACTTCTACCTCAAGGTCGTTGATGCTCTCAGAGCTAGAAAGTTCTTCAACGCGACCGTCTGGAGCTACAGTCTCTATCACGGTGATCAGAAATCGCTCAAAGAATTCTTGAACTCATCTGGAACTCAAATGTTATCTAGTTACCTCACTTACATCAAGCTGCCTATCATTAGTATAGATAACTCCAAGGTGTTGGAATACCATCCTTTCATCAACGCTCGAGTGCATCTGCTTGCTAAAGACAAGACTAACATCTTGAATAACGAATTCAGAGAGCAATACAAGCAATTCATTCAGTATTTGACTGAGTTAGGAACTCCTACTCATAGCAGTTTGCTTGTCTGGGTGTACTACCTACTTCTCCAAGATCGCGTTGATGAAGCGATTACCACGTTCAGAAAGATCGATGCGAAGGAAATTGCCACCTCACATAACCAACAGCTGCAATATGATTACTTATCCGCTTATCTTGATTTCTACACTGGGTTCCCTAAATTCTCAGTGGCAAGAGAAGTTGTTGAGAGATATCTCGCATATCCAATTTTGTCATGGAGAAGTCTCTTCGTTGAGATTGCCAATCAACTCGCTGAGTATGACGGTGAAGACATTCAAGAAGAAGACACAACGACCAAAGGAAAAGAAGAGGATACGAAGAAGAAAAACCAGAAAGCTGCAGAGAAAGAAGAGTCCTTGAACGCTGAGCTCGAAGGAAAGACCGTGATCCTTACCTACCAGAACCTCGCTGAGTTCACAGTCAGTCTCTACGAGATTAACCTTGAAATCTTGTTCTCACGCAATCCATTCCTCTCACAGGTAATTTTATTGGTATTAATGAAAAACTTAACTAGATAAATCTTAGAGCACTGAAGATTTCGCCTTTGTGAAGCCAAACTTCTCTCAACGCATTGAGGTCGCTAAGAGTCAGCAACTGGAGAAGTTCAAATACGAGATTCCAAAGCAGTTCGAGAAGAGCAACTTATTCATTCAAGTGTCATCTGCTGCAAAGAGCGCGAATGTCACTTACTTCTCGACGTCGTTGAAGGTCCAGATCATTGAGAACTATGGTCAGATCAAAGTCAATGACCCTAGCGGAAACCCACTCACTAAGGTATATTGATATAACCTGAAATTACAATCAATTGACTCGCTTATTTTCTTCACTTAAGGTGTACGTGAAATGCTTCGCAAAAGACAAGAATGGGAAGGTGAACTTCTACAAGGATGGTTACACTGATCTCAGAGGAAGATTCGATTATGCGAGCTTGAACACTAGCGATTTGAAGAGCTTCGAGAAATTCGCAATCTTCGTGATGAGCGATGAATATGGTAAGGATAAATACATTTGAGGCCAGAATTTAATATCTAATAATCCAATAGGTTCATTGATTCGAGAAGCAATTCCTCCAGCAGTGGTGGGTAAAGTTGAAGGCACTCTGATCCTTAAGTCCAAAGCTCCTAAATGGCAAGCCTATAAGGAAGCTAATATGCTCCAAGAGAAAGTCAAAGCCAAGAAGTAACGAGAGCCTTACTTATAATCTCAAACAAATGGGAGCTGATAACTAAGCCGTCTATAATTGAAATTAAAATACCCATATAATCCAATTCATTCATTAAATGAGAGCTATCATTATCATCAATAATAATAAATGGCATTTATATCCAGAAAAGTTAACCTAAAAAATTCTGACTAAAGATTTAAAACAATGTGAAAATCCATAGATCTGAGACAAAATTATTGAATGCTCTCCTATGCTGCTCTAATTACCCTCACGCTCCTGTTTTTTGCTCGCTTTTATCTTTCGAGAGAGGTAGTACTATCAGCTGTTTGGATTTGCTCCCATTAATCTTTTGCCTTCCATTTTTCGCGGAAATTTCAATTTCCTAAGGTCCAAATCAGAAGCTAAAATCTGAGCTCCAAACCTGCTTAGGTTGCTTCAGTTAATCGAGAATTTAAGAACCAGGTGCGACCCAAAAATTTCTTGAGGAGCGTTGTATTTTCGTAGATATGGGAATGAGAGTCGTGAGGGACAAATATTGAGCTTTTATCGGGTGTTCTCAGAGTGTTAAGTCTTTTAATGGCTGAAGACCAGAGTGTGAGAGTATTGAGATAAACTCACAGCAACGATAGTTTCGATTCTTCTGATCTTCCAAACTTTTCGCTCTGAAATGAGTCATCTAGGTAATATTTGAGGACCACTCGACCAATTTAGCGATTTTTCCAAAATATTTTCTTCCTTTGAGATCTCTCATCTCTGATTAAGTCGATACTGAGCCAATGAGAACAGAAAAGCTCGCGTGGAGTGTTCACCACCTTCGAAGATTGGTCTCTTTTGTTAAGCCCAAAGCCATTTAGCATTTGCATCTGATCTTCCCCGTTCTGAACTCGTGCTATCTAACATCTCAAGAAGTATTGTTCCAGGCATTTAAAACTTGTGGAGATTGTTTTTTCTATAAGAGTCCCAAATTTTTAAAGATTCTACTAAATTAGAACGATTTACTGCTGGATCCTAAAATTCCAAATTCACAATTTAAATCCTATCTCCCTATAACTTTGCTTCTTCCTTCTCCAAATTTCTTTTCTGAAGCCTCGGAAACTAAGGAAATTGTATCGAGCTCCATTACCCAATAAAAGCGAATCGTACACACTGGGTCTCACAAATCATCGTCTATGGAACATTTTCGGGTATACTGTTATAGACATCCTAATAGAGGTAGAACATATTCGAATATTGCCTTGGACTACACAAAAGTACCTCCTAGGGGAGGTCTGCAGGGAAATATCCTTCTTATGAAGAAAAAAAAAATGCTTTTGAAATTTTTTCTGTTCGTTGATCACTCATTATTGGCTCAAGCAGAACAAACAAATTCTTGAGTAAATTTGAGATTTAGTCTCGAACAAGAATCCGGAAACGTTATCTAAATTGTATTAGACAGAAGGAAGCATAATAAATAGATAGTCACCTTAAGGTGCACTAGCGCCTCCTTAGAAATTGCAGTTTAGAATTTGTTGGTGCTTAGGCACTTCGTTAGATTTCATCAGAGCAATGGCTCAACTAAGGAGGAGGATTTATAATGAAGGTTTGATCCTTACAATCAATTAATTAATGATCATTATGATGTCTACTACAAAAGCCTAGCTGATGAAGGCAATAATCATTTTTTAAATTGCAACCCTTGCATCACAGATGCGATCGAACTAACTCTACAAACTTAGATCTAATGATTGAAAACCGAGTAATCTCCTCAAATGAATCAAACAATTCACATAACCCAATAATTCGAAAGCAATATCACGGTCTTATTTCCATTCTCTCGCCGCTTGAAGTATTTCCTAACTGGTTTCCGAGCCACATCAGTTTCCTTTTCTCTCTACCATTTTTTCATTTTACAAAGCATAATTCCATCCCTTAGCTAACGCTCAGTAAAGCAAAGCATTAACATAATCTCTTTCTCTCTTAAGTTTGGCCATGACCATATGATCTTATCTACCTCTTCTACGAAATCTCAAAGAAATTTTCATTTCATACCTCGCATTGCAATTTTATTACTTCAGTATCCTTTATTGAATAAATCCTTAATTAGGAGTCCCACATCTTCGAACTTAATAAGGATTTTGAGTTATTAAGCACTCTTAATTCTAAATCCAATTCATATGAATCGCATTCTCAAAAAAGAAAACTCACTCGGTTCATGCTTAAGTTAGTTGTACTGTAATATAGAGAAGTTTAGCTTGTAGAGCCAGACTCAAAGAAATCAACCAACTTAAAGCAAACAACAGCCATCATTTCGTGATCCACGATGGTTTTGACTTCATATCGACTCGAAGAGTTCTTCTTATCCAAGGATTTCCTAGTAGGTTGTCTCGTTTGCAGAGTAAGCAACTCTGCGGTTTGCCATTACCTAGGTTTAGTAGTTAGTTACATCTCTTCCCTGAGTTTTACAAATTTGCTTCGATAGATATTTAATTTCCGCTAACCAAGGCCGTAAGGCCGCGAAGTCATGAAAGGGCTAATCGCAGCTAGAATCTCACAAAGGAGCTTATACCGCAGTAGTGATATACAGTGCTACGAGTTCGGAGCATACAAAAGGATAGAAAGGTAACGAGTTCCAAAGCGAAGACTCTCATAGAAGTTTTTGAAGTCAATCAAATCTCATGCCTTTCAGAGGCGCTCGAGATCACAATTTAATAAAAAGCTTATCAGTACGCCGCTTACGGAGACCAAAACCTGGAACCCATCTCGAATTTGTATTAATTTATCGAATTTTTAAATAGGGGCGATTGAGCCAACTTTCTTGAACCGAATATAATTGTTCTTTAATTCGAGGCTTTTTGGATTTAAATCAATGGAAACGGTCAGTTCCCTTGAGTAATACACTGCAGGCTCGGAAAAAAATTCCCTTCCTCAGCTCCAATAAGCTCTTTCGAAGGAGAATGTGCAATGTCCTCACCCAACGCACCAAAATCATGTAGTTTTCCCAACAATCATGATCTTCAGTAATCGATACCTTGGGACCTGTCCAGCATGCGTTTAGAGGCAAAGTAATGCAGGAAATTGGAGTGGAATCCCTATCTCGGGATCTGGTGAGAGCCACGGGGCAAACAGCCATTAATTTTTTGCGTTGGAAAATATAACTGTTATAGAAAGATTTCTTTTTTTTCGATATGATCTCTGTGATTTTGACAAATTTAGTGTACAAAGATTTTAACTGAAATTCTGTTTGAGTACTGAAAAATTTTGATTAATTTTCTATAATAAAAAGCAAATCCACGAGTTCTTAATGAAAGCTTTTTGAATCAGAATTGCTCGTGTACGAATGCTCATCTATGAAAAAAGAAATATTCTGAACAGGTTTGCGTATTGGAATTCATTAATAAAAAGATTAGCACTTGAATGCTGAAGAAGGTTTCGAAATCAACTTCTAAGCCTCAACCTGAAGAGAACTTGTCCCTTAGCGCCTCGCAGAAGCCCACCAAACCCGGAAAAAGCTCCCCTTGGGACACTCGCACTGTCCAAGCCAAATTAGAGGTAAATGCTCCTATCACAACTATTATTCACTCCTCTTGCCATGAAAATAGAGAAAAGTATTGGTTCTCGACCTGGACGAGACTCTAGTGTACTGTCGGAGCGAAAAATTTGAGAAAGGCATGATCAGAGTTCAAGTAAGTTGAGGTTTTATCTCCAACGCCTGATTGGGTTTTAGCTTGAATCTCAAGACATGAAATCCTATTTAAACGTGGTTTTGCGCCCTGGCCTCAAGGAATTCTTAGAGAGAATGCAGCAGATTTTCATTCTATATATATTTACCACGGGAACCAAAGACGTAATATAACATCTCTTGGAAAGCATGAAGCTAATGAAAACTATCTAGTATGCTGAAAAACTTGTGACAGAAGTGGGGATTAAGAAATATTTCAAGAAGATGCTGCACAGAGAGTCTTGCACTGAGGTCAAGGGGAAGAAAGGTGTGACGAAAGAAATTTTAAAGCTCGGGATTAATGAAAAGCATATTTTACTGATGGATGTAAGCAACATGGGTTTTATTAGGGACTTATCCATTGCATATAGGATTCAGTCAGCCATTCTGAGCGCCAACCGAACAACTTTTTACAAGTGAAGCCATTTACCGGCAACCTCAAGGACCAAGAGCTTTTAAACATGATTCCATTCCTCACCAGGCTTGCGAGCGAGGAGGATGTGAGACCAGTCGCCCAGAAGTATGCTTCTTTTGTTGAGATGGAGAGGCAAAAGCTCATGCAGAACTCGATGCTTCCAAGCGCAAAGAAGGAAATGGGAGTCTCATTTGACTCCTCAAAGGGCGAGATAAGAGTAGATGAGTCTACTAACATCATGGACGAGTTCGAAAATTTCGAAGACAATGTTAACGAGAACTCGGTCATCCAAGGTACGATGAGGTTCACGGGAGGGGACTCGGGGATTTTCACGATCATGAAGAGAGATTTAGGATTCTCACGCTCGATCCTGCTAACCGACAGGAGCATAGCGGACAGTAGTCGCGACTACTCGCTGTCAAAATCGCATGATACGAGCAAATCGATATCGAAATCGCATGATTCGAACAAATCACGAATGTCAGATTCATCAATGATATTGTCCATGTCGAAAACAAATTCAAATTTCCTTGATCAGTCTGGATGGCAGGACAGAAAATAAGAAGGCTGGATGAATCATGGAGGAGGTTATTAAAATATGGATTTGCTTGAGAATCCTAAGGGGAATTGATTTGAGCTAAGTAGAGTTGTCTGAAGGCTTTCTGAGCTCTTGGAGAGGCCTTGCAGTGACTCTATTGAGCAAGAATTCAATTCTGGTATATTTAATTACAGTATATTAGATCTGGTCGTTGTGGTGTTTCAGATTTTCTTCTGAAAGGCCATTGGAGGAAGTGGGCTGGAAATTAGCTGGGTTGAAAGACGCGGCTGGAACGACCAATGCGAGTTTTGTTCAAAGGGATATAAAATTAACTATGTTTTTATGTTAATTGCGTAATAAACTTCGTTGACAAATTTTTTAAACTTCATTATTAAAACAAAACAGAGGCATCAGCCTCTTTGCTTTCGATTGTATCCATATCAAATTTTGAAAATCTTTTGCTTTTAATCACTCTGTCCATAACTATCTTACGAAAAATGAGTGTTTAATTAGTTAGATCGTTGATGATTAGGAAGCTTTAGAGGTGATATTACTGACAAATAGATTATGACTATGACTGTTAGTGTATCTAGAAGACCAACATTCTCAAATAATTTAAAGAGAAAATCATGGCGATGGACGCATACAAAATGCCATGACTCTACTTTATTGACTCAATTCAGTGAGAATTTGTATTGTTTCTTCGGGACTATCCTACTTTCGCTGCTTAAATTCAAATGAATTGTTTTCAATACTTTTAGACCGCTAATTTTATCGGAAGGACTGCAAAGGAAGTTGAAGCTCTAAGCAATCATTGAGTTGAGATACCATCTCTCATTACAAGCTTGAGAAATGAAATCACTTTATTGCTAAAGGACTGCATTTTGAATCGAAAGGAGCTCGTTCATTTCGAAAATTAGACCTCGAAATTAGAATTCAAAAGATACTTCGGATACTGTTTAATTAAACAATTAACAAGTTATGTCTCTCTATATATTATTTATATAAGAGCTTGTCTCCTCCTTCTCATGCGCTTTCTAATGGACATACTACTACACACACCTCAAATCAACATATCGCTTCAAGTACTTCCGATTTGCTGAAGTGTACTTCTCACTACTTGAAAATCTACTTTGACTTCATTACTTTTTCAAACTCACGGAAAACATGCAGCTGTCCTATCCGATTTGCTTCTCTTTAAGAAACGAGCTATGGCTTTCAATTTGGAAGTGAAAATTTATGAAAGGTCTTAGAGCTTCTTTATTGTTTAATTTCCCATATTGGGTCTACTACCAGGCACTGCGATTAGAAAAACACATTTGTGTTCGAGGAACGACGGAAAATGTTAGTCTATCGAATCCTGGAGAAAAACAAAATGGAGAATATATTTTTTTAAAGCAATTGCAGTCTTTTCATTCTGAATATTCTGGTTGCATTAATTTTTTTAAAAACAAAGCCCAAATTCAAAAAAGTTCTTAACTTTGTTTTGTTTTTGGAAGAAAAAAAACAAAAACAAGCGCATTTCTCCCTAATTTAATCAATAGTGTGAAGAGAATAAAAATGCACTCAAGACTGATGAAGAATAGTCACATGTCTAAGAATGCAAAATCTATTTCAGAGAATGTTGCTGATGTGCAGGCTGAATGATAACAACTTTTCTTTCGGTTTTTTCCCTCTTCATTTAGGACGAAGATATCCAGAAATTTCTCAGGAATATAATGACTTTAATCTGGCAAGGACTCTGTGCTTATGGGTGTATTCAAGACCCCATAAACATAAAGTGTATCAAAAAGGGCTTAAATTGAGAGTTAGTTTTAATGACGAAAAGTGAATTCGCTCTCGAAAGCTTGGAAATAATAGATTTTATCTCGTATTGGTGGCAATGGTAAAATCGGGCACGTTTTCATAGTTTTTGGTGACAATACTGCTGTTTTTTAACTGTCTTCCAATCAATAAATCCAATTAAGTAGGTCTTTCACTCGGTTAGTTGTATAATATAACTGCTTGGGGCAATGACACTAATAATATTGAGCAATATAGAATAAAGCAAAATTCTTATTTACTCTTAACGAAAAATTGATTAATCTAAAGAAATTCCCAAATCGGCAGCTGTTATTTTCTTGTGTCAAGCTTAGGACTCCTAATAGAGCTTGCGACTCCCAATAATTCTTCCATAGCTTCGATAGTATTCCCATAACCGTGTTTGAAAAGACAATTATAGGCACCATCGTAATCGAAGTTCAACTTCCATTTTTGCTGTGTCGGAATTGTAGGTAGAAATGCTAATTCCTGCAATAATTCCAATACGGCCCTTAATATATATGCAAGATCCCTCTCTTTCCCCCAATCACAGTCAAATTTCTTGTTAAAACATGTTTAGAAGTATTTGGAAGGCTGTAAGGCAAGTTGGATGTATTTAGTTGGAAAAGCTCATATATATATGAAATAGTGTGAATATTAAGACGTAAAGAGCAAAGAATACGAACATAAAAGCTTGTATATCAATGTTTAGTGACGAGAGGCTCTTATCTTAGCTTATTTCCTGAATAAGAAAAAAGTTCTACAACTACAACTAAATTGGATCCTTACTGTCTTGCTGCCTTATTTTGTCCGCAAAGCATCACCATTAAACGAGAGAAACTTTACTTTCTAGTCGCTTTAACCTTCTTTCATTGCAATGCCATGATGTGTTCGTCAAACGATAATCGTGAATTCAAGCCTAAGCAAAGTAGACATTATCATATTACCTGATCTAGCCTTTCAAGTCCAAGCAAGTTAGAATCCAATGATGGAAGTCGACAACTATGAAAGTCGAGGGATATATCATCGAGTTTTAGGCAACACCAACAATCACAGCTCCAAGAAAAATACCCTCAACAGCTTATGAGGCTGATCACTGCCAGGTCCCAGATTGCAATTTGGGAGCTTTTCCTGATCGTATCCCTCATGAATGCTCTGGTTACTATTATTCCCTTAGCAAAACAAAAGAGTTAGATTCAGACGCCTGCTATAGAGGTTACTTCCGAAGAAAGCAACAGAAGGAAAGCGTCTAGGTCGCTTCTGTCGTTAGGGAGACTTACATGAGAGCAGATCGTACATTTTTTTTAATTTAAGGTTCCCATACTCCAGATTGCTAAGGAGCCTTGTCACTACTGTTGTTTTGCCTCAGATGATACTCCCCTTAGCATCATAGTTGTGACTTTTCATGATGGTCCTCTTAGGTAGTGTACCCGGGAAGAAATTCTCTGAAAATTTTGGGATTTATTAAAAATTCAAATCCCGACACTTTTTATAATCAATTTCGAGTTCCGATATATAATCATTTAAACAATTGGTTTCGCTTAGTTCACAGATTCCCATTCAAAGTAAATTAATTTTGCGGTATTTGGTCGTAAATGACTGATGTTTCGTAAAAATTCCGATGGAACTTTTTCATTGCTACGAGCCTGGCTCTGCATTCATAACCCTTTTCTCAACAAAATGACGCTGATTACTGCTATCATAGGTTTTGGTTCGGACCGCTCACTTTCATTTTCATAGAATTTTGTTTTACTAATATTCACGAACCAGGCTGTGGATACTCTCGTTTTATCTGCTTAGTGGCAGCAGGTCGGAAGTGACACGCCAAGTAGTCAGAATTAATTGAATTGTTTTATATATGGCTGATTCTTGTTGAAATGGAAGCTGGAATTGTGAAATTGTGCGCTTTCAAGCTCCACCGAGATATCCAATATGAATACTCCTCATAATAGGAGACTTTATCTCCGCTGTGGAAAATCATTTTCAGGTTGAGTGATTTAACTAATTGCTTTGGTAGAATTTCGCAGATGATAGAATATGTAATCAAAAAAATTCTATCTCATCGGATTTCCAACTTTAGCTTCTGTAATTATATACAGTGTTTCTATAATTAAATCCCACCCTTCTAATTAAAAAAATTAACGATCAATGTTTTACCATTGGAAAAGTGTATTTAATGCTAATTTCCCGACGGTAGCTAAAGGATTGGCGAGAGTGCAAAGCATTTCTACTAATCTTAAGAGCATGTTAAGGAGTAGAAACCTCACAACAACGCTTACTACTCGGTTTACGACACTCAATGTGGTGGAGTGTTAACTTCATGTATCATGTTAGGATAAAAAGCCGGATTTTGTGAAGGAATGGAAACTACGGAAAAAATACCTTTATGGCCCACAGGTCTGCCGAAATTTGAAGCAGAGCGCTTTCAAGTCTCCAAATTTTGAAATATTCATGAGCAGTGTCAAAAGGTTTCTAGCTGAAACGAAAACTTGTTGGATGAACCCGGGAAGATAAATGCTAATACATGTGTGTTGATATGTAAGAAGGAGATAACAAAATTTTCATATTTGCATAGATGTGTTGTTATGGAATTAACACGCTGTCCCTTCGATTTCGAGCGATCGCTATGAGTTCCACTCACTCCCTCTCTATCTATCTCTCTTTCAAAGGAAAATGAATCTTGAGTCTCTTGCTTCATGGAAAAAAAAAGTGTTTAATTTGAAATAAAAAGAGAAGTTGAAAGAAGATGTGATGATTTATTGCGAGAGCACCAGGTTTAGTGCCTATTGCTTTAGCAGTCCTAAAAGTCCTCCTTCTTAGCTTGAAAAGAAATCAAAAGCGTAAACCTCCTATTGCATTATCTGCCAAAACCATCTTTCCTTTTTAATCTAACAACAACATTGTCACGAAAACGAAAATTTACTCACAAAACATCCCCGAACATCATCTTTCAAAGGATTTGTTGAAAATATCCATACATTTGATGATAATTTATCAGTTCAAGACCTAGTGCTGGATCACAAATGTAATGTTCATGAGTGATTTTTTGATAAACAACGTGTAAGCGAAATAAATAACTAAAAAGAGTTCGGCGAAATGTCAAAAAAAACTGATTCTGAAACCTACCATAACAAAGGACGCTCTCAAACCGCACTCTTCCATTCCACAATCGACACCAGATCACCTAATAAAACTCAAAGCACACGCGGTGACGATGAATATCAATCGCGTTTGAATAAATTACCATTTTTCGTTTTCTCATTGTTTTTAGCTGTCAAAACTACCTCCGACGACCAGACGTTCTTCGGTCCGCGCAGCCCTACCAGTAACCACATCGCATCATTTCAGAAATTAACTAGGCCCTCATAAATCCTCAGGTCCTAATGGATTATTTCTTAATTCAAGTCTCATTGACATTTCTACCTTGGACAGAAATAGCAGTGTTTTATCAATGTCGCCACGAGGTTTTCGCACTTAATCAAGCCTAAACACCCTAATCTCATGCCTTTAGAATCTTCGGAAATCGAACGTAGAGGAAGAATTTTATCTTCGGAGGCTTGGCATAATGATATCAGCTGCTACTCATGTAAAATTCTATTTAAAACGCTACAAGGAGTCCGTCGCCATCATTGGTAATCGCTGTCTTTAGTTTCATTGCCATAAGTAAAAAACAGCCGACTTTGCGCGAAATCAGTTTGCGGTGATTGCTCCAGTCGCAGAATCTCAGGCGAAAGAGCCTGTGATGTGTGCTACATAAAACACACCGATACAGAGGTATATAATCCAAACTAGTTTTAGCCTGATTTTCGCAAGGGTGCCGCTCGAAGAGATGAATTCATGGCAAGAGTTGAATATTTTTTACAAGAAAAGACCGCAGAGGTTGATTATTTAGAAAATCTCCATAGAGAAAAAGAGAACGAAGTTTTAAAGATGCATCATGAGGTAGTTTGTCGATTGAAGAGGTCGTTGTTAACCAAGAGTCTAGACAAAATTACACTTCGAGGAGACGCAGCGCAAATGCGACATTCAAGAAGCAGAAAGCAAGCGGTGGGATGTCATGCTGAAGAAAAAACTCAAAGCAAAAAGCGAATTTCAAGGCATTTTGAAAGAAGCCCAAGAGATGCTTAGAGACCGCTTGCAAGAATACACAGAGCTCTCAAAAAAGATCAAAATGAAGTAAATTCACTGTTGTTATCAGCAATAACGAGGATCTATACAGTCAAGTGGAGTTGACAACGAGGACGAATTACTATAATCAAAAAATCGAGCAACTTGCGGCATTAACTCAGGCAAAAGTCAAATTAGAAGACCGATTAAAAGTAAATTTGTTATTGATATGACAAAGGCAGAATTTTTGAAATTAATTAGAACCAGCAGCTTTCAAACCGAGGTGGCATGACTATCTCTGTGATATCAGCATCGGATTGCGGTTTCCAAGATTCGATAATCCGAGCAGGAAATGAAGGAGGCTTCAACTCTTCGGTTATTCATGGGTCACCTGATAGGAATTTCAGTGCTTCAGTGATCGCATATCAAAGGTCGTCATTGGTGGTTCCAACGAACAGAGCTCAGTCATTTATCGATGAGCCTAAACAGAAAGGGGGTGGAATGCTCTGCGGGGTTGGCTTCGGAGGCTGTAAATAAAGTGACATGATATAGATGTACATTTACAGTGTCAAATTCCTTTAGAAATTCGTTACATGCGTTTTATTTTCATTCTAACTCTCCCTCGAGCAAAGAGGTGGTTCGTATTTGCTTTTGGTACATTTCTTTGCATTATTTAATAAACACTCTTTTTTAGTTCAGAAGCGCCAATAAAAAATTATGAAAAAAAGATATGAGTAATTTTGCAAGGCCTAATTTTACTCAAATACATTTTTATTAAAAGAAATAGCTATAAAAGCATTAACAAATAAGTATATGAATATATATATAAATTCTCTAGCCCTAACTGATATATAGTATAATACATTTTGTTTATTCATTTTCACTCAAACTAATTTGAACGCTTCCGATGCCTAAATCGAGGTTTTCATCCAACACCAAAAAATCTTCTGGACGATTATAGCTCCCAGGCTGACTGCTTAATGTTTGTGTTTCTGGCCGTGCTTGGATTTCTTGCCTCTCTGGCATTTCAGGCATCTCTTGCATTTCTTGGAACTCTTGTCTTTGGTGTGTTTCTTCCTCATGTTCTCTTGCAGTATTCTTCTGTTTGCGTTCTTTCAACCGATTTTCGAGGTTTATTTTCTTTATTTTTTTGACCTTATTTTTTTTGTTTTCTTGATTCTTTTCCAGTGCCTTCCCAAGCTTATCTTTCGTGAGCTGCTCTTTGCAGTTTGGACACGTCTTTGTTGGAGGTTAATACCAAATTTATCGATGAACTTATATTACTTGTGAGTTTTTAAGCCATTCTTTAATGCATTTATCGTGGTAGATATGATGACATATGATTATCTGCCTGCAAATGGAGTCACTTTCAAAGTCCTCGAGACAAATCGTGCAACTAGAGCAGAAGAGATTAGCCGCCACATTCAAATGCGAATTATATTATTACTTCGTATTGTATCTCGTTTGGAATTTGCTATATTGGTTCGTTGGGATCAACAAATCGATATCCTTTGACGTTAATTTGTTTTCCAATGACCGATTTCTTATCGAAGAGAACTGTAATCTGCTGGGCAATTCCTCTCTATGCATCCACATCAGCAGCTCGTGAACCAGCTGAGCCAACATTTGATCATCATCGTTCTGCCCTTGCGCAAGACGACGTATTCTTGGCTGACCCGGCTCTAACACGAGATTCACGAGTCGTCGCCCAGCCAAGTTTGTTTCGGAATGCAGGGGATTCCCAGTGGGATTTGGACCAGGTTCTAATCCTAAGCTTCTCCTTAGTCTGAGAACCGCTCTTCGCTGCTTGACTCTCCGAATGTGTCGGATCACTAAATAAGTTAACAAGGGACTTCAGCTAAAAAATTTACCGAAAACTACAGCGAGGATGATACATAACACGCCTGAGGCCGTGCAAACAGTCCAGATAATAGTATTTGAAGTCGCTTTCGCCTGAGATTCTCTCTTTTTGTCTTGCGCAGGCGACGAGGTGGTGGTAAGTGTCACTTGGAATGTGTATGTACTATCGGGAGATGGGTTGAAGACACCTGATGCATATAAGATGACGAATCAAGATAAAGTGAGGGTACCTGCGACGATCGTATCATAAGCGGTAAGCTCATAACCATCGAAAATAATCTCATGAGAATAGGAGTAACTTTGGTTATTTTGAGCAATGAAGCTCGCATTATTAACGAACTGATTAGGAGGCTCGATAATGCCAGAGCTGTTGCTTTCGTAATTGAAATAAAAGCCTAACAGGCCTTGTTCCTCCATTTTGAGAGTCCAAACTAAGGCTGACTCTTGGTCAATCTCTTCGTTTCCAAAAAAAAAATTATCAACTATTCGATCTCGATAAGAAAGTGCATACGCGCAAGTGAGATTGTGTAGTAAACCCAAGAAAGGGAATTTAGGGTATAGCTAATTTTGTTTCCAACGATTAATGGCGTTTTTTCTATTTTAATAGAAATTTAAAAGAACTGCGTTAAGAGTGAAAGTTACTCGTGCTACAGTCGCGATTAATGGAGTCGGTGGCACATCTGCATCGTCCTATGGGAAATTTAGCGGTTTTTTTGTCGGTTTATTTACCGATGGAAGTTTCACAGATTCCACTACTGGAGCAACTATTTGGACAAGGAATCACCCCTTGAACTTTAAATTGATCAGGTTTACAAAAAAACCGTTTATATACCAGTGGATTGAATGGAAATCGTGTAGGTATATGTTTCAACGACTGCGTTTTCAGAAAGCTGAAAGACCCCAAAGTACCTGGTTTATTTGAAATATAAGATCTATAATTAGTCGCTATTATTATTACAGCGTTGAGCCTTCTGAATATAATGGCCGAATGAAAAGGTAGTAGTTATTGTTGTTATCGTAGAACCCTGCGATGTAGTTATTTGCTGCTCTGATAATAAAAAAATTCAATACCATAATCATCCATGCCTTCCATACTGTTCATTATTTTGCCCTCGGAATTAAACACCAAGCTAGGCGCCTCGCTGCTTTTATAACCGATCAATAGACGCGTCTCCCGCTCAGTATTTCCCTGGGGATACTGGACTTTGAGCTCCAAGACTAAATTTTTATTTATATCACTGGATTCTAAGGTGACTGTATAGAAAGCAGCACAAGATGTCTGCGTAAATTGTGCACTGGTTCCTATGGTTAGTATTTCCGGAGTGGCATCATATGGAGGGGTATTTGTTGCAACCTCGATCAATGAGCAATAATCTTCGTAGTGTTGAGCGCTGTTGTTGTAATAGTTGAACGACGGCAGAAGATCCTGGGCTTGCGCTGTAACAAGCAGCAGTGCGAACATGAAATAGAAAGAACTCATGCCAATTTGACCAAGAGAGGGCGTTTCTGGAGAGTTTAAAGGATTGTAAGAATGTATTTGATTAAAGATCAAATTTAATAGCAAATAGAAAAATTCACAGCTTCTGAAAATATTCGATGAAGTTTCTTTCGTGAAGAGATACACGAATGTGCTGCTTGGCTGGAATTCGATTGAAGGAAAGGCTAAAGAAGTGTGATAATTGCAAATTAGAGGTTGAACGAGGCGTTTTTGAGAGTAATTTTGCAAAGTCTTCAAGGACAGTCATTTAACCATTCGAGAGCTGCGCATCTTAAGTTATCTTTGCATATTTGCATAGCAATCGTATATATGCAATATTTCTTGTGTTTAGAATCAAATTGGAAACAGAACTGTGTTTAATAGGTTTATGAAGAGGAATCAAGGCATCGGTATGAAAGATAGCTCAGTTAGGGTTCATTTTAAACAGATTAAGCCTATGTTGGATCATTAAATTCCTCCCTAACATGTCGCTCTTTTTGTGTAATTCCATGCATTAATTAATTAGCCTATAAAGTATATAAAATAATATCTAATTTGTTTTCAGGCTTTAGAGAATACTCTCGAAAAGCTTCTAAGGAAGAACTATCATTCGTTCAATGTATTTTTATCTCTATCATGAAGCGAATTATCAGTCTTCGTGCGAATTTCAAGCTGATCTCCCTGCTTCTAATTTTTTTTTCTTGTTGTATTACTCAGTCCTCTCCTCTCTATCCTCTCTCAATCAATGTTTACTTGCAACGATTTTCTCCTTTTCTTCCCTGGAGCTTGAATTTGAGACCCTTAAGCTGCACAATTCTTGTTTAATACTATTAAATTCATGCTATCAATTGAATATCGGTATCTCGATAACTTATCACGAGTTAATCGTTTGCTGTGTTCGTGTTTAAAATTCGTAAGTAAATAATCCTAAATATCAATCAATGGCAGAAGCAGAAGCTGATAATCATGACTATGAGATCAAACTCGTGATTGTGGGAGACGTTGGCGTCGGCAAATCAAACCTCCTGCATCGCTACACTCGAAACGAGTTTAATATCGAGTCCATAGTGACCATTGGCGTTGCTTTCGATACAATAACCGTTGAAATTGAAGACAGAGTGATCAAAGTGCAGATCTGGGACACTTCTGGCCAAGAAAGATTCTCATCCATTGTGAGCTCTTACTACAGGAGAGCAGTTGGTGCCGTGCTCTGCTACGATATCTCGAAACGCTCGTCTTTCGAAAGTCTTGACACCTGGCTTCAAGAAGTCAGATCACAAGCCGAGCCAGATGCTGCTATTGTTTTAGTGGGGACGAAATCAGATTTAGTGCACTTAAGAGCTGTTTCTGAAGCTGAAGGAGCTGAATACGCGAAGAAGAATGGATTATTGTTTATTGAAACGTCAGCGTTAGAGTCTCAAAATGTTGAAGAAGCGTTTGGGTTGGTCGCAGCGGAAATTTTTAAAACATTGAAGTCGCAGCCTCCGATGGAGAAGGCTATAGACAAAAGGTTAAGCTTAAAGAAGGATCCTTTAGCGATATTTTGCAAATGTTTGTGAGTTTTTTTAGGTACATATTAAATTGAAGCATTTTTGCGTAACAGCCATACCAAGGAGTTTTTTCATATAAAATCTGAAGAAAATTGCGAGATATTGTGCTGAATTTCCTCTCTTTTGATGTTTTTTTGTAGTTTTGATGAGTTGTTAAATCTAATTTTTTTTGACTCTTAATCACCGGTCTCTAGTAGCTTCAAAATTTTGGACTACAATGATTGAAACTGAAAGCCGCAATTCGATACATGATAAAATGTTGTGGCTCATGTTTTCTCTCACTAATCTGCTTATTAACAGGTAACTTTATCGTTAGAATGAGGAGATACCGTCAGAAATATCCAGAATGAAAATCTGAGATTCACATTGCCTTTAAGTTAGTAGTAAGAGTTCGATTGCACCTACAATAATGAATGGAATATCTACTATCAGTATTCATAAAAAATAGATCAAGAAATGTATACACAAATCGTCTCTCTGACCTGATAACTTTCAAGAAAACGTTGACTTCGCCTAAGCAAAAAGACGAGAAAATGCAACTGCATCATATTTCAGAAATTACATCACAACGATTTTTTTGACTATTTCAGACATTTTTTTTTATGAGATAAGACGTCAGATAAGCTCGGACGTACTAATCTGGAACAATAGGTTTTTTCTTTTTTTTATTTATTCCAATTGAGGAAAAATGAAATCTCAAGAATCCATGCTTCCTTCTCTGGACACTGAGTCTGTCTCCTCATCTATTGACGGAGGCACCATAACCCTACCCTCTAGGAAGCAAAACATGGATTTTGAGATTTCTCTGGCCCGCGATCAATTGGTAGAAGCGATATCAACTCTTCTCCTCGTAATGATTGAGAAAAACCAACAAGGCGAGCTCAGCACCAGCACTTCTCCTGTCCTTGCGTCCTTTCACATGAAATCGCAACCAAAAATTTCCCTTTTCAGCTACATCAAACGATTCTCTGACCTCTCAAAATGCAGCGATATTTGCTTCCTGCTTGCGCTTATCTACATCGATCGAGTGCTGAACCAGGATGAGAGCATGGAACTCGACGCTCTCAACATTTACAAGTAAGAACTCCTGATAATTGCTCCCTTAAATTGTACTAGATTGATCGCGATGACGCTAACCGCCGCAACTAAGTACATTGATGATAGCCCTCACAAAAACGATGTGTACGCGAAGATAACGGGAATTAAATTGCCGGAGTTTAACAAGCTTGAGAAAGAACTGCTCGATGCTGTCAACCTTGATCTATCCGTGGACGAGACAGCAGTCAAGAAGCTCGCTGAGAGCGTAGCGAAGTATTATTGGAAAATTCGAAAAGGATCTGCAACACAATGAACATCGTCGTCAAGTAATCGAATAAAAAAAGGCTGCCACGGCTTCTGGAAGCTCAGGCGGCCTTCATCAACACGATCCCTTCCTTGGTTCTGGAGAGCAAAGCCGATCTAATCTTGTCTATCAGTGACGCGCGGACCTAAGGGTCACTCCTTAGAGAAAATGCCGTATGGTAGATACTCTGGTTGGATGGGTGTTTCTGCAGAGACTTGAGGAGGGAACTAATTCCGAATGCATTTGGATCCGATAAATTAGTTAACTTTTTACGCCAATTGGTTGTAATAATATTTTAAACCGCAGCTTAAATGCGTTACTGAGCATCCTTATATATTTTTGTAAAGGGTTCATGAAATGATTCCTGCAGAAGATGTTTTACTTTTCCCCTAATTTTCTCGTGATTAAGGCTAAGAGAATGAAATTGAGTGAGTAATGTCTGTGAGTTGTGATTGCATGCTCTGAGGTTCTGACTTGCATGGTGCATAATTAACAATTTATTGGCTTTAAATCGACGCATGAAGGATCCGATGCTCGAATAAAATATTTTTTTAAACGTAACGAGCAGATTGAGGAAATGTTGTTACTGTTATTGAGGGAATTAGAAAGGTGGTAATGATCAAGTTAGGTTTGACTAAAACTGATTGAAGAAGAAAATGGCTCTTCGTTAGATAAGCGGATAGTAATTAATTGATTCTCTAGTGTATTCCTCAACATTGGATTGGGGCTGTCCTTGTAGATGATAGAGGAGGAAAGTCTGGTAGAGGAAAATATTGAGCAAAAAATGAGTTAGAGTTGCTGGAAAATAATAATAAAAAAAATTGAAATGAACAAAAAGTATCAGATTTGTTAGGAAAAAAAAAAATTTAAAAAATCAAGCAGTCAGAACCCTTCTTGATTTCGAACAGACGACCAGATCTCGTTCTTCAGTCAGTTTGCGCAGGAAAGCCGCGCAGGCTACTACTACGCTAAGATGATAATAATAAAACGTATTTTCTCAAATTCGATTAGACCAATGCTTTTTTTGTTTCTATGACCCTTTTCACGTTCTAAGCCAATGCAACCGTCTTAGGCTGTGTCGATATCAGCATTCAATCAATGTAGAGAGCTTTGCACACGAATTAGGAACTGAATAAAGTTTCCAAGCGAGTCTAATAAAGTTTTTAAGAGGCGAACCTTCAGGCAAACGCATGCTACTGTAGTCCATACATTTTATGAGCAATCTGAGAAGAAATCAGTGGATTCCACACCTAATTGTAGATTCTTTAAACTCACAACTAGTCATATCCCAATT
>ENA-UOTX01000557-UOTX01000557.1-compost-metagenome-genome-assembly--contig:-NODE-557-length-38079-cov-9.491422_pt1 | contig 38079 bp, 28 predicted proteins | sample MGYA00238143_ERZ746982 | MGnify/ENA primary metagenome ERZ746982 (study PRJEB28758, sample SAMN06268862) | compost metagenome | isolation source: single cell | place: USA: California, Emeryville, Joint... | reverse complement strand
GCTCAACATGCAAAAAGTAACTAGTCACATCAATTGCATTTTTAATGTTGATATCCTAGTGAGAAGAAGAACCGAAAGGAGTCGGCTAGCTTATTTTGCATATCCAAAGACTATCCAGAAGTGCAAGTGGCTTGACAAGGCTGTTCAATAAACAAAAATGAAGAAATGGCTCCTATTGATTTGCTTTTGAATTTTACTCTTCCTCCAAAGTTATATTCCCTTTATAAGTATATTTATGTGTAATTTTACACCCGTCTATGACTGCTCTTGAAGGAATTAACAAAAGAGAGAAAAACCTTATCATAAATTAGCTTTCTCTAAGACGCATCAAATCAATCAGAAAGTTCACACTTCGAAATGTTAAAATTTATTTCTGAAAATCATTCGTTCCTAATGAAGATTAGCCCATTAAATGACACTATAACTGGAATCCGGCTCTGCATATCTTACACTTCAACAGGCCGGGCTTGGATTCTCTTTGAAGGTTCATTACTCATTGTGTGTCTGCTGACGCTACTTATTCAAGCATGTAAGATGTCTTTCTTTTTCTGAGTTAGCTAATTTTGCTGAAGATCTCAAAACGAGGAAACTAGATGTCGTGTTTCTATTAGTGGATATTCTCCACGCTGCTGCTCTGTTTTATAAAATCTTTCTCATCGTGGCGTATCTATTTGCGCGGTCAATTCACGAATATTTGAAGGTAATGATAGACAGAATTTCGCTAGCTTGAATTAAATGTTGGGAATTTACTAGTTCTGGGATCTGAGCATCGTTCCGATTTATATTGGACTCCTCGTTTATGCGGTCTGGCAGTGCATTAAAGTGATTGTTTTGAATCAATATCGATTTTCTAATTCGGATTCATGTCACTCTTTAGACAAGTTTAATCGCTGTGCTGGTGGTGTGGTACAAATTTGAAATGCCAATGGAGCTTGCTTATAAGTAATCAAATTTTTTCTGTCTGTTGCCACTCATTCATACTTCCTCTCAATTGCTATCCAATGTTCCTTCCTTACTTTACTCTATATCCGATAGACTGTTTTTCACTTTGGTGACTTGCAGTCTCGATTCACTTATGTACTGCTCAGCCGTTTCTGCTATAACCGAGCAAGTGGGCCATGGTCATTTTGGATTCATCATAAATATCAGTTCCGTGATATTTCAAATTACCCAATTCTTGAAGGGAGACAATCATAGTGTTTGGAGTTTATTCTATCCAAAATCCAGAATTACCATAATCAAATCTCTCGAAGAGAGCTCTTTCGCGGAGGAAATTATCCAAACTAACCTCAATTTCCACTTCGGAAGATTAGTTGCATTGTCAATTATAAGCTATTGCGCTCTGCTCACCCGTAAAACAACCACTCCTGCACAATAAATCCTCATACAATCAATTTTTCAAAATAAGATTACAAGAAAAACCAAGCGAGTTATAAGAAAACTGTAAGAAGAATCCAAGAATTGATGCTCAAGAATGTAAACTCATACATTCTTATTAACAAATATCTCAACTAGAATTAATTTTGATAGAATTTCAATGGAACCGCAAAGTCACTAATAATCCTCGTTAAACAGCTCTTCGGAACATCAGAAGACCAAAAATATAAAGCAGAATTTACATCTGTGGGATCGCAAGCATTAATTCGTATTCCAAATTCAAGAGCAAATCAATCTTTTCATCAGATAGTATTGGCTCTTAAGACAAGCATGCTGAGTAATAATCATAAAGGTAAAGGGTCCATTAATACAAAGCAATCAATCATAATAAAATAATATAGATTTAGAAATTCGAGCGAGAATACGAGCGTTCGGCTCGAAGATAGCTCCAGTGAACCCTAATGGCATCTTCCTATTGCACTTTATTTTATATCCTGCTCAACTGGCTACAATGTTTTTAATTTTAAAAGGAATGTCAATCCACAACGCATCATTGATGGCTGCGAAAGCAGTGTCTAAAATTTCCCAAGGCCGAATGAGAAAACTAGGGGATTTACGAGGCAGAATGAAAGATTCTTACGCTTATCTCGATCAGCAGATCGCAATTTCTCAGATTATGTCAGTTCCGATTCTGATAGTGCAAAGTTTTATTCCATTCACTCGAGGTAACCTATCTATATATTCAACTCTGCTGTAACGCCTAACAATAGGAATATCATCAGAAAAAAATTTGGCAGCTTATTTTGCCAATCCGAAAACCATACAAAGATACTAATGGCTCATCAATCGGGATTTTCAATATATAGATTTTGTAGGAATTCATATTTGTTTTAAAGTCTTTATCGAGCTAAATTTTTTAAAAGTAAAGTATATTCGAGCAAGATGTTTAGTATTTTTCTGAATATAGGAAATTTTCTATCACTCACACCCTTAGTTTCTTAGTTTGTTATTTCTAGGATTTTTCTTTATTACTGCTGGGATGATTTCAGCAAGACAGCTAAAGTTAAGTCAAATGGCTTTATAAAAAATCCGGGTTAAATAATTTAAATTTATTGGAAATGAAAATCAACCTCTTAAAAGATGTGATAGCTGGAATCAAACTCACTATCATATACGCTTCCAGAGGACAAGGCTGGTTCACTTTTGAATGCGCGCTAATTCTTCCATGCCTTCTAGCATTACTCATCCGCACATGTACATTTTTCCATTATTTCTGCTCTAAACAAAAAGTTTCTCGCAGACTTTAACAGCACCAAGTTCGACGCCGTTTTCTTGCTAGCAGACCTATTTTACTTCTACTTCCTCAGCATGAAAGTCTTAATTATAACACAATATCTCGCGTACGCTGCTATCGATGAATATTTGAAGGTAATTATCCAAAATTCTTAATCGAATATGACTACCATTATCCATGATGTATAGTTTTGGGATATGAGCATCATTCCAGTTTACATTGGCATATTGATCTACACGGTATGGCAAAATATCAAAGTATTATTGCTGGTTTTTTCCTAGACTATCTCATTTTCATAGACGAGTTTGATCTTTGTGATTCTAATGCTATGCAAATTCGAAATGACACTTGTGATCGCTTATAGGTAGTATACCAGCATTCTTTTGGACTTTGAATTGAGGGATTATTGATTCTAGGTTGTTTATATCACTTCTAGTATGCGGATTGGACTCTATAATGTATTATTGCGGAATTATTGCTGTGACTGAAATTATGGACTATGGATGGCTCGGATATCTGCTGATTACTGTTTCTGTGTTCCTGCAATTTGGTTTGAGTTGGAATGGGAAGAGTATGGGAGCGTTATTCTTTCCAGAAGCGCGGTTCTCGCTGGCTAATTCGCTAAATCAAGCCACTTTTGAAGAAGATATTCAATCAAAAACTCAATTCCATGCATTGAAACTGTTTTCTATGGCTATAATCTGCATGACTGCCATAGTGATTTGTAATCAATAAGTCTTCGTCTGCTATAAATCCATCCCATTAGACCATCAGAAAAAAAATGTAAATTACAAGCAGACACTCAAAAAGACTCAAGGATTAATGCAAGAGATGGTAATCTCCTGATGAAAATAGGTTATAACTGTTGTAGGCATTCAATGGAACTGTGAGATCCTTAATGACGCTCATTCAATGGCTATTTGGCCCTCCAATTGAGAAATATGAAACTCAAATAACAAGCATAGGAGCGAGAAGAATGGTTTTAATTCGTATTCCAGGAACACAGGATGGTGAGACTTTTCATCAATCTGTCTTGGCTTTGAAAACATGTATGTTGAACAATAAGCATCAAGGTAAAATTTTACTAAAACCTGGTTGAGAGCCTATCATGTTTGCAGATAATGAAATCCGAGAGAGGATATGCGCTATGGGATCAAAGATTGCTCCAGTCACTCCGAATTTAGGGCTGAGGATGTCTTATGATTCTGCCTTTGATTATGATCAATTTGCTCAAATGTTTTTCGTCATGAAAGGGATGCCAATAGCTGAGGCAAGAGCAAAGGCAAATCAGGCAGTTGCTAAAATTTCGCAAGATCGGCTGAATAGCCGAGGAGGGAGCCTTGCTGGCAATTTCATGTATCTGGATCAGCAGATTGCGATAGCCCAATTTATGAAAGCATCAATACTAATTGTGCAAAAGTTCGCTCGGCTGGGAAAATGTATCATATTGGTGTTCTTTCTTCCTTGTTGATTTCTATTTATTAGTTGGGAGACGTAGCACAAAGAGATTAGCAGCTTTTTTCGCAAATCCAAAATCGCTGCAGAAGTACTAATGATTCACAGTTACTAATGTCAATAGCGCTTGCAAACGACAAGTTTTTTGGCCTGGTTCTTCACGCTCCTTGCAAGAAACTAATGGGATAATTAAACTAACATGAACTTCGTCATGTATAACAAAAAATTACCAATTCAAGGACTTTGTAAATTGATTTACTAATAAATGCTCGTGTTGATAAAGAGACGATTTGTTTTCTAAATAATGAATGAAAGCACACTCACTTAACTACAGCAATGATTAGCTGAAGCTCTTTTTCATTAAAAAGTTAGCTACTTTTGCATTGGATTTTCATCTTATCCCTCAACTAACCTCATCGCAGGAAAATGTGATGTAAAAAATTCGTAGTCTAAGCGATTGTGAATATGATAACATTTTGATTGACTTAGCTCTGTTTATCGGGAGCAGTTTGAGCTTTTCGACCAAAGATAAGACAAACCATAAATTTAATTTATTTCGGATATCATTCCACTTCGAATGACTCCACTCAAGCACGCAATTTCTGGGATTCGGCTCTTCATAATCTATGCCTCAATTAGCTCGACTTGGTTCAATTTTGAATGCGTGCTTCTAGCTTCATGCTTGGCAGCTCTACTCGCCCGCTATTGTACATCACGCTCCATAATCTATCTAAATCCATTTTTTCATCAGATTTTGAGAATCCAAAAATCGATATTGTTTTTATGCTCGCTGACCAATCCTACCTCGTTGTCCTCTTCTTCAAGCTCTCCAGTCTCACCTCATTGTTACAATATTTCGCTGTCAATGAATACTTGAAGGTAACCTCTCTATCAAAATTAAACCCTCTGATTTCGCCCTCAATCAGTTTTGGAACACAAGCACAATTCCTGTATACATCTGTCTTATCATATACGCTCTTTGGCAAAATCTAAAAGTATTACCTTTACAATTTACGCATTTCAGATTTGTAAAAGACAAGCTTTCTTATTCTCATGGTGACCTGGTGGAGACTCGAGCTTTCATTTCTGCTTGCCATCAGGTAGTATGTGCTAAATTCTGCATTTGTTTCTCATTCTCGGATCGATTGATAGGCTATTTCTCACTTTGCTGGTTTGTGGGTTGCATTCACTAATGTACTACTCTGCGATTTACAACGTGATCGAGGTGGTCAAGAGTGGACTGGGATTTGTGTTGCTCTATTTAGCTTTTATCGTGCAGATCGTAACGTACACGTTCGGTGGGAATGGCAACAGTATTTTAATTCTTCGGGAGAGCCGAACCTCGCTCATCGAAATCGATTCGATGGAAATTTCATCCTTTCAGGAAAAAATACAATTGAACTTTTACCACCATGCTGTGAGACTACTAACCTTCGCAATAATTTGCTTGGCGTCTGCGATGATAAGTAATATATGGTTGCAAGAATGGTTTCTTAACGGTTTTCAGATGAAAAAAAGCAAGGAGTAATTTTCGATAGGTTAATTAAAAGAACGCAGCAACTGCTGATTGAGAAAGTATAATAATGATGAAATATTGGAAGTGATTAGCACATACATTCCTAGGGGTTCAATGGAACTGTAAAATCATTAATAAGTCTCGCCCGGGAGCTTTTTGGATCAATGAAAGGGCGATATGAGATACAACTAGCTTCGATTGGAATAAGAATGGTGGTTTTAATACGCATTCCAGAAGTGACAGACAAACAGATTTTTCATCAGAAGCTCGCAGCCTTGAAATGCTGTATGTTGAATAATAAGCATCAAGGTGAAAAAATCAGTTGAGTTAGTAGTTGGTAATAATCCAAATACAGACATAGGAACGAGAGAAAGAATACAGAGGATTGGAGAGAAGATCGCACCGGTGACCATGACCGATGCTGATGCTGACGTTTATGGTCCGGTGTCGCTATTGTTCTTGCTTCTGAGAGGAATGTCCATTCAGGACGCAGAGGCTAGAGCGAGCCATCTTCTTTCCAAAATTTCGCAAGATAGAATTAAAAGTTTGAGAATAAAAGAGCCAACGCAATGTACAATTTTCGACCAGCAGATTGCAATCGCTCAGCTGATGGACACTTCAATTTTTATAGTACAAGGAACTTCGGAAGATGCTATCAGTAAATTTTAGTTGATCTCGATTTCATTAACTCGATAACCCTAGTCCGGAGAAGAATTAAAGAAAGGCATTTTTTTGCAATGCCCAAAACAATTTCAAAATTAGATGGGAAGAATAAGACCTAAAATAAATCACATAGAAGGCCATGATTGGCTTCCAATTCATTTTTTCTTGAATTAGATTAGGAAACTTTTTTTTGCTACAGTTCGTAAATCATTCAAGCATGAGCAGTTGAGTGGATTTCCATGAATACCATTTAATTCCTCTTGATTTCAGGTGTTTAGAGTTTTATTCCTTATGTTATAAGAGTAGTATCATTATTTGCGGTTGAGTGTTTAGAGAATATAGTATATTCTGGAAGAATTGCTACAATAAAATTTCTACTTTGAGCTCTAATGGCTGAGATTATTTTGACTTTGTTCAGATTAAATTTCCATTGTTGTATTTTGTTGTATTAATGAATGATCTATAAATACTATTACTCACATTTGACCATAGAGTGATATAAATGATATGCACAATTTTCATGACATGTGAAAATTATTCTGTTTTTCCCTTCATAGATCCTCCTCTCACCATGTTTTCTAGTTGTATTACAGGAGCTTCTACTGTCAAAAACACAACTAGAGCCAACAACAAACTGATCCCCAACCATAAGCAGAAATAATATGTCAAATTGAAAATGGTCAGAACAAAAGTAGCGTGCTCAGAAAATACAATCACGATCATCAATCCATATTGAAGCAAGTAGAAGTTAAAACTAAGAACTGAGAATGGTGCGAAAATGGAAGATCCAAAGAGTCTCTTCGCAAATGCGTTTGCTCCACAGAGCGAAGGAATGACAAAGAGCGCGAACCCTAGTCCCAGGACAGTGCGATTGCATGATTTGAAAGCACTAACTATCCACATGGGATAAATTGTCTCATTCCTTGCAAGCAGCAAATAAATAGAAATTGTGCTTGCAATTATCGCGAAACCAACAATTTCAAGAGCCCAGCTAAGACATTGAGAAGATTGAACCTTCCTTGCTACCGTTTGAATCCTGTGACTTCCCCTTTTATTGCTTCGATAGGCCAGCCCGAGCATCATTCCGATAAGGTAAGGAGCAATGCGAAGTCCTGTGTTCGTATAAATATATTTTATCCACCCTGGTTGGATGTCTGAAAACACTGATGCATAAAGTCTGTAATGAGGCGAGAGCAAGATCCCCAGAAAAATGGAGCCTAGTATCAGTCCCGCTGTCACAGCAATACAAATCCTGTGGTTTTTAAAGTACAGCCACACAAGTATGGGAGCAAGGAGATAGATCTGAAGGTCGTTTGAGAGATACCAACCATGCACTGCGCAGCCTAACCCGTTGTCAGGTGACCTGTTTAGCCAATTATTCATGAAGATCAGGTTTTTCCACCAGTTTTCCTTACAATCTCGGAGGATCTCTAAATACATTATCCAGACAGGTCCACTGAGACGCAAATAGGATGGAATCCAATGGGCTAACACGGTAACTGTATACGAAGGTAAAATTCGGATAATTCTGTGTGAAATGATCGAAAGATAAGTAGAAATCGTGAGTTTTTGCTCTTTTAATTTCGTAGAAATTGAGTACGCTGCTAATAATCCTCCAATGAAGAAGAAAGCATCCACGCTATAGTAGATCAAGTAGAAGTAGCCTTGAATGATTGAGTATGAATTTCCATCACCTGACTGTTCATAAGGCAAGGCAGCAACCATACACCTAATGAGTAAGAAATGAATGCTAAAAATCCAAAGGGAAGTCGTCACACGTAACCCATCGAGGACATCAAGCGTAGAGTCATAATTAGCACCTGAGTGCTTGCGAAAAAGTTTTTTAAAATTCGATTGAACTGCCCAAGCTTCTAGTATCGATTCTAAAAGTTTTTTTGAGTTCTTTGGGAGAAAGAATTTGTATATTGTCGAAAATAACGTTAAGAGGAGTGGCACCATGACAATTCCAAGAACAGGCAACAATGGCAAGGAATTTTCATCTGTAGGAGGAGCCAGATCAATAGTATAAATATTGTGTTCAGATAATAGCTGATAAAGATTGTATCCATAGAGTTCGCTGGCAGTTAGAATTATCTGATGAGCTTTTGCTTGGATAGATCTGCTGTTGTAGTCATCGCCTGAGCAATTCTTTGGTCCACAAATTCCAACGACATACGTTCGCTTTGTAGATGCTCTTTGTGTAATGTACATGGTGAAATACAATGTATTCTGTAGACTGGTGCACTTCTCGTAGTCACCGAAATCATTGAAGTATTTTCCTGAGTACGCGAATAACGGTAATGAAAGCAATTGTGAAGTATCAACATTATTTTTCAGATTGGACAGAAGAGAACTGAGATTGATAATAGCTTCTGCACAGTCAGCTGATGATGCGAAGATCTTTGTGAATGAGGAGATGATGAGAAAAGAAACGAGGAATTTTTGAGTCTGCATCAGGCGTATGAGTGTGATTGCGTTGAAATTCACCGATTGTAAGGTTCGATGATCCTAATGTTGGGATAGTGAGTGTTGAAAGATTTGAGTAAATAACTTTTCATTAACTTGATCAGCTTGAGAAAGATTAATTGACCGCTCTACTGATTAAAATCAGTAAAACAGTTTTTCTTTTAAGATATAAAGTGATCCCAAACAAATTGGATGTTTGCGCGAAGGAAATGAAATGAATAGTAGGTGTGTGCGAGCTAATTTTTTTGGGTACTCTCTTACACGTATGGAACGCTGAGTGAGAATTTTTGATTTTTCAGCTGAAGATATTGGTTTACAAAGTCAGCAGAGGCAAAGAACCGAAAAATACTGTATTTCATTAATATGCAAACCTTACGAAGCAATTTAAAACGTAACCACCATAAGAGCCTAATTTTTTTTTTCACAATTAGGTGGAACCAATCTCAGCCTGATTGAAGGTTGAGAGTCAACGGCAAAATCCGTTTCAACATTACATAGTAACAAAGGAAAAAGGCAAACATTGACTCATACTTTTCAATCCAAACTTTTGCTAGGGAGATACAGGTACATTCCTGATTAATTCTCAAAAAAGTACAAAAATTGATGAAATTTGGCTAGGAAACGACACATAAGAATGACATTGGCATAACTCTATCTATCTATTTCCGTTGGAAATTCATGAAAAAGTCCGTAAATCTCCGATAGAGTGAAAAGATTATATTCTTTTCCAATACACCTGCCACATCCCTGTTCCTTCTCAAAATAAGCAGGCATCTAATGAGAGAGCTATCTATTTCCAATGAAAAATGAAGTTTTTCTACTCGCTTTCTGCATAACGGGACTATTTTCCAACGGTCTCGACTCCAGTCAAATTAAATTGTTCTTAATTAGATCTCTAATCAAAAATTAAAAAACGCATTTTGAAATCACCTGAGATTTGAAAATTCAAAGGAGGAAAAGTTGGACACATTATATATGTGAAGGTAAAGGTTTTTTTTTTCTTTGTTGGGGCTTTATTTAAAGAAATATATGATTGCTAACATGTAATGTTCAATAATACACTCAATTCAATAACGCTATATGAACATTGGGATGCTGCTTTATCGCTTTCATTCATCCTCAAATACATCATTTTGTGGGCCGGAGCTTCAATTTCCTCCTCCAAGCAATTTGCGCGTGATGTTAATTATGTGAGTATTTTTGAACAGAGCTCAATTATTTTAAGAAAAATTACGAAAAACTTAGATTTTAATAGCTTAATTATTTCCTTAGAATTTATTTATTAATCAAACCTTCAATCCACTGTTCGTTTAATCTATTGATCATTTTAATTCCCAACTCTTTTCAATATAACTATTAAGCATTTCGGAGCTCAACACTCCTTAACTGTAGACCAGAGACCTAACGAAATGTAGTTGTAGATCCATATTTTCACACTGAGAAAATAATTTCAACTCTTGGATAAATAAATAAAGCTGCTGGTAATTTTGTGCTTACGAACAAATTCACTCTTCTGAATCAAATTAATCAGTCACAGAGTGGAATGAAAACAATCCAACTAAATCTCGAAGCTAATCCTGTGGTAATGCACAGGCTGAAGCTCAACGGGATTACTCTGAACAACAGCTTCGAGAGGCAAGAGTCTAACGTTTCTAACAGCAGTTCTTCTGAGCCAGGATCTGCTACAAAACGCAAATCTTCGCTATTACCGTCTTTTGCGAGGCTCCGACAGCTGGCAATGGGAAAAAAAGTTGTGGATGATCCAAAAACTCCAAGGCCTATGGTTAGGCGTGCCTCTACCTTCTCTACGGCTGCTTTTGTTCCACCATTTCAGGAGCTTCCCAAAAAAGATGATTATACCTGTCCAAAGCTCAAACAGTTCCAGAAATGGCTCTACATAGCAATGGAAGAGCCCAACTCTTCGCTGATAGCTCGGATAATCTTCCTTCTAGTCTTCCTCGGCATACTCTTCACAATATTTGATACGATCGTCGAGACCGCAGTCGCAACTGAAATCCCGCATCAGTTAACATACGTTGAACTGGCCATATCTATTTGCTTTATAGTGGAGTTCTTTTTGCGCTTGGTTTCTTCCACTGCGTTTGGAGAGCCACTGATTAGATTTTTTATGAAGACGTACAATATCATCGATTTGATCGCAATCGTTCCGTTTTTCGTCGAATTAGCGACAGAGGACATGGGCATTAAATCACTGCGCGTAATAAGGATGATTCGGCTTGTCCGTATCGCTCGAATTTTTAAAATGAGTCGCTATATTACCGGGACGCTGACGTTTATCGATGGGCTCAGGAAGTCCTTGGCTTCGCTGGGTTTTCTGATATTTTTGGTGTTTTTCTTAGACGCGACTTTTGCAACGGCCTTTTATTATGCTGAAGCAGGCAGCTTTTGGGAAACACTCGATGAGTCCTCTTCACGAACTATAGGTTCATTAACCGAAGCAATGTGGTTCACAATGGTCACGTTGAGTTCAGTGGGCTACGGTGACCTAACCCCTCAAACGATCCTTGGTAGGTGCATAGCCGGACTTTTTGCAGTCGTCGGAATGCTTATGTTTGCAATTCCTGTCGCTGTGCTGGGAAATAACTTTCAAGACGCATATACTAAGCAACTTGAGCATGAAAAAATCGAAGCGTATAAGGAAGAAAAATTCAAGGATGCACAAGAGTTAACTGACGCTCAAAGAGAAATGAGGTTTATGACTGAGAGAATCCAATCGATCGACGAAACCAACGATAAGATTATGGAGCTGCTTCAGAATAGTAAGAAGATATACAATGGAGTTGCTCGAGACATTAAGCACTTGTATAAATCGATATACGCGGATGAAGATTTCGAAGACCACAAGGAATCCAAAGTGAGCAAAGACGACAATAAAAGCCACCAGCCCGAGGAGCCGAGGAGCTCACTTCTCAGTAGTCTCAGTGGCTCAAAAATGAGTAACAGAATCCAGGTAATGGAGAAGCTGGCGAAAGCAAGGCAGAAAATCAAAATTACAAACCTGTTCAGGTTTGCTGCTCCAAGAAAGAGCCAAGGCGGGGACGAGTCAATGGCAGACGGCAGCGTTGGTGACCTCGACGGAACCCCGAGCAGGCGTGGGAAGAGGCCGAGTACGAAGGGTACTGTGACGTTTACCTCACCTCTGAAGAGGTTGGCAACGAGAACTTTGAACAGAGAAGGGCTTGTTTCTGAGAATTTTGTAGATGAAGACGAAGATGGAGATGGAGAAATGAAAAATATCGTTCCAATAAGTGCATTCGAAAATGATCTGTCATTTAAGGATACTTACAGTGAGAGTCTTCTAGCATTTTTAAGGCAGAACCCGGACTTCCGAAGCGGGAGAAATAGTCCGAGAGAGCTGCCAGATCGGAAGAACAGAAAGAGGAACAGAACGCAGTTTAGAATTAAGAGCAATAGCGTGGGTAATGAAAATGAGCTTGTCAAGTATTACAACGAAAAACTGGACTTTTTGTCGAATAGTATTCTGCAAGAGCTATTATTTTCGAAAAATAATCACTCATTTGAGGGTGAGCAGGAAGCAGGCGAAGGAAGTGGCAGCCCTGATAATATGAATCAGAGCGGGAAGCCAAACGAATCAAAATTAATTGACTCTACGCCAAGGATTTATGTTGGGCGAACTCCCAGACCACGAAAAGAGACTCGACAGAATTCAATAGCAATCGTTCCTCGGTCGAAGTCAAGGGAAAATTCCTCAAAGAAAGAACAGAAACAGGTCAGAGTGATCGATGCTGCAGCCAGGAGAAAGATGAGACTCGAAGGTAGAGAGTCTCAGGAGTGGTATCGTGCAGCCAGCGTGCTCGAGGAGAAAGAAAAACAGCGCAAATCTAAATCGTTTTTGCAGAAAACTCCTGATATTTCATTTGATAACTCTCTTCAATTGCAAAAACCGCAATCATACAGAGATATGAAGAATAAAGCGTTGGGCTATAGCGAAAAGACTTCACGTAAGTTGTTAATCGACGAGACGACTCCTTCAGGTCATGATGAGAGCGTCATCATAAGTCCAGATAGTTCTATTTCGCATCTGAAGAAAGACTACTGTTGAAAATAGCGGCGATTGGCCCATAATGTTAATTTGTTTTAATCAAATGCACATTAGGACGAGTTCAGATCTCTCTTTCGTTTTTCCAGTTATCCGATTTCTTTTGGAGATAGAAATTGGGCGATTGGGCATCTATTACATATTGTGTGTTATTTTCGAGAGAGCTAATGTATTAATACTCTGAATTTGCTTTGGTGCATAACAGTTTACAAGTTGGAATTTTGAACTACCAACTTGCTTTTCATTTCATGCTAATAAAGTATATTCCAAACAAAGCATTATTTCTTTCACTTATAGAATCTTAGAAATCTCATTGTTAATATTTTTGTTACGTTTAACGAACAGACAAGCACGTTTCAATTCGAATTTTAAAAATAAACCAAAGATCATTGACTTACCCATGGTTGACGCTGATTTAGCTGGAATCAAACCTATCACTATTTACACGGATAAAGACCTTCAGCGCGAGTATGACCACGTCAACTCAACTCTCGTAGACACAGGTAGACTCCTCTTTTGATATAGTCTTTAAAGCAATTCTGAAAAGATCTTGACTGGAGCAAAAGATTCGATGCATTAAAGAGACTGCAAAGCATTATTGTAGGAGAAGCTTACATGCTGGATGGCTTCTCGAGTTTCATGCTGAAAATTGCGAATCACATGTGCGTTCAGGTAGTTTTTACCCATTGAATATAATTTCTAATATGGGTCTCATTTTTCCTACAAAGCTAAATGATTTGAGATCAGCAATCTCGAAAGAAGCTGCCCGAACTCTCTGCATTGCTGCCAAAGTTTCAGGAGAGCGACTTGAGGCCTTTTGTGAGAAGATTGTGAGCAAGGAAGGTCTTTTCAAGCTTATAAATTGTGCGAACAAAGTCATTGCCGAGAATGGGCACATTTGTATTTCGTACCTAATTGAATACGTCCAGCCACCAAGGATTATTCCCAAGTTTGTGGAAGAGCTCAATAGCAAAAATCCTTTGTATCGCGAAAAAATCACGTGTTACATCAAGAAGATCCTTTCAAGCTACTCTGTGCATATCATTGAAAAGTATTGCGGCGTGATTGAGACCGGAATACAAGTTGGGATCACAGATGCTTCAAAAATAGCACGTGCGAATACCAGAAGTGCGTATTTACTCTATGCTAAGAAATTTCCTCAAAGAGCAGCGAAAATTTACAGCAGGTTTGATTCGGCTATACAGAAAGCAATCCAAGAAGATTCCGCAAAAGAAAACGTAGAATGTCAAGAGAAAAAGCCTCAAGACCTGAAAAAAGAAAAAAAATCTGAGGCAACCCCAAAACCAAAAGAAAAATTGAAATCAGGATCAAAGCAAGAGAAAGCCCGTGATGAGTCTAAAGGAAGCGAAAAGAAAATGAGAAATCCGCTTAGTGAAAAAAAAGACATGGAGAATCGAAGAAATTCGCTTGATGCTTCTCAAACAGAGAAAAAGCGTGAGGGCAACGAAATTTCAAATGCGAGAGAAAGCGAGAAAAAGCAGAAAACTGAAACTTCGAAATTACCTCCAAAGCACAATAATTCGAGGAAGTCAGAGCAAGAAACCACTGAAAATACTCTGAAAACCTCGCAGTCAAGTCGCAGGTTCGATACCAAAACAGCAGACACAAAAATCGAGATGAAGTCAACTCAAATCAATCAGTCTCCCGTCCCCACAAAAAGCAAATTATCACTCCAAAATAATCAAAGTGAGCGGCAAGATCTGAAAATAATACTTGAAACATTGGTAATACCCTCTCCTTTGAAACCTCAAATCGAGCAATTTATTGTTTAATAGGTCGGACAGACAGACTGCGCAGAAGTCAAAGTACTAAATTTAGATGACAGCTTTGAAAATATTGATTTCAAATCCACATATAAGACTTTCGAGCGATCAACTAAATTCCTCGAAGTAATTTTTTCAAAATTTTTCTGGTTGGCTGACAATGTATTCATTCAAGAGCAGAAACTTCTATAAAAGTATGAAGGAAGAAGACTTGGAATTTCTCCTTGAAAAGACTAAAGATCAGGTAATTTCTTTCATAATTATTCTTCACGGTGTTAACTGAGCATACTACTGCATTAGAATTGGGCAACAAGAATTACTTCGTTTGAAAAGATCAGAGAGTTTTTATTAGAACTCCCTCAGAAAGAGAAATTAGACACTGCGATCATCAATCGACTGGTGCTGACGCTCGCCAAATCCGTAGCCGATGAAAATATTAAAATCGCTCTCGCTAGCTTACAATCGGTGAAGCATGTTGTCAACAAATTCAAAGAGGAACTTAAAACTCATCTAATGGAGCTGCTCACTTCAGTAACGATACTTTATTAATCAGAACTGATGTTAATCGTCCTTTAGGTACTTTTAGCGTCCAATGACGAAAGAGAGAAAGTGAGAACCGCTGCTGGGAAAATGTTAGAAGTTATTCAAGCTGCTTATCCTGGTAATGATGAAATAGTCAATTCTTTAACTCATAACATTGCCTAGCTGATGAATTAATATGCACTTATTTGAAGATATTTGAATCTGTAGCTCAGACAAAGGAGAAAATAATTTTGCTAGAACAGATTGGTGAGACTCTTCCAAGGTAAGCTCCGTTTCGAGACAATAAGCTTCATCTAATTTTACCACCAGGTGCAAAGACTTCTTCGATTCTACATCTGACGTAACCCATTGTATTTCCATAATGGTTGCAGCTTTGGTCGAGTTTTCGAAGATCAAGCAAGTGTACTTGCCTTGCTTGGAGATTATAAATTTCGTTAAAACGAAAGCTCCGAAGCTCTGTCTAGGATATATCATCAAGTTGCCGACCGACCAACTTGCCACTGTAAGATTATTTTCATGGTTATCTGAAATGATTTAATTGCATCTATAGTTTAGATATCTCTGCGGAATCCATCTTCATGAGTTGGAAGAAGATATCCAAGCACATTTGCTTCGAATAAAGCAAGAATCAATCCCAATCACTTATCCAAGAATGGGTAAATCCCTTGAAGCAGAGGATGAAAAAACGCGATTGGTTGATATCCAGCATATCACTCAGCGAAACTCAAGTGCAAAAAAAGAAAATAATATTGAGAAGAAAGATTCAAAAGATAAGAATGCGATTAGTCAGAAATTAGAATCTCTATCATCGACAGGTCAAAACGCTCCCAAAAGATCAAATGACTTGGATATTTTTTCATCAATCAATGGCATTTTAGAGTCCGCTACTGATGGGCATCACCAAGAGGCACAAGAGAATCAGTATGAGATTATTGAAGAGCAACCTCAAAGCGAGGAGACAGAAGGCAACCCGAATCAAGAAATGGAAATTAAACCAGAAAACGCAAGCGTTAGTACTGTAGATTGGAAAGAATCTATGATTTTTCCTGTTAATTCGAAGGATGATAATAAGAAAAATTATTATGATATCGAAACGCTCGAGCTGCTTATCATGTAAGTGTTTTTTTTGGTAATTTCGCTTAAAAAGCGTGTTTAGAAAATACTACAATTATCAAAGCGTTTGGAGCAGCAAGCTATCTTTTATACTGCAAAGCTTATTCAACATAATCGAGACTTCTGGGCCCCGTGTTGCTGAATTGGGATTGGATATGCTTGGGTCAGTAGCGGGACTCCCTATCGATTTGACTGAGCATATTGAAGAATTGCTTAAAGGAGTCTTTGTTGTGCTAGATGTTCACTATCAAGTAATTTGCCACAGTCATAAATTTGCTCTTATGTGTTTTTTTTTTCTTCCGTCTGAAGAATCCAGTTGTTGACACCCTTTGGGAGACATTATTCCAGTCAAGATATCGAGAGCATGTGTTAGATTATCTCATTCGGGAGCTTGGACAATTAGCACATCCCGTTTGTCAATTGATAATAAAAGAAATCGGGACCTGTTTAGGATACTTTTCCTTGAAAGATGCTCGCCCTTATCTTAAGCTTTTAATTGATCAGTACCTCCAGGTATGATTTGAGTTTTCGTTTGCGATTGTTAATAAAGAATCTATAGCTCATCAATCATCCTAACCCTGATATCAGGAAGTCCGTGGTCTTCAGCCTTGTTGACCTATGCTTCTTGTACGGGGAGCAATTCGATCAATACACAAAGCAGTTCTCGCCTAGTCATCAGAAGCTAATCGAAATCTACCGAGAGCGAAGGAGTAAATTAATGAAAGAAGGGCAAAATTAACAATTCTATAGACATGTTATGCTCTGACCGCTAATTATATAATTATATAATTTACGAATCCTCTATAGACAAGAATAACAATTTTCCTGATATTATCTTAAAAATTCATATAACTAAGTTTGAATTGGAACCAAAGTCCCTTCAAAATTGTTTTCCTTTCTTTGAAAGTATTTTTGAAACCGCTTAAATCAATTTTCTGTCTTACAAAGCTGGGCATATATTTCATTGAAAAATAAACAGTAAGCATGAATTAACTCTGAAAATCACATATATTCTGCATTGCAGATCACAAGGAAATTCCTCCATCATCATCAATACTATGATCTTGAAAGAACGAGTTTTAAATTTATTCTTTACGAGATAAAATGTAACTCTCGAGGCCATGTAACTTCATTACTCTCTTAAAGTTAAATAAAAAACTCACTTGAATCGCGTTATTCTGCGAAAGAACTTTGACCCTCAAAGTGACCTCTCATATGCATAGCCTCAAACCTGAGGTCAGAGATCAGATGCCTGACTTCGCTAAATTCAAGCCTCAAGAAATCGTTGTCAAAGACTACACTTATCTCAATAATCCCGCAAACAATGGATTCGCCTGGAACAATAAGCAGCGTATCGGGCCGAAATTTTACCCGTATTACCATAAATACAATGATCAAGCAAAATCACAGATTGAAAAGAATATCCAGCTGGAGATTGAGGATAAAAAGACAGATGAGCGTGCAAGGATAGCTAGATTGGCACGTGACCACAAGGAAACGTTCAATCAACTACACGGACGAATCCAAGAGAGAACGTTGTTGCAGATCAAGAGTCATCAGTCGCTTGTTAACGACTCAGAACCTTTGACAACTGAAAAAATTGATAGAATGACTCAGCCTTACTTAAAAACACTCTCGAAAAAAGCGATTATGGCCAAGCATTCAGTGCATAATGATAACAAATGGAATTTTCTTCTCGAAAACGATCAAAAGCGATCAGAACTGCTCATAACACCTGTCTCAGTCAAAGGCGAGGAGGAATTGATACAATCATTTAAGAAGAAATTGGAAGAGGAACAGCAGATCAAGCAGCTCGAGGCCCAAACTTACGAGGAATTTAGAAAAAATGTTAGAAAAGCCTTCAAGCAGCGACATCAAGCAAATTTGAAATTGGTGAATCAGAATGCCCCTCAGTCAAAAGAACCAGGGAGCGATGCCACGAAAAATTCTCATAGAAGCAGTTCTCAGGGTGATCTTCCTAAAGGAATGGAAGTTATGGATTTCGCTTACCCTCACACGTATAGAACAAAGCCGAACACGCCGGAGTCGATGATATCGCAGCCTGTTACTACCAGAGCGATGACGCCTGGAGGTAAGAATTTGAGGATTATGAAACTAGCTCTGCCAAAGAAAGTAAGATGATACACAATAATCTTGTAATTAACTGATTCGTTTCGTTAACATAGAAAGAATTCTTCCCAAAGAATGATATTGAAAGACATGAGTTGAAAGGATTGCTTCTTCAACACTGTAATGAAGGCATTTCTGAGAAGGTTAACCCGTTTGTATCGACGTTGACTTCGAAAAGTCAGGTCTTTTCGCAAATGAACAGAACTTCACGCCGGTCGGACACGAATTTACCCAACAGCTCAAGAGGCTCATTCTCACTGGGATTTCAAACTATTTCAGAAAAAATGTTCCCTAGGTCTCGGAAGGGCTCTCTGAATGATATTAGATTTCCATCGATGAATGGAGCAAGAGGATCGACCTCACACCGGTCTAGGAGTAATATTGATGATCCAGAGGTGATTGACTAATTTTCTCTCTTATTCTTATTATATTCTCGCTTTTTCTAGCAAGCTTTGGCTGAATTAGATCAATTTGACAGAAAGCATCCGAAGAGTAGTAAGTATCGAGGGTACCCAGGTGTCCTAATGGAGGTAATAGCTCCAAAAGGAAAAAATTCAGGTGCAAAGAAGCAATAAGATAAATTATGAACGAATTTATGCTACTTATGAAAACTTTTGTGATTATCTTTTTTTGAAAGAAGAGTTTCTAAGGAGCTCTTCAATTTTGAAGATCGACAGAGAAAGTGGAGTTTGGATTTATTCATAAATTTTCGTAAACCTTCTGCACTTCTTAATCAAGACAGAGTTATTGTATTTGGTAAAAATTAAATGAATACTGATAGCGTTTTTCTCATGGAATAACTTAGTTAGAAAATACATGAAACATTAGTAGCATATGCAAATACTGTATATCTACAGAATTGGTTCAAATAGTAACAGCGCTTCAATAGAATTAAGCTGTTGAAAAGCCAAAAGAACTGTATTCGCAAAATTCAATATATAGGAAACCGTCAGAGTCTCTGTATCTGTCATAAACCTCCGACATTTTCGAATCTAGAAGATTACAAATCACGTTAGGACAATCTTGCTGCAGAAAATATAGATTTACCGCTTTTCAGCAATGTCCTTCCATTTACGAACAGATATAACGCCTCTTCTTGTTTGAGATTTATTCTCTTTCGGAGCAGATGAACGAATTGATAAACTTTGTATTGATCGGTCACAAGAAACCTTGATACTTAGGTTGAGAATCTCTGCAGGAGAGGTTTAATTACTTATTTTTATCGAGGTTCTCAAGTTTTGATTTTGAATGCTTCTCACAGATGATGGGAATCTTGTCGGGATTCTTCTCGCGGATTCTTTGAGATTGCTCTCTTCTTTCCTCCTCTGAGGTTTCTGCTTTGAATCGGATAGTTGTTTTTTCCATCAATTTCTGGTATCACTTAATTTATATTAATTGTACAATCTGATTTATCGTTGGAGTTAGCCGTGGTAATCCTTTTCCGCTTTTCATATCTCAGAATTTTGCTTTAATTGCAAGAGGTTTTAATTAAATTTCAGAATTGCAATGATATCGAGTGTATCTTGTCAGTAAGCCGAATCCAGCCTCCGTCTGACGCTATTGCTACTCTCTCACTGTAATTAACGAGAGCTGTGTAAACCTCATTTGCTCTTCGTTCGTCCGCTTGGTAAATGCATTTATGTTCTCTATCTGTTGCGTTGTCCTTCGGAAAGGTTTGAATAGAGAAAAATATTTCATTAGAAATCTTATAAATAATAAAACTCCATAGAAATTTTGAATCTCGAGCGGATAGGATGAGGTATTATGAAAGATGTAATATTTTCCTTGATATCTCAAGGGGATAATTCAAACTCGGTCGGAATAAAAAAAAAAATAGACTGGATCATATTTTTTTGGCATGGGACCGCCGAAAAGGGTAGAAGTTACGCATGGAAGATTTTGCAAGGTGAGTTGATTCTGAATTTCAGAAATGTTTCAGTAGGATTTTTTTCGAGAATGGAATTTCGATGTTTTTTTATAGGAATTTCATAACTAAATCGAATTTTTACCTTATGAGAAAGTCACTTTAAACTTGCTGAGCCAAGCTTTACTGACCCTTTGAATAGGTTAAATTGAAAGGTTTTCGCTCTTTCTCATTAGCAATAATAATAAACAATCTTAAAAGCCGTAAGTTAAATATGGAGCAATACCTCGATAAAGGAAGAGCTGACGCACACACGTTCTCATTTGAGAATCGTCGAAACGAAGCCTTCGACACGAAATTCTCCGAGGTTCCTACATATGGGCAAAGTATTATTCATTGAGAGAATTCGGCTTCCTAACTGTAATTCACTATTAGAAGTAGTAGTTAATGAGGTGATCACCCACAAAGCCGATGGGTCAGAGTTCCGGACGGCACAGGTTTGACTTCATTTTGTTGGACGTTTGTTAATTTTAGCTCTAGATTGCAACACAGGAAGGGGTGAGTACGCGAGACGCATACAATCAGAAGGCCGGAGAGATTAAGGACGAAATTAAACTAATCGACCGGGAGAACAATGAGCTTGATGCCAGATGCGGCGAGCTGATGCAACTGAACCAGGAGCTGGAGAAAAAGATTAAACATCTCCAGCATGTTGAAGAAAAGCAGTAAATAAAAACTCTATATTTTCTAGGTTTAACGTACTAATAGGATTCGAGAGACTACCGAGCTCTCCAGGAAGGTGACAGCTGTTGATACGAACACAGTTCCCACTAGGTCCAGCAACGAGATCCCCACCAGATCAAGCAATGAGTTTACTGATGTTGAGAGATGCCATGAGACCCGTGCGACTGCTGCTGATAAATATGCACATACCCATAACCATTATAAACAGCCACCGATTGACCGAAAAAAGAAGTATCGTAAAGACAGAAAAGAAGACAAAGATAGCAGCTGCAAGTGCGTTATTTTCTAAGGTGATGTGCTTTTCCGGGTGAATTTTGGCATCATGCCTTAATTCCTTGTCACAATCCCAACAATATTCTCTACATTGAATGTATATATTCTTGTTGATTGTAATTATTAGTTTTATTATGTTTCCATTCGAAGGTTTACATAATTTATTAATTAATCCAGCAAACCCCTAATAAATAAGTAGTTTTCAGGTAGTTTTGACTTAAATGGGAATAGATCAAGAAGATTGATGAAATTTATTATTTTAGACGCAGATTCTTATGAAAAATTTATAAAGACAACCCTCTCAAAGCGGATTTTTTAATATTTGATGCAATATGGGAGATGTTATTTTTGGTTAATTTTCACTATGACGCTAGCTGCATTTTCGATATTTAAGTCATCAAGAAATTGATCTGAATTGTTTAGATCCTTATTTGGTATAATTATAGGAGGGAGATCATTGCGTTGAGGGAGGATGGTTTCTGGTGAAGGATTGACCTTCTTGGGAGGGATAAATACCTCGGAGCGAGCATTGCTTTCAAGAAAGGTATTTTGAGCTTCTTCATCGTTATCAAGCAATGGCTCAGTAAGAGTCATGCCAAAAATCGTTGGCTTCAACATATTAGTCTGTCTGGTCGCTACTGCAGTTTTATCTTTCTTGAACAAGTAGTCCATTAAATTAGGGTCCTTTTCGATTTCTGCATCAAATTCCAAGAATATTGTTAATAATTCTTCACCCAGTTTAGCCTTCAGCTGTTCGTTCTGAGCGATCTTTGCAGGGTCAGTCTCCGTTAAAAGCCCTTGATAAGCCTTGTACAGCAGTAAGAATTCCTTTTCGCTATGGAACTCCAGTTGAACTGGCAGTAGCGCTTGTGATTTTCCCATTTCGGACTGATGATTGCGGTCTCTTTCAGCTTTTGATTGATAAAATTTCGGTTTAGGAGTGTATTGTAGAACAATTTTTTGATCCCTTGTTAGGAGCAGGTCTTTTAGCTTTTCTAATTCCTGGATACGCCGAAGAATCTGAATAACATCCAAGTCTGAGCTAATCATCTCTTCAACTTGTTGTAATGCGAATTTTTTCGAGCCAGGGAGTTCGATAGCTCTGCGTCCGCAGACCAAATTACTCAGAGATTGCAAGAATTGTCTGAATGATGTTTTCATTATAGGCTTATTTATTAAAACACTGAATTTGTTCATAAAATCGTTGTATTTCTCTCCAGATCTGATGCTCTGCAATGAATACGCTCTCTCTTGTCTTTGGTTTCCACCACTGGGCGGTCTTCTTTCCTCTTGAGTATTGCTTCTCTCTGCCGGCGACTCCCCTTTGTCTCTGGGATCACCGGACTTGTATTCATAAATCTGGCGAGCAATTTCCAGTTTGATCTCGTATCTATTGAACCTCACGGCGATAAATCCGAGTGTTGCGATGAGAAAAGCGTAGATACCTCCAATCCTACTCGCAATATCTAAGAATGTTGTATAACTCCTGGTATACACGTTCATAACCGAGCTCAACTTCAAAGTCATTTTCATAAATGTCTTGGCATATAAATCTCCACTCTTTTTATAGTTGCTGTCGAAATCACGGATCTGCTGCTGCTGAATGCTATAGGCTTTGATCGTATCGCTCGATCCGCTACTAATGTAGCTATTTTTCGAATTGATGATCTCTGGCGTAATGAAAATCTCCGTGTGTTTGGCTGTTACAAGAGGTGAAAGCCTCCATGAATGTGCTTCGAGATAATACTCCACCGGCTTCGAATGATTTTGTAAATTCACAGAGCCCGTAGTATAGAAAAAATCCAGTGTTAAACTGTCCTGGTCTGATAAAAAAGCGGCAATCTCTTCTTTAGATTTGCAAGAAGGCGTGCCATCGCACGGCAGAAGGATCAAATCAATAAAGGTAAAATTCGTATTGAGATAAGAGCCTTCAAAGGGAAATGCCGTGATATTAGGACAATAATAGTTTGACAATCCAAACGCGGTGAAGTTATGAGTCAGATTGTAAGCCGAGGAGTTCAATTGAGCCAGAGTGCATGGGATCATAGGGTAAACAGCAGAAGAAGAGACAGGATTCGATGGGTTGTTAGACGGTCTTGTTTGATTGGTGATTTGGAGAGCTAAACTGAAATATGATGAAAAATTGGCAGGTGGCACATCTCGCAGTCCCACTGCGAAGAAGAGTTCATTGCTTGAGAGACCATAAGCAATACCTTGCTGCTTGTCCACTTTTGTTGTGAAGTTGAGCTTTGACCTGCTGAATACTTCGATTAAACAGTAGATGATAAAGCTTGTTGTGAGCAAACCAATAAGGATGCTGATAATTCCGCCGAATCTTGTCTTTTTTTTCTGCTCTTCATTGATGTAGAAAGTGGCTTCTTGACCAAAGAGGTCAAAGTCAGCTAGTGTTATCTCATCGCGTTTTGAGCTCATTATTTTATTGAAGTTTTATTAGATTCAAGACTGGAATTGCTAATTTTCAGCTGAATTGCCTCGAAATTCACTCTTCAACTGAAGGGATGCTGTCGAAATTGCGATTTACATGGATTTCAACGGGCACTCAAGGTATGCTTGCATAAGTAATCAAAAAAAGAAATTTCCAAGGACTGAGATGGAAGCTATCAGAATTTCCGAGTCGAGCGTCTAGGAAATTTCCTACTATGCTTGACCTTCTGATACGGTAGACAGGTGCAACACCTTGAAGCCAGTGAATAAATCATAAAAAATTCATCTTCCGAACGATATAAGTATATAGAGCCTCATTCTGAGGACTTTAGGCAAAAAATCAAAATGGCACAAGAAACTTGTTATTCACTCCAGGGTGGACTATTATTCCAGAACCTTAGCAGTTTTCCAAAAAGATGTTGCCGCCAGATCCAAAGCCTCCTATTCGGACCAAAGATCCTAAGTATCTCTGTTTACGATGCAATACCGCGTTAAGATAGTGTTGAAAATCATTTTCTTTCAGATTCATTTTTTCGTTTAATTATTGGCTTCCATAATCCTAAGATGATGGTGATTTCAACGTTCTTTGTCTTAGGGGAGAAAGGGGCAAGATCCAATCGCGATTAAATATTTACAAGAAAACAATTTACCCATAAACCAACGCCTACACCGGAGTTCTCAGCTTTAATCCTGCGAAAGAACCCTCATATTCCAAACTATTAACAACAGCACCAATTCTCAAGAAGACAAATGGCAAATTCTCAAAATTATTTTTATTCGCAAAGAGATCACTTGAATTCAAACGAATCGGTAAAAACGTGTCTTGAAAACTATGCTTTAGATAGATTCATATCAGACATCTTTTTTGTGTTTTCGCGATGAAGTTGTTTTCTTTGTTATTTTTGGTCTAAAACTATTTTTTTTTTGCTAGAGAGGAGGAGCTTGAGCGCTTTTGTTAGTTGCTTATAATTTCAAAGGGGTTGTTACCTCCGAAAATCAGAATTATGATCCATATGAGGATTATCTGGGCCAATATCGGTGTTCAATATCTCTGATGCTCATTTCGAGGTCCAGGACCTAATTACCTGTGAAAGCATGAGGCATAGAACCAAAATCCTAAATATTTGATATGATGCAAGACTGCTTTGGTCTCAGATTTGCATATTTAGAATTTTTCAAAGTTTAATAATTACTAACGTTGAGAATCGATTCGGTTTACGGAAATTGGCAGTGGAATTTATTGAAAAAATTCTTCTAAAAAAATAGAACACAGAATTTTATACTTTTCTTCGCACGCATTCGAAAGGAACACACCCTCATGCATTCTCATCGCACCTCGAACTGACGTCGGATTTTGAGCCCTCATAATCCGTATTCCTCCTTTATCACCTCAAAAGAAGGAAATAATCCCAATATTCCCTATTTCAAAAGCATCATGGTTTTCTTGTTCTCTTGTAGGTGGCCATTTATTTCAATACTGCTTTTGCGGCAATGTTTGATGGTTCTTTTCTGCGTAGTGAGTTTTTTGACCCTTCATTGGCTCGAGTTTATGGATTTAACTCCCAATTTGTTCTTGCTGCTATTCAGCTGTTAATCACAGTTCTCATTCGTGTTCCGAGCGATTTGATGTCGGCTTTTGTTTACATGCAGCGCGGGAAGATGATTAATCTAACTACTGCCGAATAAATAAAATTTAATAGCCAATGATAATATTCCATAAAAACATTCAGTGTGCCTAAATAATCAGTGTGTACTTTCCTTCGTTGTGTACTTCTCAAATATCAATCTGAGATATTTGAGGTTTCGTCCGAATACGCTGACAGTAAGTAATTACTAATTCATTTCTCATATTTATAAGCCAAACGATTCCTGAAATTTATACATAATAACCAGAAATTTCAAAAGCGAAAACCATTGTCCTAAGCAAATGAATTGCGAATATAGCCTTACATCTGAAGACAGAAAGAACCTTTTGAAGGTCTCCCAGACCAAGCAAATGAAACAAGAATTCGAACAGTTTGTTGAAAGCAGCAACTCCATGAGTCGAAGCCTCGGAGTCTTCGTCAATGAGATGAAGGAAAGTTTGAATGTGAAAACCCAAATTTTTGTTAGTTTAGAGCAGTTAGCCCGTGCTTTCGAGGCATTATCACACAGAACCTCCGGAAAACACTGCATGAACTGGACTGAGTGCGAAACCAGCTATCTGATTTCAATTGTCGCTCATTATTGCAATTTTTCTGGCCGCAGCTACAAATCTCTGACTGAGAGCGACTGGCAAATTCTAGAGAGAATTTTCCCAACAAAAACCGCGATTAAAATGCAAAAACGATGGAGCACGATCCTCGCTGGATCTTCCGTTCCTGCTGATGTGAAGAGCGGCAAAACTTGCAATGTTAGACTGCTTCAGAAAGGAACCGAAAGCAACTGGTCCTCGGAAGAAGAACTTAAATTGATGAACGCTTTCCTTGCTTTTGGAAGCGAGTGGCCAACCATTGCCAACCGCCTTGGAAACCGCACCCAAACCGACGTGAAAAATCGTTTGAAATTGCTTGTGAAGAAAATCGCAACTGAAAACAAGAGCTTAAGCAGCAATTTGTCACAAAACGACGAGACTTTCATCACTCAGCTCGTAAGAGAATACGTTGAGAGAGTCTCCGCTAAAAAGCAAGTCGTGGTTGAAGTCGGAAACGAAAGTGACGCGACTACTACCACTGCTGAATCGGTTTGCGAGGAAGACATTCCTAGAGCCGACTCTCTCTGGTATCAGAGAGCTCCTGTTTTTAACTATGTACCAAACGGTTTCCCTTACGTACCAAACGTTTATTCCAAGAGCATGTGCAACCATTGGATGCTTCCAAGCTTCACATACCCAGTTGTGAGCAGCGTCCCTTCGGTTGTCCCATGTGGAAGCTTTTTCGTTAGCACTCAGCAACCTAACGTTCAGTCACGTGATTTGAATGCCACTCATTTATTCAAAATCGCCAGTGGTGAAAACGCAAGAGAAGAATTCAGCAAAGAGGTGACTAAAGCTGATTCTAAAGTGTTTTTCGCGATGGTGAACGTACAGAACCAACAAATTCAGCTACTCGAAAAGGTTTCTGAAGCCACTTTCCCAAAGTACTGTTAGATCGGACTGAATATAGAATGATATAGAGTTATTTCTTTTTTAGAAAAAATATAGCACCATTCTTTGTATCTTTCAAACTTAAATTAATTCACTGTATTCTATTGCAATAGAATTTTTCCACAGTGTAAAAACCATGAAACAAGCCATCAAGGCAGCCAAAAATCCTCATTCTTCAATTAACCTTAGAATAATTAAGTAAAGCAATGTTTTCTAAGTAGTATTTCTCTCTTCTAGCGACTAAGAAGGATACTGCTTCAAAGCATTTCGGAATATGTGGTGTTGGTCGTTAAAACAAGAGAAAGCAAAATTGGAGCTTTCCCTTCTGAAAAATGAAGGTTCAAAGGTGTGAGACTTATGATGGAAGGACGAGTTTTGTTAATGATGGTAGGGTCTTTTGGACTCTTTTCGTTTTTTATTCCGTATTCATCAAAATATAAATTAGCGTAGAAATTCAATTTAAGTTATTCAGCTACTCGATCGGATTATTTAGACGCAAGGAATATGTTAAAAACGAATTTCTGGAATACTCTATTCAATGAGGCTAAAACTCGTGTGTGGAGCGTCCAGCTCGTGCCTCAGGCGAGGTTCTTTTTCAGCAGTAATGAAAGTACAGAAGCTCTCCCTGGAAAAGATGATAGAAATCATCATATAAATATCTTGAAATCGCAAATGACACCAAAACAAATCATTAACTATCTCAATCAATACATCATTGGACAGGATGAAGCTAAAAAGGCTGTTGCGATGGCATTGAGTATTTATTCATCATGTTTCCCTCAGGTAGTTGATAATTGTTCAATTCTTTTAGGAAACCGATGGAGAAGGAGATGTCTTGACGAAGAATTGAAAAAAGAAGTGTATCCAAAGAATATTTTGATGGTTGGACCAACAGGCTGTGGAAAAACCGAGGTATTGCTTGCTCTTGAAAGGGTAATGAGCATTCTGGATTTAATAGATTGCAAGAAGAATTGCAAAGATGACCAACGCGCCTTTTATTAAGGTCGAGGTAGGCATATTTCTTGAATAGTGAGGCATTTACTCCCCAAAAAGGCGACGAAATACACCGAAATTGGATATCATGGGCAAAATGTTGATCAGGTCATCGTTGACTTGCTAAAATCAACGATCAAAGACGCTGAAAAAGGCCTTCAGGAAGACTTTGACAAAAAAGAAGCTGAAGTACATTTCAATATTATCTAATCATCACTCATTAAACCAATTAATAGTTAGATGAGATCATCCTGCGTCAATTATTACACTCTCTGCTCGGACCCAACATGGATAACGAAGAGTTAGTTCAGCAAAAGCTTGCAAGAATGAGAGAGGTAAAATGATTTACCTCAAATGCCCGGCCTAACAATCGAATAAGGGCTATTTTGATGAGAGGTACGTGACATTCCATTTTCCAGAACCAGTTCAAACTACAATCAATTCGCTTGACGACTACTTCGATTTTCTGAGAAACTATGGTGAGTTAGCAGATTCTAAAGCGGTTGATTAATTGTTGATAGCGCCGGCATATAAGGATGGATTTTATAAGAAAACGACGAAAATTAAAAACGCGAAGAAAACATTGAAGAAATATTACGCGAATAGAATTTGGCGAGATGTAATTGCTGCACCATGATCAAATATAATCCAATACAACGACATATAGATCGACATTGAACAGTATGCAATTAATAAAGTCCAAGAAGAAGGTGTTGTGTTTATTGATGAGATCGATAAAATCGCAGACTCAGAAGGCGCGATAAGTAAAGGAGCATTTTCAGATTAATTCTTAATGGATTTTAGCTTATGGAAGAAGCCCAAGCTCAGATGGCGTTCAGAGAGATTTGCTGCCTATTATTGAGGGTACTACCGTGAGCACGAAATATGGTAAAGAAACTGCTCTAGAAGGGAATTCTAAATATTTTATCAAGGCGACGTAAAAACAGATCACATCTTGTTCATTGCTGGAGGAGCCTTCAGCAAAACCAAACCAACTGACCTTATGCCTGAACTCCTCGGCAGACTTCCGATTCGAGTCGAGTTGCGACCTCTTAAAAAATCTGTAAATAAATTTTCAGCAAATATTTTATTGAACAATATATTACTTAAATCTCAGGACTTCAAGAGAATCTTGGTTGAACCAAAATACAATCTGATCAAGCAGCAGAAAGAACTCCTAAAAACTGAGGATATCCAGTTGGAATTTACTGAAGAATCTCTCGAAGCGCTTGCAGCACGTAATAGATTCCGATTTGAAGCAGTCTTTCAATAGTTCTTTGTTATAGTCGCCGAAGAATTGAACATGACACTTGAAAACCTCGGCGCAAGACGTCTCCATTCAATGATTGAAAAATTGGTTGAAGATTATTCATTTGAAGGGCCTGATCTCGAGAATAAAGAGTAATTTTCCGAATGTGTCCGGCCTAGCTAATTGTTTTTTTATTTGTAAAGGATTGTGATTACTCCTGAAATTGTCAGTCTCAAGCTGAAGCAATTCAAAGACAAAACCGACATTTCTCGTTATCTGATCTAAAGAAACTTTTTAGCATTGTTAGGATATTATTTTAGCTCTGGAGTTCTGATCTTGCTTGTATAAATTGTTGGTAGGTTTATAAGTACGAAAAATACTAAGACTTTATAAGATCAAAGATCTCTAAATGAATTGCAGAATTTCTGGTTAGGGTTGTTTAATTTGAATGAGATGAATAAACAATGCTCCAGAAGGAGTAACATTCGAGCAACACTTTTTTTTTGAGAATATATGCTTAAAGGAGTTGTTTCTTCGTCATCAATGGAATTTGAACAATTGAAGTTAAATGCCTATGTAATACATCTAATCGAAAATTCTTACTGAGAGGCAAAAGTATGCACTGTGAGACTTGTGGCAAAATCAAGCTAAGAGTCCTTGCTATGTTTTATTTTTTGGTATGAAAAGGATGCAAAGACTATTCTATATATATATAATTAATAATGTAAACATAAGAAGACTATCTAAGGAGACTTGCTTTGAGCAGGGTGCTCTCATCGTTTAATTAGGTAGTGTGACAATGAGAGGTAAAAGTTTTCATTTGTTTTATAAAGAGGCTTCCGTTGAAACTCTCCAGAGAGAGCGAACCAGGTCGAATACTATGAGTGTTTTCATATTTCCAGCCTGATTCACGTCGTTTAGGTGCTCTCTGTCGAAATAGAGGTCTTTAAAATTGCAATGAAAATCTTCCCTCTCACACAGAACGAAAACGATGTCGTCTATTCATTTCTCCTGAGAAATTAACTAAAGAAAGCCCTTCACCGATTATCGGTAATCATCGTTTCGGGCCAAGGCTATCCACTTCGATAATACGTGTTAATACGTGTTTCTAGAGCTAAGCTGGGGGAAAAACAGACCAAATTGATTGTATTATGCTACCCTAGGGTCAGCTCTCCTCAGCTTTCATCTTCGTTGCTTTATCTCCTTCCAACCTTCTGAAGGATGATTGCTGAAGTTCTCTACTTTTTTGTTAAATTTCAATACAATTACCTTGGTTTAGCTCTCTACTGGGCCCTTTTTCCCTCGACGGAATGTCCCTTCTCCAGTTTTTCCATTAGAGGAGCAAGAAAAAACTCCTTGAAAAAATCTATAGCTTTATGATTATAAAACACTTCAGAGAACCATTTAAGGGCTCTGGGAATACTTCTCTGTCTGAAAGCATTTTTTCGAAATTAATTACGTAAGTATGATTTTTTCTAAAATAAAATCTCACAGTAACCTTAATTGGCTATCAAAAATCCTTAAACACTATTGCATTTAAACAACATAAACCGTTATCATGTCCTTCTTTCTTTCAATTCAAAGAGCGTATTTCCAGTACTTCCAATAACCGAAAATGTCACGTACATATATCAAACCAATCCTAATCCGAATAGAACCTCTTCCATGAAGCTTTGGAAAAGACGGTGTTCATAGATGAACGAAATTGTTGTTTTCGAGCCTTCAAAAGAGCTTTCATGACTTATTTTCTCGAATATATGAGAAAATAGCCAGAGAAAGCGATCGATATCTAGCCAGAGTGGGCTTTTGAATAGCGAAAAAAAAGCAGCAAGAACACTGCTTTGATGATTCGAAGGTAAACGGTAGAGTTAAAATCGATTTAATTCTGAGCTTCTTCGGAACTCGAATAATTTTCGATCTGATTAGGCCATTTGGAATTTAATCTGGAACAATCAATGATTAAAGACTGAGAATAAAACTTCATTCGAAATGGTTGACTTTGCTGGTTCTCAGAATTTTAGAATGAAGAGAGAAAGCTTGACTTTCCAAAGAGGAAGAGACGAATCAGTTTCCAGTTTCCTCAACGAAAAGAATATTGTTTTGGTGGGAATCTCAGCCAAAGGAGTGTTCGAAGATGCATTCTGAGCAACAGTATATTAAACTTACGATGTCAGAAATTGAGAAAGGAGAAATTTCCGATCCAGTAAGTCTGGCTGAGAGAGAGAATTGTGTTTAAGGATGCTTAGAAATAAGAAATTCCTTTGAAATTGTTAATATGTATGTGTATAGAGATAGGTGGATATATAACATTCTTTGCTCAGTAGAGTCTTAGGTGGATACCTTGGTGAAATTGTATCGGTCATTTGGCTAGAAAAGTATGAAGAGTTCAAAGGTTGATTATTCTTTGGTAGCACGACTTTGAAAATAACCCTCTTATGACTTTAATGACATTAGAGCAGTTTCCAATAGAAACTGTTCATTAGCAAAATGATGTGAAGATGACTTGAAATGATGATAATAGTGAGCCTAAGTCTTCAGCTTTGAAGATCCGCAATAAAAAATTCAATGCAATGCAATAGGAGAGACTGCCAGAATCAGTTTTCAGTTCATTATGATTATAAATTGTAGTCACCAGTTTGATAATGCATGATTTATTGATCTCATAAACGTATATATTATCGTCGGTACATATTCAATTTTGCCAAGTTAAATGTCGGGGTTATATTGCATTTGCTTTGCTAATTTTGTAAAAAATATCAATTGAGAAGCTTAGACTGACCGCAACCATCACCGCCAAGTATCTGGAAAAAATATTTTGATTGAGTACTAAAATTTATCAGTTCACCAATTTAACAGAAAAATAACAGAATAATAAACAATCACAACCAGACAATTTATCCCATTCTCACAACAATCAATAAGCATTCATGAGAAACTGAAAATTATATATTATAAAGTCTCAAAGTTACACATTAAAGCTTGATACTCTTTGATCTTCGACAGACATTTTTTCAAAAGCATTTGACAATTTGCTATTTCTTTATTCTTCTCCACTAGCACCTCTTTGATCGCATCCTGCGTTTTCTTCTCAAAATTCACAACCAACTGCTTGATTTCTTTCTCATCGCTTAATTTATTACTCTCATTTTTCGGCGTCCTTAATCCCCTTGGAGTGATGACTTCCACCACTTCAGTTTCAGTCGCTTTATTTGCCATCTGCACATTTGCCTTCACTACCTTCGATTGCTTTGGACTAGCTATTTGCGTTTGAACAGTCACAGTTGGTTGGCTCAAAGTTATTCCTCGCGACTGAGGCCTTTCTACTACCTCAGCTTCTGTTTGCACATATCGATTACATAATTTGATTTCATCGGTTTGAACGCCGCAGGCTACTGTCTTTTTCTTTGGAGAATCCGCTATTTGTGACTCATTAAGTCCCTTCTGCACTACTGATTTGCTTAGTTCAAGCGATTGCTTATTCAGAGTCCCCGAGGCTCTCACCTCATCTGATTGATTCCTATGGCTCGGTTCATAAAGCTGCTTTCTTTCCATCGCTCTGACCGTTTCTTCGAGTTCCGCAGCCTTCGATTCGAGCTCATAGTACATCTCTTTCCAGCGGTCCACTTCCTTTTTGTACACCTCCACTTTGCTCAAGGCCCGACTCACGTCCTTTTCCTTCTCAGCAAGTTCTTCCTGCGCCACTTTCTCTTTCTCCTCATACTCGCTATGCATTCTTTCAAACACATATTTCAGCTTTTGATTAAACTCCTCTTCTTTTTCCTTTATGGACTGCTCGAGCTCTTTTTGCATTTTTTCTTTCTCATTCTCTAACTTTTGCTTGTAGTCCTGCTTAGCCTTCTGCTTATTCTCCTTTACGAGTTTCTCAAATTCTTCCTTTTTCTTCTGAAGACTGTCGTTGAAATCGTTTTTCGCTTGTTTCAGTTTCGTTTCGTATTCTTGCTCGACGTGAAGCTTTGATTCCATCATTTCATGAAATTTCTTTTCATAAGCGGCTCTGAGAGTCGCGACGTCTTCCTCGCTTTTTTGTAGAAGTTTCTGCATGAAATCCTGATTTTGCTTCTGGAGAAGCTCGATTTTGTTGCTGTTGAGCTGTTGGAACATCTTGGTCGATTCCTCGTAATTATCCTTAAGCATCTGCTGAAAATCATTGGTCTTTTTCTTCTCAAGTGACACCTGGAAGTCGTATCGTGCCTTCGCGAGCTCTAAATCCGCGTCCTTAACGTGAAGATATTGCTGAGCAAGGGCGAGGTCCTTTTGAAGTATGTTGGAGTTGAGGTTGTTAGGCCTTGTATAGGATGCTGCGCTTGTAGGACGTTGCTGAGTCGTCAATTTCTGGGGATATAATTGCTCTTTTGAGACGACTAGTGGACTTGTGCTGCCGGCGAGGGTAGGCAGGCCGGTAGAGTTGGGATTGTGTGAAGTTCGTGGTTTTAGTGTGGGTTTTTTGCTAGTCATGCTCATTTGCTGTTCTCTTTTCAATTCGAGCGTTCCGTTCTTTTTTGTTCGATCAATACCGAATTTATTTTATTTCAAATTTGCAAATGAGTGCGATCGGGAAAAAATATTATTGACTAAAATTTGAAAATTCAAAGTATATTACTGAATAGGGTTTGGGGGAGCTTTAGATGTGTGCTTTTATATTAAGGGATTCTGAGACGAATAGCAATTTGTCTGTTGGATAATGAGTTTGCAGGGATCGATATATTATTATAATGAGCTCTTTGTGCCAGTGGCCCTATTTTGTCATTCGAAAGGTACAGCTTTCTGACTATACAGAATATATTATGAAATATCAAAGTATCATTCCTTACTTTTCATTCATTTGCCTTGATTTTGGTTCAGAATATTAGTTACTTCATTTAGTTGGTTTGGTTATTTTCAATTTTTCATTGAATTTTCCTTGTAAATAATAGTATCTACAAGCTTTTAATAGGCTCTCGAACAAGTGCATTGTTAAGATCGATATACGCACCAATAATACTCTTCCCTCTTTTAGAATGACATCTCGTGGAAATCTAACCGGAAAGCCTTACATTGATCGATCAATTCATTGTCTGATACTCAAATAAAGATATGTTCTCTTGTCAGGCTGGAATTGATACTCAACTTGGTTGAAACCACAAGAGAAATTCAAAAAGGACTAACCTCGAAAAATAGGATGATAATGTCGCTCTTAGGGACCCTTTCAATCACTATACAGAAGGCATTTCGCCATTTTAGTTCAAAACATGCAAAGGGAAATTGTTTAACAATCTGATCGTCACTCATAAACTAGCTTTATATTCTTTCTAAAGCATGCTCCCTTAACAAACTACAAATTTTTATAAGCTCGAAAAATTTTCCGAGAAATATTAAATTATAATAACAATAATTATTGAATTCTTTGCTACCAAGCAAAGTTCAATCATAACCTTTTTGTTCAACATGAGCCAAACCTCTGACTCAGAACAGATCTACGTTGATGAGTGCACCAAAGAGACTATACTCAACAATCAGTCTCAAGACTCTCTTTTAAATATCCGTAAACAATGCGAAGAGAGCTAGCCACTCTTAAAACTCCCTTTTGTCATAGGAAATGCTTCAGTGATAGAAACTCCTAAAGTAATCAAGAGCACCAAGAAAAGAGTTTTAAAGAGCCTCAGCATGCATGACCAAGACTTCAATCCTCAAGATCCAGAAGCTATCCATAAAAACTCTAAGAAAATAAGGAAATCTCGTTCTATTAACATCCATCCCAAAGCCAAGCCTAAAAGGAAAATCCCTGGTGAACCCAAGTAACTTTTGTTGGTGAAGGGAGTTTTACCTGACCATACGATGACAGAAAACCAGGAGAAGAGTTATTTTTCAGTCGGCTTGTACAAGATGTCCTAGTTTCTAAGGCGAAAGAGAGGATGCTGGAGAGTAACTGCTAGCTTTCATCGATTTGCACTTATTTGATGCTGTATAGAGATGAAAACGAATTACGCAAAAAAGATGGAAGAAAGGATGGAGATGGTAATCTTTAAGAGGCGTTCAAGAATTCTGATTTTTGTAAGGATATGACATTTGATCAGGACCTAATGGACGAAGAAACCACTCAAGGGCTTGAACCACAAGGAATGGGACAGTTGCTAGATCGACCTGATACGGAAGATCTGCAGGAGAGAGATCAAGGTGCTTTCAGAAAGGCAAATTCTCCAGATTTAAAGAAAATGATCACCCAGTAAAAATATTTAACCGACTTGGTCTTGGAAATTAGGATGAAAATCATAGTTCATATGCCTCCATATATTTCTTCCTTTATTTTCAAAATAATTTTTATTAATTAATCCTGGTCATTAGGGCTAGGGCAGCGATCAGTGAAATTGAGACATGCTCACAAATTGACGGCGCAGTCAAAGTTGAAGAAGACCACCATATCCGTGACAACTTCTTTGATCTGCTATATAGCGCTGATGAAGCTGAGGACGAAAAGCAACTACTCTTCGATGTCGAAGGCCCAGATATGGACATCGAAGACAGAGGAGACACACTAGCCAGCAGGCAGATACCATGGGAGGAGAAAAACCCTCGACTTGAAAGCGTCCAAGATGACCCAAGAAGGCACAGAAGAACTCTCAGCAAACAAGCGCTTGCTTGCACAGAACCTATTGATTACTTTCACCTTATCTTTGACGAATCGATGTTTGATGAGATGGTCCGAGCAACGAATAAGTACTATTACAGTCATAACGCTAAAGCCGCAGAAGGGTGCCCACGGCAGCACCGACCCTTGTGGAAAGACGTTAATAAGATCGACATGAAGAAGTTTGTCGGTCTGCTATATTGGATGGGTATCGTCAAAAAACCGGATGTCCGAGAACACTGGGCGACAGACCCGCTCCTTGATACTCCGATCGTGCGAAAAGTACTTACGAGAGAGCGATATCTTGATATCCGAAGGAATTTTAGAATGTTGGACGAGGAGAAAGCCGCTTATGACGATCCGTTGAGGAAGATCAGGAATTTTATCAATAAAGTTATAGAAAATTCCCGAAAGCATTATACTCCGACCAAAAGCCTCAGTCTCGACGAGTCAATGATCGCGTTTAAAGGTAGGCATAAATTTAAAGTCTACATGCTGAGGAAACCGACTAAGCACGGATTTAAGGCATACGTGCTGGCTGAATCATCGACTGGCTTCGCTCTGGCGTGGGAAATGCATCATTTTTCTGACGATAATCCGTTTAGCTTGCGAAAAACGCTGGGAAAGCTATTGGCGCCGTTTAAAGACGGCGGATACACAGTCTACATGGACAGATACTACACGTCTCCTGGTTTGTTGACGGAGTTGGCAAAACATAACATAAAAGCCTGTGGAACGGTCTTGTCTGGCCGTCTGAAGCTCTCAGAATCCGTCCAAGAGGAGATTAAAGCCATCCAGCCTTTAGGCTATAAGCATTTCAATTACGAAGGACTTACACTTGGAGTTTGGAGAGACGGCACAAGGCATGTCTATATGCTGTCAAGTTTCCATGATGCTGCTATAGTGAATGGGATAAGAAGGATACGCAAGAAAGAGAAGCATTTATCAAGGGAAATGAAGTTTCAGAATATCATCTTACCAAAAATGGTGGTAGACTATAATATACTGATGGGTGGAGTCGATCGCTTGGATCAGCGAATGAGCTATGACTCTAATACTCATGGGCATAATAAATGGCAGAATCGCGTGTTTTACTACTTTTTGGACCTGATTATCGTGAATAGCTACCTTATCTATAAGACGAAGAGGGCTCAAGAGGGCAAGCAGTATATGCAAACGAAAGCGTTTAAAATGGAGGTGATTAGGAAGCTTTTTGGGATCCCTGGCATTGATAAAGTGTATAAGATACCCAAAAAGCAGTATGATATTGTTCAAAAGATCTCAGACTGCTATTTGATATCGATACCTGAAGGACAGGAGTCGCCGAACTGTAAGTATTGTAGCAATCAAGTGAGGCAAGTAAAGACCGAGTACATGTGCCAGACGTGCAGGACGAGTGTTTGTGCTATCGGGTGTTATGATGTGCATCGGAAGGCGCGGGCGAGAGTATCGGTGCTAAAGAAAAATGATAAGAAACCAGAGGAGATTAAGTTACTGGAACGGAAGAAACCAGGAAAACCAGCGAAGAAAAAGGAAGTTGCTCATGATGAGGATGGTGTTTCAGATGAAGAAGGTAATGATGAGAAGAAGATCGTTAAGATTAAGAAAAAAAGCGTCCTTAAACTGCGAAAAACTTCGAAAATGCCCATGCGAAAAAGAAGAAAAAAAGAAGAAGAAGGGCTTGATGGCTTTTTCGAATAAGATTACTTGGAGAAGGGGATTAGCAAGCTTGAAAGTTTACATAATTGCCTGAAAAATGAGTCTTGATAAATAGTAATGACTCTAGAATTATTATACTAGCGTTACTTCACACAGTATGTGAGTGATTATATGTATTATATTGAAACTTGACTCAATACCTAAATTCAATTTTATCGCGATTTAGGACCATTGTCATAAAACCACAATTATGATACTGACTATTCCAATATCGTGGTTCACGCTGTATTAATCATAGATTTGTGGAAACTAATTAAATAATAATTATCCGTAAATTTAATTTAAATGGATTGGAGCTGGAGCGATGATCAAGCAAATGAGAGCACACAGGAGACTAACCTTGAATTCCCATTAAGGAAATCAAGCACAAATTATTGTGAAGGTGCTATTATGATTTGAGTATCATAGATAATGAGTTTTCTAGAACATCGAGTTTTTCAGGAGCCTCAAACTAATATTCTCAATTTTGAGCACTGCATGGAGAAAAATGTAGTTGATCAACAGGTGAAGGGTTCTAAAGATGGCATCGTAAAAATTCGAAACGCCTCAAAGAAAATTAAGAAAGAAAAGAAAACGAAATCGCAATTGAATCGCAGACGAAAAGCTCCAGACAAGTCAGAG
>ENA-UOTX01000556-UOTX01000556.1-compost-metagenome-genome-assembly--contig:-NODE-556-length-38123-cov-9.759528_pt1 | contig 38123 bp, 17 predicted proteins | sample MGYA00238143_ERZ746982 | MGnify/ENA primary metagenome ERZ746982 (study PRJEB28758, sample SAMN06268862) | compost metagenome | isolation source: single cell | place: USA: California, Emeryville, Joint... | reverse complement strand
GGAGCCTATGGTCAATAACGTTAGGATAGTTAAGTTATGGATTCAAAAAAAAGAGAAGAGCAGATGGGAACGAGCGATAAAAGAGGGCCCAAAAATAGAACCTCTGCCTGATGAAGTTGCAGAAATTGAGCCTCTAAGTGATGAGACTCGACAGGAGGTGGATAAGTTTGATTACTCCTTTGGTACGTATCGAACTCAAGGTCTACCAGTTGTAGACGAAAGAAGGAAACTTGAAATGCTAGAAAAATTCATGAGAGCTCATCCAGAAATGGATTTCTCTAATGTAAAATTCAATTAGAATAAAGATTCGATCTTTTCCTTTGAATTTAATAATTTGTTTTGTTTTTCTTTTGTTAGTTGAATTAAATTTCCGGTGATATGATGACAACTGTCTTCATATTTTGCTTGAAATTAATTATCAGAGTCTCAATGATAACGAATGTACTGCTATTATATGGTGAATTGAGAGCTTCAAAGCTTATTTTTCAGTGTTGAAACCTCGTAAAGTAGCGAATTATATTGATAAAAAACTGATAGATAATATTATGTGAATTGATAAGCTGATAAACTAGTAGGTATCATCATTTAGTCAATAAATTATGAAGAAATCATTCTTCAATCATAATGCTATACTTATTACTTCTTGATTGATGGTTGTCTTTTGGGAAAATCCATTTAGTACCCACAAATATCAGCAAGGCGACCAAGAATAATATTCCTGTCAGGATGTAGGCCCATCTTCGAGCTCTCAGATTCATCATGCTATTATTTATTTTAATGTCTATCGCTTTGCTTCCCACATCGTTCCCTACTTCAAGACGAAGAGTAGTGGAGTGAATATCCGCGCTTTGAATCACAATCTGGGCATCCGCATTAACTTCATACGCGCAATACGAAGCCTCAACAGCACCTCTCTCATATATCCCTAGATTATTCGCTTTACTCGGCGCACTCGCCCATATCCACGTCTGAGACGTAGAATTCTCAAACGGTTTAATCGAAGTCACAACAAAGGCATTAGCACTCCTATTATCTTCTCTGAAAGGGGTATAATCAATGAAATCTTCGTATTTAAACGGAGGAAATTGATCTTCCATTCCGATCCTCACGACATCAGTGATATTATAAAGCAGAACGATGCTTCTGCCTTCAACCACTTGCATTGCATTTATTGCAAAATAAGCCCATTGACTATCAACATTCACAGAAATTTTGGACCCGTGATTGAAACCGGGATAGCGATAGTACCCTCTGATCACTTTCAAACTCCATTCAGCTTCCCCTGTTTGCGTCATGCGAACATAGTAGGAGTTAAAATTCTTCGCAATGATCAATAAATCAAACGTTTTTTCATTCTTCTGCTGAATCACCGCGATACCTGTCCATTCGATATCTGCGGGAATACGCAACTTCTCGAACTCAGCGTGGTCCGCCAGTCTGATCCCAAAAGGGTCACTGAATCCTCGATCTGTAATACGAATAATCCTAATGCCGAATGCTGCGTCTATAGTGAAAAGAATCCAGGTCTCTCCACTAATCGCGATATCAAAGGCTCGAATATCGATGTAGTTTACATTGAAATTAATTTGATCGACATATCCATAGTAATACGGGTCGGACATATTGGTAAAGTCCCACACGTGGATCCTTGCGTAAGCGATGCTGTCATATCCAACTTGCTTTTCAAGGATGAAAAGCCCTCCTTCTTTCAGCTTCATTGATTCAGCTGAAACCAAAGAAGTTTTAGTGGGTTCCAAAAAGACGGTATAATTGCAATCAACAGAGGATTGAATTCCGATCAAATATATGTACTGTGTGATGTTCTCAGTAAAATAACACAATGATAACCCAAACTCGCGTTGTTTATCGATGACAACTAGCATACAGGAAGCATCGGCTAACTCAAGTGGCATAATAGTGCAGTTTTTTTGTGTTATCGTGTCTACTCTGATGAGTCCTCTCTCCGCTTGCATGATAATGCTATTTTCGCCTTTCTTCATGTCTCGGATCGGGTATTCCTTACTCCAAAAAGTACCATTCAGCGCAATTTTAGTTTTCAGGTAAATACTATCCATGTCTATTTTCTGCTGCGCTTGAAAATCGTAGTAAAGGATCGTTCCATTGAAATACTTGTCGTTCGGTAAAACAAAAGCTTGGTTTTTGGTGTTGATATCAATCTCAATCAAGTCAGTGATGATGATATTCTTTGTGGTTTTTACGATCTCTAATTGAGTATTAAACGTGATTAATTCAAATGTGAGATTGAATTGAGGAACATCCATGTCGTTGAATATCTCCAGTTGAAAAGAAGTAGTCTCTTGAGGCGCAGAAGAATTTGAAATGAAGCTTGAGAAAGTCAGCCTTGCGTGACTATAAACAACAAAAGCGCGAATGCCGGTCGCTGTAGACGCGATTATAAGATCAGAATTCATCTCATTCAACGGAGCCCCTGAAAGGAATATCTCGGCACCAGGTTCGAACTCCTCAAATCGGATTTTGGTTACAAAATTATCATTTCCGGGTAGGTTTCCCGAGAAGATCGTTATTTGAGGCACTTTATTTCTGTCATAAGCAGAAATATAATAATTCGGCAGAAAAGCAGAGGAATACATACTATTTTGCGAGTTGAGGTTGAAATTTATATCAGGCAGCCGTTTGTAAGTTTTCACGAAGCTCGCTTCTGAAATCCCAAGGTTCCATTCTTGAATCAAACTCGCATTGTTATCGGAGAAGAAGATCAGACTCTCTTGTACAATAGTGAATCGCAATTCCTTGAAGGAGCCTTCAGGGGTTTGTTCCGGAGTGATTCTATCGACGAGGGTAATGTTGTTATACCCAGCGAGCATTTCAGCATTTATAACAAGAACTTCGGTGTTATTGTTGTTTATAAAAAGGACGGTAGGAAACCAAGGCACGAATACTATAGACAATAGCACGACTGGTGTCCTGAAATGAGATTGGTCTATGAACTGAAGTTCTTTCAAACCGCCTTCTGTGAAAAGGAAGTAGGCAAACCTGTTTAACACGGGCTGAGGGCAAATAAGCATATTAGCTTCCTTCTGGACGAAAGGAATGATGTCTGCGCAGTCATCCGCGAGGTCTGGATCAACGATCTCCATCATAAAGGAGAGCAAATGTAGTCTTCGATCCTCAAATAGCACGAAAATATAATTGTCAATAACCTCGAGTTTTTCGATAGAGTTATCCAATAAAATGCTCGCATGAGGCTTGCAGTTTAAATTCATACTGAATTCTAGCAAACAAGCAAACGAGGTGAGATGGAATGTCTTATTCTGAATGAATAGCCACAAGTTTTTGTCTCTTGTCGCAGGGAAAATTTTGTGATAAATGATATCAGTAGTGTCGAACCCGTGGAGATTATAGCCGACAGGCACATAATACTTGAGCGAAGCCTTCGTTTTGTTGGATAAAGAATCGCTGACCTTAAATTTTACGAATGGTCCCGTCACGTATTGATCAATATGAACCTGAATCATTGAAGGGTATTCGGCATGAATCAAACGCGGTAAGTGAGGTTTGTCGAAGTAAATGCTCATATCGGATGTGGATACAACCTCGTAAGGTACAGGCGTTTCCAGCGTCATCGATTCATTTCCACTGTAGCTTGTACTTCGAATGACAATTTCACCTTTGAAGCTTGCTTTAGGCCTTTTGAACCATAAATACGGATCCTGGCAGGAGTATCTTCGAATGTAGTTGCCAGAACTGATCACTAAGCTATCAGTTGCAATATCAGCATCGATGTAAGAGTTATTAGAGTCTGTAATATCGATATAACCGAAGATAAGGTTATCTAAATGCTTCCCTCTCTGAAAAATAACGACTTTCTCGTTTATGTTGTCATAAGAGACCAAACAGTAAATAAACCCCTTACTGAACGTGATTGATTTGACAACTTTTGGGCCGTCCAATTTGTAACGTGAACGCACTAGAGGGTTTTCAGGTTCTGCCCAATCTGCAAGGTATATGTACGCTAGAGAAGCAATCGCAACGGTCAATTGACGAGCTTGGTTTTTCGACTCAGGGAAAACTTTTACGGATTGTAGCGGCTCATCCTTCAATGTCAGTGGGATCCGAAGCTCAAGATATTCAATTGATCTAAGGCCAGCGTAGTAGTTGAATAATCTAAACAGTGCTCCACGCCTTGTCAGTAGAAATAGATCACCTAAATAAACTTCAAACCCGGAGAGCTCTAAGTCCTCTCCAAATAGGGTTCCTCTTATCGTGCAAAGCAAAGTCATATTGTACTTTGAGTCCAGCTGCCAGATTTCGACAAGTCCTTCTGTGTTGCAATCCAGACTCGCACTTGCATATTGGTATCGGAAGACATAGATTAAATTATTACTGAATTTAAACGTTTTTATTCCTCTTGCAGTTCGATTTGAAATCTTGGTCTTGCAAGTTGGAGTTGATGGTATAGAGCTAGAATCAGCATGGTCACTTGCATTGAAAAGATAGAATTGATTAGTTTGCTGCTGGCCATCATTTATCAAGCAATCGGCAATAATTAGACCGCTAATGTATGTGACTCCAAAGCAGCTTGCTCCTTGAGCATCAGTCACCAAGAATTCCGTATGGAGATCTTTCGTGTTGTTGAAAGTAGTGTAATATACATGGAGTTTGTTTGTTAGGAAGAGGAGAGGTTCGTATCGGTTGATATAACCAAGGTTATCTCTTGGAATGAATCGACTGACTACTTGAGGAGGGGATGATTGGTTGTTTAACAGTTGATAACTGGCAGCATTTATTATGTTAGGGAAGATGGAAATGAATTCTGAAGGCGTTTTCAGTTGGTGCGTAACGTTATATCCAGTTACATACGAAGCTAGATCCACATATAGAAGCTCATCGACTCGGCAATGGAGAATTCCGATAGATGCTATCGATTCTACGTACGGAGCGCTTCTTATGACTAGTAGTGAGTGTATGAGGATGAGTGCAAGCAGCAATTTCTGCATTTTCGAAAGATTAGTTTCTCGTAAGATTTTAAATTAATGATTCAAGAAGTACATACACAGTTTTTTGTTGTAATTAATAAGGCTCTCATACTCAATTTTTCGGCTTCGATTGAAGACTATTAGCCTGGAAAACATTCTTGAAAACAGAATTCATGCTCAGAAATGTAGATTAGGCTATCCTTCCAGTTTCCAAAAGTGATTAATTGCTTCGTAATTATCGAAGGCATGGCTTGAGATTTCCAATCTAGAGAAAAGAACTAGAACGTAACCAGGACATAATAAAATCAATTGAAGAGTGTTCTAAGCTGACGATTTTCATCGTTGTAGGTCTCTCGCTCTTAGTACAGTGATAAAGCCGTCCTACATTCATCAATGAATTCATCAATGAGTTCATCAATGAGTTCATCAATGAGTTCATCAATGAGTTCATCAATGAGTTCGTCAATGAGTTCATCAATGAGTTCATCAATGAGTATCTCTCTGAGTTCATCAATGAGTATCTCTCTCACGAAAATAAAATCTGATTAGGAATTAAAAATGCAAAAAACACTGCTCACATTCACCCTGCTAATAAATGTGGCTCTTATCATTAAATGTGCTCCTTATATCACACAAATTGCACCTATTGGAATGCTATACGGCCGAGTGAACGAACTTTTGCATGTGGATCTGGAGCAATATATCACCGGCTACAATGTCACCCATGAATTAGTCAGCCAGTCAAATTCTTACTACATAGTGCCCAAAGTCGAAAACTATGGGACTCTTCGGCTCATGACGGACCAAGAACCTCCTCCGATGATCATCAGCCGCTTCATTTCTCGAGACAATCTTGGGTATTTAAATCAATCAGAGCTAATTCTCTTTCTTACCAACGATCGCTGTGTCTACTACGAGTTTGCCGACGCTCTCGATGACCTTTATAAGCACTTCCTAGTAACTGACGCTCCAGGCGCAAGTTGCTTCGGAGTGGCATATCTGAGTGGTCGGATCATTGTTGATTGCGCTATCGATGACGGAGACATTCAAACGAATCAGCTCTATGTCTATAATGCAAGCGATCTGTCGTATTTAACCATTACGAACTCATCTGCTCGATGTAGGACTTCAATCTCGAATAGAACCGAAAGAGGGTTAAAAGTCCTCAGACACAGTACTGGAAAACTTTTCGTCTTCAGATATCAATACAAAAGCGCTTGCATGGCCTGCGATACTGAAGGGCTCGTGGAGATATGGCGTCTTGCTAAAAATAATACTATGATTTTGGACCGCCGAATATCAGGCGAACTATTCAGCGGTCTCTACGAGTTTTCTGGTATTGATATTTACCTCGGCGACCTGTTTCTGCTGACGACGTATGGATCACTGTATCGGGTATTTAACTACGAGACAAACCCTCAAGCAATAGAGTTTCTTGAGCTCCAGATTCCTCTGGCACCAGGTGAAAAACTACTTTCCGTGAAAGTTTTCCCAGAATTGGACCACCAATCACGTCAATTGACAGTAGCAATCGCTTCGAAAGATTATGTGTATATGGCCGACTGGTCAGAGCATAGAACTCCTTACTTAAGTTCTCGCTACAAGCTGGATAACCCTGCAGTTGTTAAGGAAGTCACGTTTTCTAAAGCGTTTATTTTCTGCTTGGTTTCCTATGATAACATCACCGAGAAAATTACCGTGTTTCGTCGTGAAAACCATTTAGATAACCTAATTTTCGGTTATGTCGACGTTACTGACTCAACAAACTCCTACATCGACGTCGAATTGGAGACTCACAGCTTGCTTGTGACCTCTGGCCACAGCATTCAACTGTACTACTTCCAGTACCCGTATTTATTGTTCGAATGGGTGAGAAAAGAAAGCGATGGGACAATTATAATCCGAAGCACGAGCTACAGTGGAAATGAATCCAAAACAGTTTATACCGCGTTGCCTTATGTTGTCGTGCCGGAAAGCGATAATGAAATCTATTTCGCAAAGCCTTATCTGTCTCGCACAATCAACATTAGGCATCCCTCCGTAGTCAGCATCAATATCGATGAGTTCGTGACTGGACCTTTCGTGAAATATAAAGTGAGCGACTCATTAGCGAACAAAACGACTGTCTCGGCAAAGAACTACGTGCCTGTGAACTACAACCTCAAAGGGTTCGACACCACGGGGATCATTTACCATAAAATCTTCCCTGCGAGTCAAGACAGCAAGTATTCTGATAATCTTTGGCTGTTCATTCAGAATAGGACAGGCTACCTCAGTTCTTTCGCATGTGTGTTAGATCCCAGCTTAAATTTGAATTGCAAGCTTCATGCGAGCATTTTCTTGAGTAAAGCGGTCAAAAAGCTTGAATTTATTACAAATTTTATCTTCGTACTGCTCGAGGATCAAAAATTGATGGCGCTCACTTTTATGATGGAACTGGCTTCTAATTCCTTGCATGATGATTGCGCAGACATTATACCTTTCATTCTGAAAAAGTCCAACATGCTGATTTGCATGCAACCGCAGCTTAATCGGTTTATGTATATGCTTTTCTTGGATTTTGACCTAGCAGAGGTCCAATACATCGACCAATCTCACTTCAAGGAGCAGGTAACTTTGTTATCAGTTGTATTTGAGCCCTGGTTCCCTTCGCTGCTCTTCATCAATAACAACAACAGGGAAGTCCTGATCATTGACGCTGAATTGCTCGCCGAGTACAACCAAATCTCCATACTAGACTCGATTTTTCCCCGAGTCACTAAGGACTTCACCTTCGATGAACTGCGGTTCCTCATTGTTCAGGAAAGCTTGATCTTCTTCTCTAGCAATAATATGAGCAGAATTCAAGAGTGGCACATAGGATTTTCAGCGCCAACGCAAGGGAAATACATCAAGACTTACGTGCGGACATCAGATGTGAATTTCAACTTTAACTCCTCTAATGGAGTCTATTCTTCGGCTTTTCTATTGAATTATTACATTTCAGCTCTCGATCAAGATTCTTACTCGCAGATAGTTGTATTTTCTGGAAAACTAACAGGAAATGATAACTACGTCTGCAAAATTCGCCTTGAGGACGTTCAATCGCGTTCAGAATTGTTTCTATCAGGAGCGCCGCTAAACGACATGAAAGCTGATCTTATCGTTGTGTCATCCGAGACCGGATTGCGACTGTTCGTTGTTTACGAGCAAGCGCGCCTTACCTTCCCGAGTTTCATGTCGAATTCCTCCGCCACGCAAGAAGACACGTACTTTGAACTTCAGGTCCTCAACGATCTGGATGCTCCTCAGTTCGGCCTCACGTTTGAATTGATCACTTTTAACACTCAATTCGAGATCAGGAAGGTTACAGACCACATCATATTAACAGATCTCATTGAAATAGACTCCACTACCAATAATCAAGCGTTTGTGTTTCCTACGGACAAATACTTCAATGGGACAATCCTCTTTTATAACCTTCAAACCCAACAAGCACAGGACCTCCAAAGCGTCTATTTGAAAACCAAAATAGCATTGCATAAGTCGTTTTGGAGCAAAGAATATCCGATCAGCGATATTAAGAAAGGGGATAATTATCTTATTATCCAGGCGGAGAAAGGGATCATCCGAATGGATGCTCAAACGCATATAAACTGCACGATTATGCCACCTCAACTTGAGCGTGCTTCTTGCAAATTGGTTGTGATAGACAAAACGCGACATCTTGCAATATCCCTTTGCTTTTTTACAGGTAATGAGCTGCAGTACGCGCACTTCTTCGGAATAAAGTACTCGAGCAACTGTAGTTATTCCGTGCTTGTAGGGCCCGCAAAAACTCCGATAATTGCCGCTGATACAATGAAACTCAAGAACGGGATGCTGTTTATCCTCGAAAAGCAGCGCAAATACGACGAGACGGTATACGCAAGGGTCCATGTATGGAATTTCAGCAGCATCGAGAACGGTGAGTATACCTACGGCGGTTACATGGACCAGCTCAATTTCAATATCAACTACCTTGATTCACACTCCTTCGATGTGATGAAGTGTCAGTATGGATGGAGGATTTTTATTGTTGATGCTTCCTTCGGCATAAGGACGATCCTTTATTCGGAGCAAGGGTTCGGCAACGTGGCCGGGATCAATCTCACCAACACCACCAGGTCCAGAAATTTGCGGGTTCGCTCGGGTATCATATGGACAGGCATTTCTGTGGTTCAGAAGGTAGACGAGGAAGTGTACGACTTGGTCGTCACTGCAAAGAATTATAACTCGTATTATCTCCGCGTGAGTTTGAAACCCAATGAAGAGTATGTGAAATTGATCAGAGGCTATTACCAGTATCCTAATTTCGATCATGAAACTAAAATTTCGGTGGATATTGGAGATCATCAAGCTTATTTCGCCATCAACGCTATGTATTTGCTCGAAGGTAGGAGTATTATCCTGCTCTATAATATCAGCGATGTCGTCAATATCCCTTTGAATGGAGAATTACCTCCATTTAAGTACGTCGATTTCATCGATTACACGCCGTTTAGAGAAGATAACTCCACTACTGAAGCCTTTACTGTGATGTCTGTAAGGGGCGCGAATAGTTCGGCACCTCGAACATGGATATGGGCTAGTGCGCCTAGCAAAGCCAATAATTTAGGAAATTATGACAATGGTGTTGTAAGGGCCTCGTATTGCGCGTACGAGGTCTATGACTATGTGCAGATCGTGATCCAGAACGCGGAGATCCATTCAACTTCTCTGGCTCTTGAGGTCGGAAATGATGTAGGGAGTGAAGTGATAGCGATACAAATTAATAACAGCATGATGAATCCGAGAGCTCGCAAGTGGTCTCGGATTCTGATAGCGATATTGTTTAGTGTGACAGTGATCATTATAGTGGGAATTAAATTCTGTGCTCGTGCTGTAAATACCTATTCCGGCATACCAATCACAAAGCCGCTAAGCGAACCTGTAACTCCCAAGCAGCAATCCGATAATGAAGTCGGGAGGGGCCGATCAGAGACAGATCTTAGTGATAATCTTCTCATCACCTGATTGTTTTGTTATTCTTTCATTTTTCCTATGAAATTCATTGTTAAAAATGCTGGTAATCACATGAAACATAATGCATTCCTTTGTGTATCGTTATCTATACACTATTTCAATTTTATTCTCAATAAAATCCTATTGAAATTGTGGTTTATCCTCTTTATTCCTCTCACACATGTTCAACTGACTCCTTGTATTAGGACTGCTTTCTTTTTTTAGGTGCAATAATTACTCTCTCAAAAGTTTTGCACAAATCTCAGAGAGTATGTACTTACAAATCACAAATTACTCATAATCACAAATAATTGCTTTAAACGAATTTCTCAATAAATAGATTCAATAACAAATCAATCATATAACCAATTCTCATTTATTTCATATTACTTTCTCCTCCATTCATACCTCCAATAGTTGGACCTCGGCTATTGGCACTTACTCCTCTTTTCTCTCTAGTTTTGCTTTGGAACACGTTGAGTACTGAGCCGATATTAATATTCTTCATCGCCTCCTCGTATTTCACCTTCAACTGATCCAACTCTTCGATCTTATCCTGCAGCTCTTTCTGTTTACCGGCCAATCCCACAGAGAAAGCACCTGAATCCTTCAATCTCTTATTTTCCTTCTCGAGGTTGATCACCGCTTCCTCCGCCAAAGCCAGCTTTCCTTGCAGCTCGAGTATCTGTGACTCATACGCCGATTTCTCTGCTTTATATCGAATCTCGAAGTCTCCGACGCCAATCGCGCTGTTCTTAAACAAATCAAATTGCGCCTTAAACTGCTCTAAGAGAGCCTCTTTCTCATTTTCAACTCTCTCTATCTCGTCCTTCAATTCTTCAATTTCCCTTAACTTCTCATCAAGAAGCGTCTTAAGCTCCTGAATCTCTGCAGAGAGCCTTTGGTTCTGATTTTCGGAGTCTTGGAGTTTCTTTGCGAGTTCTCTCAATTTCGCTTCAAGAGAAGCTCGCTCGTTATTAAATTCGTTTTTGAGACCATCCAGTCTCTTATAGAAATCAGCTTCAAGTCTTCCCTTCTGCTCAGCCAGCGCGTTCTCACTCTCGACCTTTAAATCAGCGATGTTTTGCTTCATCTCATTCACTTCGGCCTGTTTACGCTCCTTTTCTTCATTCAACTGCTTTTTCTGGTATTGCATATCGCTGATTTGGTTCACGAGCCCGTTTCTTTCTTTTTCAAAGGTTCTCGCTTGGTTTTCGAGACAATCTTGCAGTTCTCTAGCTTTCTCCTCGTTCAGGTGGTCGTTTTGCTCCTGAAGTTTCTTCTTGTAGTCTTTATGTAGTTCATTGATCTGAACCCTTAATTTTTCGTTTTCATTCATTTTCGCGCTCGCTTGCTGGTTGAGCGTCTCTAATTCCGTTTGCAGTCTCTCGATATGTCTCTCTCGCTCTCCTAGATCCGTTTGAGCCTCTTGCAATTCAGCGCGGAGGTACTCCTGCTGCTCTTGGGCCTTCTTTTCCACGGCGCTAACAGCTGCATTGATTTCGTATTTCTTGTTTTCTTCAAGCTGGTTCTTCAAGTTATTCACGTATTCCATCATATCCTGCTTAGTCTTCTCGAACTGGTCTCGCAGCTCTCTCAGCGCGCTTTCCTTATGCTCAAGTTCCTCTTGGACTCGCTTATTATCTCTCGCTAGCGCAGACACTTTCCGCTCGTGTTCACCTTGCTTTTGGATCAATGTCTGTCCAGCCACCTCAAGGTCAGCAGCTAGAGCGTCCCTTTCTCTCTCGATTCTTTCGCGATCTAGATTTATCATGATTACTGTGCCTTCCAGATCGTTTTTCTTCTCCTCCAGCAGATTGCAGCGGTCAAGCAATGCTTTCTTCTCCTTTCTAACACTCAATAACTCTTCAGAAAGTTTGCTGTTATTAGCATTCAGGTCTTCAACGAGGTTTTCGAGCTCTTTCAAACGCGCCTTCAAGTCTTCGACCTCACCTTCCAGCGCTTCTTGCTCTCGCTCGTATCGTCTGTAAGATTCTTTGGCCTCCATCTCAATACGTGACCTCAGCATCTTCTCCCATTGGGATTTGAGCCCTTCCATCTCTTCCTGATGTTGTCTCTGCATTTCAAGCTCCTTTTGCTTGAATTCCTTCAACTCTTCCTCAGCTCTGACGCGAATGATGCCTTGTCTATCCAACTCAATCATCAGCATGATTGTCCGCGTTTCAAGCTCCTGGATCCTTCCTCTCGCTCTCTTCACAGCATCTTCTAAGGTGTTCCTTTCTCTTTCGAAATCTTTTGTCATTTCGTTAATTTTGCCTTGGAATTGGTTTTTCACGCGAATCTCGTACTCATGCTTCAAGTTTGTGATTTCTAACTGCAAGCTCCTTTCTTGCTGATCGTAGTTCTTCTTCCAGGTCTCGACCTCGTGCTCTTTATCGGAGAGCTTATTCACCAACTCATCCACGGTTTTGTCTCTCTCCTCGGTATAGCGTTCAAGCTCTTCGCATTTGCCTTTCAGTCTGCGGTTTTCTGAATCCATCATGGTTTTCTCAATTGCGTTTCGATCATTCAGCCTCTTCAATTCCGAATCTAGCCGGGTTTTGAATCCTCTTTCAAAATCAGCCCTAAGCTCTTCTTTCTCTCTCTGATGCTTTTCCTCCGCACGAGCTAGCTTCTCATTCAGTAAGGCCAATTCATGCTCCTTTTCTTGCAACTCGTGTGATAAGCGGTCCACATGATCAGAGATCTCTTGGATGCGCCCGTCTTTTTCAGGTGATTTTGCCAAATGATAATGAATCTCCTGCTTGAGTCGAGCGATCTCAGCTTCGTGCTCAGAGCGAAGCTTCGCGGCTTGCTGCCTCAATTCGTTGTCCTTTTCGTCTTCGATTTTCTTCCTGAGCTCGCTGATGACTAACCGAGCTTTCGTTTCCTCTGCTATCAGCTGATTATGCATTTCCTGCAGCTCTCTAGCGCGCTCTTTGTTATCCGCGAGCAGTTTATTGATATCCCGGTCTCTTTCTTCTACCACCTCCATTAACCGTTCATTCTCTTTCATGAGATACACCGCCTTATTCTCCAAATCCTCAGTCTTAAGGCGCTCATCCCGGAGTTTCTTTTCGAGCTCCATCTTCTCTTCTGTATGACTGAGCGTTTGCTCAGCCAATTCTCTTGAGAGGATTTGTTTGAGGGAGGACTCGTAGTTCAATTTCGCTTTTTCAAGATCGAATTTCGAGTTTCTTTCCGCCGCTGCAAGGACGCTGTTTTCGTTGCTTAGAGCTTCCATTTGGCTGTTTAAAAGCTGGATTTTCATCTCTTGGTCCCTCAAAGTTTCCTTCTGTATATTCAATAGTCTTTCCAAAGTCACTTTCTCAGTGTTCCATCCGCTTTGTGATCGTAGAAGGTCTTTTGTGCTTGCGACTGAGCGGATAAGGTTGGCATTTCCAGCGAAATCATTTAATTTTCCCTCTTGATCAGAAAGGCGTCGCTTCAGCTGGTCAGCTTCGTCGGTTTTTTGCCTGAGAAGGTGAGTAATTCGCTCGAGTTCAACGCATGTGAGGATTAAACGGGCCTCGCTATCTTGGAGTTTTTTAAGATACATCGGGCTGATGGTTTGCGTTGGTTTTGCTTGAATGGCTCTAGGATCTTCCGAGGAGCTTCGTTCGGTCGAACGAGGCATGTCTCTGTGTCTTTCGGTGACGGAATCGTAATTCCGTGAGCCGAATGACTGGACTTCATTGGTACTTCGGTCATCAGCGTTAGTTGATTCGAAATTAGGATTGTAACTCAAGGTATAATACTGCCCATTGAGTGAAGGAACACTTTTTGATACCATCGAGTCTTTGATATCGCCATTGCTTGTTTTCAATTGGTGAGCTACCGGAGCTGAGGCTCTGTTCTGAGTCAGTTCAGCAGGTTGCTTGGTGTCGAACCTGTTGATTCGGCCGATAGGCTCGGGATCCTCTTTGGCCTCGAAATAAGCTTCTCCACGAGCAGTTTTGCGCATTATCGGTGAATGAGGATAATCTTCGTTACTTCCTTGAGTTGGCACGCGAATCTGAGGCTGGCTTTGGTCTGGATGCGACTCTGCTTGGTCCTCGTACTCGTAAATGCTTGTCCTTGGGTTATTGGGGCTTTGGTTGAGAGATTGATTGCGAATGTGTCCGTATTGTTTGCTACCAGATTTATCCTTTCGGTTAACTTGGTATTTTTCCTCGAAATAAGATTCTTCCTGTCTGAGAGGTAAATTTTGCGATTTTTTCAAGTCAGGTTCTGTAGCTACCATCCTGCTGTTCGGTGAGCTTGACTTGTTGCGATCGGCGGCCATTGCCTGTAAATTCGGTCTGAAAATCGACAGATCAGCTGTCTTAGAGTTCATTGCATCAGCATTAGGACCATGCTGCATGTCCATCAGCCTTGCAGGAGAGTAACTAATATGTAAATAGTCTCTTTGGACTCTCTGAGGAGCCTTGTACCCAAAACTGAAATGATCTTCAGGCGCTGGCTCGACTTGCTTATTTGGCTCTTTGTTCCAATATTTATGGAATTCTGCGACCAAATTTTGATTCGTATCGAAAGGCCTAAGGAAAACTTCGATATCTGTCTTCATTCTCTCACGGTCGTTCGTATAGTTTGCTTCGAGAATAGCGAATTTTCTCTTCCAATTCTCTATTTCCAGCCCCTTCTCAAAGCTCTCTTTCTTTTCAGCTTGAACCTCGTTCTGCAGAGTGGATATCGTGGCCAAGAGCTCTTCAGTCCAGGCTCTGTAGGTAGTTATTTGAGTATCAAACGGCTCTTTGTTGATATCACCCACCTTCCTGTTCTTGTGCATTTCCCCTTGCAAAGCGCTGGTTATTTCCTCCAAATCATTGATTCTGTCCTTCTGGGTCCTGAGCAATCTCTCAATCAACGATCTCTCGCCAGAGTTGTTCTTTGCTCCTGAGATATTCTCTTTATTCTCGCTTAATTCTTGCTCAATGCTGATTCTCAGAGTTAGCTCATGCCTTAAACTCTCTATTTCAAGACGGTATTTCTTCTCGATCATACTGTTCTGGTACTTGAGGTTCTCAGTCTCACTGCCTTTGTTAAATAATTCCCTCTTGAGTCTCAAAACCTCGTCTTGCAGGGCCTGAGCATCCGATGTAGTGTCTGTCTTTGCAGAATCACCTCGAATTGCAGTGATTTTGAACTCCTCAAATTTTTGCTGCAGTTGCTGGATCTCCTTGAAATGAGTCTCTCTCATGCTATCGTTTTCGTTCTCCAATTGCTCGATTTCGTCTGAAAGATTCTGGATCACGCTATGGAGGCGATCAATCTCGATCATGACGAGCACTTTGTTCAACAGATCGTTATCAATTTTCTGTTGAAGACTACTCACTTGTCTGTTGAGATTTTCAACGGTTTCGTTCATCGAAGAATCTAATTGCTGATGCTGGCTCAAACGAAGTGCTTCGAGCTCCTGCTGATGTGATTTCTCCATGGCTTCAATAGTGCTTTTCAGCTCAGCAATCTCTCGCTGCAATGCGTTCTGCTTCTGGGAGCTTTGGCTCACGATTTCACCAGCAATTCCTGAAGTTTTCGACCCTTCGGTCTTTGGATAAGGGCTAGTTGATCTCTCCTCAGTCGGTCGACCTCTCAACAGTTCCAGTTGTCTTGCTAAGTCAGCGTTTTCTTCGATTTTCGCAGCGAGGAGCTGGTGAAGCCGCTCAATTTCGATAGAAAACAGCACTGTATGCATTTTTTCTTCACACTTTGATTTCGCTAATGCATCTCTCAGCCCATTCATTTCTTCAATTTGCGATAATAAATTTTCATTTTCTTGTCTAAGCGCATCCAGCTCCTCCATATGATCAGCTTGCACTAATTTCACTTGAGCCTCTTCAAGTTCTTCTTCAAGTTTGGCAACCGTACTCTGAAGTTTCTCAATGTGGTTGTGCAGCTCGATCTCTCGATTTGAGCTATGAAGCCGCTCGTTTCTTTGAATTTCTTTGACTCGAGCCTCAAGATCATCCTTATCTTTCTGGATGCTCGATATAATCATATCTTTGTTGTCATTTTCCTGAATTAGCCGGTCGATTCTCTCTTGGAGGAGTTCGTTCTCGCTCTGCGACGCTTTTAGCGCTTCTCTTAGCTTTTCAACACTATTTGCCATATTTTGGTTATTTCGATTCAGATTTTCGACCTCAAGTCGCAGAGAATCGAGCTCTTCTGATTGGTCCCCTGGTTTGAGGTAGGAGTGCGTCCTGCCTGCTAGTTCCTCTTCGGCTACTGAGGAAAAATGGACGGATCTCCGCTCTATAGGGAGTCTTGTTGAGGTTATAGGGTACTGAGTGTCATCCGCATGAAGCTGCTTCATGGGGTAAACGAGAGGGAGATGTTTTGAGGCGATGTACTCGGAACGAGTCATCACATTGATCTTTATTTTGCTCTCTTTGGAATTCATCTCTACCTTTAAAAATTCTTTTTAATAAAATCAATCAATAGCTCAATGCGACTCAGCAGCGAGCTTATTTAAATTGTTTCGTTAAGATTTCAAATACAAAATCAAATCTTAAAATTTATCTAACTGATAAATGAGAGAAAAAGTCATTCATTTGCTAGTATGTAATGCAAATCCTTGAATGAAGACGTCAGCGAGACCACCTGTGAGTTATCAGTGTCCATTATTGCTAATTTGCTACAATATATTTCAGTAAAATGAAATTCACTCTTCCATAGCAAGAGTGGATCCAGATTCTTGCGATTTTAATTGAACTTTACTGTGGAAAAATCCGATTTGGATGATCCTTTAAAAGTCTTTGGTGTCTCTCAGTCATTCTTCGTTTCTTAGAAAATCATGTTGGGAGCTAATGAAGCAATCTTACGTTCAATCTCCTATATTCATTTTTATTCAAGCAAATGAAAAAGGGTCTGATTTAGCATCCAGACATCGTTGGACACATCTTCCTTTTTTTTAAATAAATGAGCAAATCTTTTTAATTCATTCGAAATTTTTAAAACCCCTATTATGTTTCAAAAAGTCTCACTTTGAAAACTGTTCAAAGTCCGATTGTACAAAGGATTAATTCAGATTTGGTCTCCAAGTTGATTCCTCCCTTCAAGATGAACGACCTCAACTCAACAAAATGAAATAATTGCCTCCGAAAGGAACCTCACATAGCGATTTTCATACAATATTTATAGAACTCTAAATTTTAATAAATAAGGAGCTACTTGAATTAGGTTAACGAATCAACAATATCTTGTCCTATCCGGTTATAAAGATCAAGCCAGCCTGTCAATTATGAAAGCTTTAAAAACTAAACCTTTAATTACTGAAAAAATAAAATTAATCAACCAGCATTATATCCTTACTTAGCTTACTCTGCTTCCTCCCCTCCCAGCCGTCTTTCGGGAATACCACTTTGCTTGCCGCAAAAACAAGCAAAGCCACCAAGATCAATACTCCAGTGAGAATGTAAAACCATCTGCGGGCTCTCAAATTCAGCGTACTGTTATGTATCTGTATCTCTATCATCTGACTCCCCACATCATTTCCAACCTCCAGATAGACAGAAGTTGAATGAATTTCTGCGCTTTCAATTACAATTTGCACATAATCATTGACCTCATACGCACAATACGAGGCCCCCACCACTCCACTATCATATATACCTAAATTATTTGCCTTACTTGGAGCACTCGCCCATATCCACGTTTGCGATGCATTTTTCCCATCAGAGTTTACTGAAGTCACAGTAAAGGCATTCGAGCTGGTGTTATCTTCCTTGAAAGGAGTGTAATCTACAAAATCTTCGTATTTAAACGGAGGGAATTGATCCTCCGACCCGATCCTCACAACATCAGTGATATTATAAAGCAGAATGATGCTTCTGCCTTCAATCACTTGCATTGCGTTGATTGCGAAATACGCTTGATGGTTATCAACATTCACTGAAATTTTGGACCCATGCTTGAATCCGGGATAGCGGTAATAGCCTCTTATCACTTTCAAATTCCATTCATTATCATCCTTCTGACTCATGCGTAGATAATACGAGTTATAATTCTTCGCAGTGACGATTACATCAAACACTTGACCTTGCTTCTGATTCACCACAGAGATACCCGTCCATTCGATATCCGCGGGAACACCCAGCTTCTCGAACTCGGCGTGTTCGGCCAGATTGATTCCAAAAGGGTCGCTGAATCCATTTACATCATAGAGAATTATCCTAATACCAAAAGACGCGTCTATGATGAACATTACCCAGTAATCTCCAGTCTTTACGACGTCAAAAGCTCGGAAATCAACGCGATTTGCCTTGAAATCTATCTGGTCGACATAACCGAAGTAATAGGGATGAGACAGATCGACAAAATCCCACACATGAATCCTTCCATAGGCCGTGTTTTCGTCTCTGACTTGCTTTTCAAGGATAAAAACCATGCTGTCTTTCATCCTCATTGACTCAGCTGAGAGCAATGAAGTTTTCTTGGGTTTCAAAAAGACATTGTATTGACACGTGTCAGAGTACTCTATCCCAACCAAAAAGAGATACTGTGTAGCTGATTGAGTTAAATAGCATAATGATAGCGCAAAATCAAGTCTTCTGTTAACCACGGTCAACACACAAGATGCATTCTTTAGCTGGCTTGGCATCATTGTACAGTTTTTCTGCGTTGTTGTATCTACTCTGACAAGTCCCTTCGTTGTTTGCAAGATAAGATATTTCCCGCCTTTTTGAATGTCTCGAATAGGGTGATCTTTAGTCCAGAAAGAGCCATTCAATGCAACCTTCGTTTTCATAAAAATACTATCAGCATCCACGGGCTGCTTTGGTTGCAGTTTATAGTACAAGATCGTTCCATTGAAATATTCGTTTGTGGGGACAACAAACGCTTGGTGTTGAGTGTTATTCCCTATGTCAATTAGATCCGTGATGATGATATTATCCGTAACCTTCGAGATCTCTAGCTGAGTGTTGAACGTTACCAACTCAAACGTGAGATTAAATTGAGAGACATTCAAGTAGTTCAACACCTCCAAGTCAAAAGTAGTGTTTTCTTGCTCGGCAGAAGAATTTGAAATGAAACTTGAGAACGTTAGCCGCGCGTAGCTGAAAACAACAATAAAACGAAGGCCTGCGGCGGTAGACGCGATGATGAGATCTGCGTCCATGTCATTTAAAGGCGCTCCGGATATATAGATTTGAGCGTCGGATTTTACACCTTCAAATCTGATTTGATCGACAAAGTTATCGTTTCCTGGTAGATTTGCTGAGAAGATGTTTATTTGAGGGCACATATCTTGTCCAAAGGCCGAAATGTAATAATTCAGCAGAAAGGTTGAGGAGTAAAATCCATTTGGGGAGTGAAAATTGAACTTAAAATTCGATATTCGTTCGTATGTCTTAAGAAAATTGCCTTTAGTTGGGTCTGAGAAGCCAATATGCCATTCTTGAATTCTACTCGAGTTGTTATCGGAGAAGAATATCAAGCTGCCTTGGACAATGAGAAATCGCAATTCCTTAAATGAGCAGTCTTCCTCTTCCACTGGTGAGATCGCGTCTACGATTGAAATTTCGTTGAATACAGCGAGCATTTCGGCATTCACGATGAGAACCTCGGTGTTATTGTTGTTGATAAAGAGGAGAGTCGGGAACCAGGGCACGAATATCACTGATAATAAAACCACTGGCTTGTTGAAATGAGATTGACCGATGTATTGGACTTCTATCAAACCACCGAGAGTGAATAGCAAATATACGAGCCTGTTTTGTTGAGGCTGAGTGCAAATAAGCATGTTTGCTTTCTCCTGGACGAAAGGGATGATGTCTGCGCAATCATCCTCAAGGTCTGAGTCAATAATTTGCATCATAAAGGAGAGCAAATACAATTTTCGGTTTTCAAGGAGCACGAATATAAAATTGTCAATAACCTCGATTTTTTCGATTGAAGCATTCAAGTAAATGCTCGCATGAGGCTTGCAGTTTAGATTCCAGCTGGGGTCGAGCAAACATGCAAAGGAAGTGAGATACCCTGTCCTATTCTGAATGAATAGCCACAAGTTATTTGTTTTATCTTTTGCTGCAGGGAAGATTTTATGGTATGTGATTTCTCCCGTGTCGAATCCTTTGAGATCATGGTTGATTGATGCATAGTTCTTCAAAGAAACCGTCGTTTTATTGGCTAAAGCGTCGCTGACTCTATATTTTACGAATGGTCCTGTCACATATTCGTCAATGTAAATCTGAACCATCGAAGGGTACTCAGCATGAATCCAGCGGGATAGATGGGATTTGTCAAAATAGATGTTCATATCAGACGGTTCTACAATTTCATAAGGGATTATCGTCTCGATCGTCATTGATTCATTCCCGCTGTAGCTTGTGCTTCGAATTGTCAGTTCACCTGTGGAGCTATTGAGTGGTTTTCCGAACCACAGGTAAGGATACTGGCAGAAATATTTTCGAATGTGGTGCCCGGAAGAGATAGTCAGCACATCACTCAGCAGATCAGCATCGATGTAAGAGTTATCAGAGTCATGGATATCGATATACCCGAAGATATGGCTATCTAAATGCTTTCCTCTTTTTATAATTGTGACTTTCTCAGTTATGCCGTCGTAAGAAACCAAACAGTAAATAAACCCTTTGCTAAACGTAACAGCTTTAATAACTGCAGGTTTGTCCAGCTTGTATCGCGAGATTATAATCGGGCTTCGAGCTGACGACCAATCCGCCATATAAACATACTCTGTTGAAGCAAGCACCACTGTCAACTGGCGAGCCTGGTTCTTCGACTCTGAGAAAACCTTCACTGAGCGCAATGGTTCGTAATCAAATGACAACGGGATCTGAAGCTCAAGATATGTCATTGGTTCAAGGCCCTCCTGATAGTTGAACACTCGATACAATATCCCTTGCGCTGTGAGCAGGAAAAGATCACCCAGATAGATGTCAAAGCCAGAAAGTTCGAATTTATCATCAAATAGAGCTCCAGTTATGGCGACATGCAAAGTCATGTCTTGATTTGAGTCCAGCAACCAGATTTCAACGAGCCCTTCTGAGTCACAATCCAGACTTGCGCTTGCATACTGATATCGGAATACATACATTGAGTCATCATTGGATCTATATGCTCGCACTCCCCTCTCTATTCGATCTGTAATGGCGGTTTCACACGTCGGAGCTGAGGGTATGGAGCTGATATAAGTGAAGTCACTTGCGTTGAAGAGATAGAACTGGTTGATCTGCTCATCGTCGTAGGTTACTAAGCAATCGGCGATAATTACACCGCTAATGTATGTGACGCCAAAGCATTCTACTCCTTCGATATCTGTAACTGAGAAGTGAGTGTTAACATCCCAAAAGTTGCTGGGAGTAGTGTAATAAACACTGAGATTATCTGTCAGGAACAGTAGAGGCTCTGATTGGTTGATATACCCAAGGTTATCCCGAGGGATGTGTCTATTGACGATTTGCGGAGGAGTCGAGTTCTTGCTTAGGAGTTTGAAATTACCATAGCTTCCAATGTTCGGCATGATGAAACAGAAATCTGAAGCCTCTGCCAATTGGTGAGTGACGTTATATCCAGTTATATAATCATCAATGTCTATATACACAAGCTCATTAACCCGACAATGGAGAACACCAGTAGGTGCTATTGATTCCACATATGGAGCGCTTCTTATTACCACGACCGAGCTTACTAGGAGGATGAATGCGAGAAGCATTTTCTTCATTTGTTAGCAAGATTGCCTGGCTTATCGATTTTATTTTAGGTTAAATGCTTGAGGCTTTAATAAATATTCAAATCGATAAACCGGTTCTACATATATGTGTTAATTGCATTCCTTTTCACATCGAAAGGGACATCGTAGACTGATTCGAAAGTGCAAAATGAGTAAGTTATGGTCAAATTTTAAAGCCTTTCAAGCTGAAAAATATCGAAATTTTGATAATTTCTGCAAAATCGCATTCATTAAAAAGCACAAAATTGTTTATCTAACATTGCTGTTCAGTAAGAATCTACCAATTTAGAAGTAGTTATGCATTGCTCTGTTCAGGAGCTTTCAAAAGACTATACAATATCTCAGCTTCTCCGGTGATCGCTAATTTATCCTCTTTTATCTTTCTCACAGTAGTGTTGAGAAAGATCCTCTTTCTTTGATGATCAAGGTTTATTACCTCGATTTTACCTTCGACTTCCTCATCGAGAAACACAGGAGCTTTAAAATTTAACGACTGTTTCACATATATGCTTCCGACGAAAAAGTTTCCGCAAAGATCCGAGAACAGAGACCCAACCAAAATGCCATGGACGATTCTCTTTCCAAACTTCGTCTTCGCAGCCGCTTCCTCGTTTATATGAATTGGATTTTTATCACCGCAAATATCTGAAAATGTTATCACTTGATCTGATGTGAAAACCCGAGTGACTGTAGCGTAATCTCCAATCGAAAGCTTGTCGTTGAGCTCGCCTCTGACTAGCTGAGCAAAGCCTCTGGTAAAGCTGACTTTGCTAGAGCAGCTCTTTTTTAGTTTTAGCAGCATGGGAAAAGATTTCGATTTTTAAGAAGTGAGAAAAGTTGTATAGAAATAAAGCGGTTATTCAGAAAAGTTGATTTAATTTCAGAGGGGAAAAACTGAAATTCAAAACTTCCAAACCATTTTCATTGTGAAAATAGAAATTTTACCATCAAATATCACTTGAAGACCTCGTTTTGAGGTTACTACAAACAAATTTATAATCATTATAGTTGAACTTAATGATCAGAATTTTCTTCCCAAACAGTGCCTTCACAATGAATTTAGAGCTACAGGGTTCATTAAATCCTTATTATGGTGTTTTATCATGATGCGTTCTCATGTAACTTCTAGACAGGGTTTCAAGCTTTGTAAGAAAATCTCCTTCGAGCGATTTCTGATCAGAAAGGAAAACCAATTTTAGAGTGTAATATTCTCATCTTTGGAACTCAAAAACGAAAGCTTGCTCCTGATAGAGAGCTTGAGTCTATCGAGCTTTAGGGTAGCAATGATCGGGCTCCTGTTTTGGATGAACTGATGAGTGTAGCATTCTTGCATGAGTTGGACTCGATCTTGATTGGCGGATAATATCAAACTTTTTTTATCAAAGAGGCTTGAGGTCCCAGATTATTATAAATTATTGAATTCCTGGAGCCAGGTACTCAAAAATTTCATTAAATCCAATGAATGAAATCACGCCGAAATCTGACTTTCTCAGCACTCTTAACTACAAGGAGCTCTCAGAAGGATCTGATATGAATTTCCAAGACCTCGATCGAAAAAGCCCAATGGATGATAAATCACAAAATTCTCAAAAAGATGGTTTGGAACTTAGCAAGAAGCCATCAAACCAATCAAGATCGATCCTTAGCTGGATTTTCGGAGAGTCAGGAGGATCAAGAGAAGCAGAGGAGGAAAAGCTACCAATTTCAGAGTCTACAATAACAACAGGACCAAAAAATAGTCTTTATGGAGATCAAGCAAGCTCTGGCCTCTCTTCACGCGGAGATACCCCATTTAATGAACTTGGAGAGTTCTTGCCGCGTCAAGGGGGCTTGGATAACTCTCTTGCTTATGCAATATCTTTGAAAAACCTCTCCACTCATATATCCTATGGCACAGTCTCGCAGAACCTGGACATTAACTCATTCTTTAGAAAGGAATCACTTCAAGTCCCCTCTGAAGATAGCTATATTGGCGGAGCTGAGTACCGATGTGAGTTAGGGGAGGGTAGCGAAGGAAAACTACATTTGGTTCGACTAATTGATGATTATGATGATTTACCCGATTTACTCGCTCTGAAGGCCTTTAAAAACCACTCCGAAAATAGCCTGGTTAAAGCTATCAAAGAGTTTTATCTTGTGAAGAGCCTTAAGAATTCGAATATCATCAAATACTACAAGCTGCTCTTTCCGAACAGCTACAACGACCATAAAGAAGCCGCGAATTTCGGGATTTTGATGGAGTATATGCCGGGCGGCTCCCTGGACGAGCATATCGAAAGATGCTATCATAAGATCCAGATCTCAGACAAGAAGAAGCTTCTTAAGCAGCTGCTTTTAGGCTTGGACTATCTCCATAAGAAGAATATCATTCATCGTGACATCAAGGTAGCTACCTCATTGATTGAGCTAATTTGCTAATGCTTTTTTGTTTTTTGACATGAAGCCAAAAAATATTCTCTTGTCAAATAGCAAAACTCAGCTCAAAATCGGTGATTTTGGGCTCGCTGCCGAGGCAACCACCTCTGTCTCTAGTTCTGTGGGCACGCTAGGGTTTAGAGCTCCAGAAGTCATCGCAGGCGGTGAGTATAATACTAAGGTATTTAGTTTGAGATAGAAAATTTGAAAAATACTTTATGTATAATAGGCTGATATATGGTCGTTCGGGTGCACCTGCTACAACTTATTCACTGGAAAGAAACCAGACGATAAATTCGAGGTACCTTCTTATCGATGACAATTTTTTAAGCGATTGGTGCAAATAGGTGAATAAGCAAGTGAAATTGAAGAATCTGCTGGATACTATTGCCAGCGATGAGCTCAAGAAGGTCCCGAGACTCTTTGACTTTCTCTATAACTGCTTCCAAATTGATGTGGAGCAAAGACTTAGCGCTGAAGAGCTTCTTCGTCATTCATTCTTAATTTGAGCAATAGTTATTTTTTTAATGCAAAGTAATGAGAGAAATTTATTGGTAAGTTATCATATTTCATATTTTATAAGAGTGTTATACTCGTGCACTTTTCGAGTGGGTTTATTGGTTCTGAATGTCTATATCTTAGGCGACGGCTATGTTCTTCTCAAAAGAAATTTTAAAACGATATATTCTTAGTGGTACATTAAATTTTGAAACACCTTGCAGGCTGTTAATAAAAAAAAATAATCAATTAACGTCTGCACTTCTCCATTTACACTTTCATGAAGGCTTGAAGAAATTACTTGTTCTCTATTACTTTTTTTATCTTTCATAATCAACAGCTGGTAGCCCAATGTTAGCTTTTAGAATCGACTCGTCTGTCTGAAAAGTTTTCCTGGACATCATCGAGTGAGCATCATCCTTTGTTAAGCATCGTATTAAAGCTTTAAAATTCACTTTTAATCGCTAAATTCTTTTTTTTTGAAATGATTCAAAACTGGCAATTATTCTCTGTTGTAGACGGTTTCTGCAACAGCTGTGATGTAACAAAATGCTTTCTGCCCTCTTTCAATCTTTCAAAAATGAAGCCTGAATTTATGAGCTGAAAACACCGATAAACGATGCGAAAAGCAACATTAAAAGGCTCTCAGTTGTTCTCTCAACTTTGAAATAAGCTGCCAACCCGGCCGAATCAAGCAATCAAGGTCCTGATCTCATTTTCAATAGTTAGCTAATGTGAGACTCAGATCATTTCACTATTTGGACTTTCATATTTAAACACGAAACACCTCAGATAATTTGGTAAATGGGTACTTTCTCTTATCTTAGCTTAATTAATGGAAACAATGCATAAGAAGCTCGCAACTCAAAGAAAAACTTTCGGAAAACGCAGTTGAACTTTGATTTTAACATGCTATGATGCTTGTTTAGCTCAGAATTCAAGAAAAATAGCTTTCGGCTGAGATCACAAATATGGATTTCAAGATGCACCCATGAAAATTTAAATCTTCAATAAGCCCTTTAGTAATGAATGACACTGAATACTAACAAGGACATGTAGTCCAGAAGAATAATAGCTGAATATCATAGATCCCTCTAATCTTTGATTGCCTCATGATTCTTTACATCCCAGCACGATAAAGGACATAGCCTTTCTGCTTTTCTTTTCCTTTTCTCGATGATGTTGTTGACTTTAAATTGGGTATTCACCCATCAAAGCCCAACGACGGTTTTTTCTTACTTTCTATCATCGTTCACAGTAATTAAATCAAATTCAATTTCCGGCAGTGCATATCAAATAATTCGAACTGCTAAAAATCATCACTGCACTTTGATTCAATTAATATTGGAGGTAGTAACACTGGCTAATTAATTTATTTAATTTGAGTAGTTGATGTAAACCGTGTCTTCAGTCCTCGGTTTAGTGATACCTTAGCTTGAACCCATCAAACACATTTTCCCACCCTACCTCAAAAACTGAAAACGTTTGACTATAACAGTCATCAAAATCATCATGCTGATGCTTCAAGCCATCACTTGTTCTTCCTCGGTTAATGATATTTTCAATGAGACATCGAGAACTCTAAATCATCATTTAAGAAGCCATTCGGTTCCAGTAAATTTTCAATGTGGTCACTGTATATAAATCTCTGTTATTTTTCAAATCCTTCTTTAATTTTCGGCGTTTTCAAAGAATTTATTTGAGACTGTCTCAAAATCCTAATTCAATCGGTTTTGTTAATTAATAGCTAACTAAATTACAAAAAGACTCCACTAAAATACCCCTGCTTCGCTTGTTGTTCAATACTCACTGAGAAAGAAAATATACCCTTCATCTCCTTAATCTCTTCTTTACTCTCAAAGCACTAGATAGTTCCTCACACTTTGATTGAGCGAATTACTTTGCAGATTTAGTGATTTAACTTGATAGAAAATATGGCTGTGAACCTAACCATTAAGCTGCTCCTAGCGTTTCCTCGTCTCAATCTTTCAGAAGGGTGCATTGTATCATTAAGATGAGGTAATTGATTCGTAAACTCATAAATCTCAAAAAGGATCCAGTGTAGATTTTTTGTTAGCAAGTAATGATCTAATTTAGTTGACAGTGAGCAATGATCAGAAGTTAAATCAAACAGTGCAAGATGAAATTATGGATTAATTTATTAATCTAGATTAATTAAAAATCTTGCAGTAATTGCAAAATCTCAGTGCTAATGATTGTTAGTGCATCGAAATTTGGTAATCAGACGCTTTATTTACGATTCAAAATTGACTGAGTAAAATAATAAAGCTCTAAAAATTTCGAAGTTGCTACTGAAAGCTCCCAATTTTACAAACACTTACAGAATCCCTCCACCTCGAATGACCACCAAACGCAATAAACACCTCTCAGAATCTTCAGAGAAAAAGGGCCATAGCCTTTTCATCGAATCATTATACTCTGTGATTGAAGTATCATCTTTAGTGCGCGATTTTGTTAGTAACTGTTTTTCTATTTCCAAAGAACAAGACGTATCCGAATCTGGTAGACTGGGGTGAAACTCCTGGATCGTTTACTATTTTCAAACCAAATCGATTCGCTGAAGAGTTGCTACCTTCCCTTTGCAAACATTCAAATTTTAGCTCTTTCGTTCGACAAGTATTTCTTCTTATCGAGCTTCATCTGAATAATTATTATCAGTTGAATATGTATTGTTTTAAGAAGTGCAAAACGAAACAAATAAGTGACTCTGTATCCTATTGGCACCCATTTTTTGTGAAAGGACAACCGTAATTTTACCCCTCCCTGCGCATGGCTGATGTTAATGATGGACTATAGACAACTGCTCAGAAATATCATTAGAAAGAACCCTCGACATATTCTAGCTGAGAAAAAAGCTCGGTTAAAAACATTTGGATTTGTTTTACAATCAAACAACCTCTGCAAGAAAAAATCAAGCCAAGCATCTTCAATTTCTGACGAAGATACTATGAAAAGTACAAAAAGTAGCGAAAGCCAACTTAGCAACGAGAGATATGTCCAACCACGAGCTGGATCCGGTTACGACAAGATAGATTTTTTTTGCAAATACATGTAAAATTGTAATCAGAAACCCCCCTAAATTCGCGTCAATAGTGAAAAACTTAATCCGAAATCCAACGTGAGAGCCATGTCTTTGATTCGTGAATACTTGAATGACGATGATGACAGCCCATTGGACTCGGGATATGAGTGCCCTTCCAGTGTAAAAAAGGTGAAGAAAGAACTAGAAAGTGCAGATCAAGAGAATTTTCAATATATACGAATGGATTTGGACACTCTGAATTGCACTGAATTTCAAAGCAATCTCACGAAAGACTGTTTGAATTCTGTGCCTGCAAAGAAAACTCAAGTGTTTGATAGAAGGGACTACATTAGATGCGTAACCACTTCCTCTTAGTAGTTCAAATCAGCTAATTTTGTTTTTGGTAACAGACAAACCTAATAAAAAATCTCTTTATGTTCCAAGACAAAGTAGAAACACGTTCTTTCAATGGAAGCGAGGCTACTCACTGTCCATCTCAGGATCTTGCGAGCTGTAAGACTGGAGAACTGATTGAAGATAGTTCAAATGAGGTTCGTTGCGATGCGATTTAATGATATCTCAGGTTTTTTTGTACTTTTAGCTTTCTTAATTTACCTCTATAATTCCAAGCGTCAATATTTCACGACTGTAATTTTACGACTTTTGTAATTCTGCTCAAACCCACAGGCAGGATAAATTTTCCAGAGAAAATTTGTTCATTCTCATAGCGACACCTTTATGGTTCAGCTTAAAGTGACACAATTACAATGCAATGTGTCTAGAGTTTGTATTGTTGAGAAACACATATAGCTTTTCTCTCTTTTAGTATTAAGTCACTAATGCCCTCCATATGATCACTAGGGGTAATCTATAACGTTTAATTGGGACTGTCAAATGGCAGCCCTAACAAAGATAGAAATGAGAGCTCTAGCAAGGATGGAAATAACTAAGCAAGCTTCAAAGATTAGAGTGCGGTTTCTAATGCAGATTTGTACAGTCATGCTCATTTTTCACATTACGACGAACCAATTTAAAGCTAATGTCAATCTACCACTAAATGGAAAAACTAGAGGGTTTTACAGTTTTTTTTATAAAAAGCAATGAAACTGAGCTCTATCTGCTCCTTCTCCTTGAAGGCCAAGGTTATCCCACATACATACTCAGGGCTATGAGTTCAATATTGAAGGAAAAAGCTCTAAAATATTATAAACGGGGGCTCGATAGGCTCTGGGCGATTGTTCGTGTAAGAATCAAAATTGGAATGAATAGATTTTTCAGTTTACGGAATCTAAAAGTTCTTCAGTTCTTCGAGACCTTTGCTAATTATTCTGTAATACAACTATGGAATAATATGAATTAAATTCATCAGCAAGCCTCTCTCACCGCAAATTTCATAATCGAGAAAAAAGAACGAGTTTCGCTCGATAAAATAAATCACGGTTAATTTTTAGGTATTTGAATTTCTTTTCTCAGTTAAATGTATGTAGAATTATCCCATGTCCTCTTCTCGCCGTCCTTATTAATAGAATCCTCAGAACTATGAAAATTTCCACTCTCCAATCATTCTAGCTCATTCTAACGTTATCAGGGTTTCATTCTGACTACTCCGTCGCATAGTCGTAGAGAGCTTTGTCTGATATCTGTTCACATTTCTTAAGAATAAAGAATACAGACAAAATGGCTTTTCTCGTCCCATTTGGGACTTTCATGAGGGACACTTAGGATGTACAACAGAGATTTGAGCATAATACAACGAACTAAGCCTAAAAACCCTCACAATGAAGAATAGAGCTCAATTAGATGTTGGTCACCACGAAAATTTTAATCAGGAAGCTTCGCCTAAGCTCTGCTCAAATTTGCGGTCTCATAACACATAAATAGAAGGAGCAAGATTAGGATTCTTTGAGTTTCTATTATGCATTCATTTTTAGATTTTGCCTCGAGGCTGTTTCGGGAAACTATTAAATTATAAATTTAGTCAAATACCTTGTTTCGAATAAAGATCGAGATCCCTGGGAACATATTCCTATAATTTCCAGAACCCTCTTTCGAAGCAAAAATCACTAATTAATTAATTTAACTGAGAGAAAAGCCCCATAATCCTTGGATTTAACGGTTTAAAAATACCCTGTACTGATATTTTTTGGTTTGCAAAATTAACAAGTATATTTACGTAATTATAAGGCATGTACCTCACCATGATAAATCTGACAGCCGGTCAACGCTTGCACTGCACTCAATTCCATCCGCTAATTTTCCTCTTGCCTGAGCAACCTTTGATAGATCTCATTGCTTACAGCTCATAGAGCTCAGAGAGACATTCAGAAATCCCGTCTGAAGCACTTGTTGCTTTGAAGAGGCTTGAGGCTCATGCACCGCTGGACTTTTAGGCGGTAATTAATTTGATTCGATTTTGATTTTTTTCCAGCTCGATCTGCTATTAAAAGCTGGAAAAAGATTATTGGAATTCCAATAAATCATTCGAGTACTTAAGATGATAAATGAAAAAAATTCTTATAAAATTCAAAAATCTTCGCTGAATAAATTCATGAATACTCAAAATTACGACAGCAGAAAGCCACCGAGCAAGGAACCTAAAGTTACTCGGTTCATTGACACTTTCTTCAAAATCTTGGAGGTAAACTCCCTCATCATCCCATGAGCTTAATTACAATAATCTCCAGTCCAATAGTTTTTCGGAAATCATCTGCTGGTCAACCGACGGCGAGCGTTTCATTATCAAGCAACCGAAGCCATTCACTGATACAATCCTTCAAAACTATTTCGGACACCAAAATCTAACTTCGTTCATCAGACAGGTTTCCATTGAATCATCTATGGCAAAGTCTAATCTAGCATGAAATAGCTATATTTTTACAATTTTAAGCGCTGTGCCTGTGAAAATAACCAACATTCTTTCTGCCACGAGTATTTTAAGCGCGATAGCTCGTAATTAACTCTTTCTCCTATTTTGGAATTCTTATTGCTATTAGGCAGGAGATGCTTTCAAAACTTCGAAGAAATAACAGCAAAAAAGAGTCCAAGGCTGAAATTATCGAGTCAAAAAACCCCATCATAGAGGTCCCTCAGAAAGTAAACACCAATTCCACGCAGTGCCTTATAATGATTGGTTAGAAAATACTTGTTTCAAAGAGTGATGAGTCTTGGGGTTTTATAAATGCTCCAACACTCAGTTCGGTTTCTAAGATCGCCAGCAACGTCAGCAGCGATGAGTAAATGATTAACTCGCGATTTTTTGCTAAAAGATTGAAATATAGTTCGTCTTGTGGGGTACATCCGTATAATAGATTATATTCAGCCTCAAGTTTGATGAGTTTATTGATTCAAAACGCGATGACGGTCGAAAATGCGCTCAATGACCTTAAAATGTTGAGGCGGAAGCTCCAAGAAGAGAATGAGCAGCCTGAGCCGATGTATAGCTTCGAATCTTTCAACGATTTGTAGGAAAGAGCAGTGTTACAACGTTTCAATTCGAAATAGAATGAACTTGTTAGGTTTCAACTCGATACTGTGTTGATAAATACATAGACTTGCAGGTTGTACTAAATATAAATAATTTTTTTGTTATTTCACTCTATTCAATTTTTTTTAATATATCGTGTAGATCCGATATAAGCGAGTTCTCAAGTAGCAAGTTCTGCTATGAGTAACCAGAAGATGGCTTTTATTATCATATAAAACTAAGTTTTCGAGTTCAGTAATCTGTGTGTAGTGTTTTGTGATTTGTTAATTAGGAAATAAATCGTAATGATTTTGGTACTGCTATGGCATGGATATCATGGAAGAGGGTCAGCAACTATGTATGCATGGCCCAGTTTTCGAGGAGACTTTGAAGATGTGGAAAGGTGCTGATAGAGCTGATAGACAGGTGTCTAGATAAATCAGAAATTGTTCAAGCTATTGATCTAAACCCTGAAGATAACATAAAAAGGATCTCTTATTTGTTCTTTGTTGCTAATAACTTGCTCTCTTGAAAAAAGAAATGGTACTTCCTTGAAAAGAAAATTTTTCATAAATAAAACCAAGGAACCAGCAACAAAAAAACCATTTTTAAGGTGATTATCTTCGCTACAGCTGAATTAAAATCCTTGCAATGTATCTCTAGAGACTCAATAATTAAATTAAATAAATTGATCAAGAATGGAGTTGAAGACCAACCTGATAACCAATAAATGGATGAAGTACATAATGGTCGGAGGGATAGGGCTTGCTTTCATAGGAGCTTCATACTCTGTCATGAGAATTTTGAAAAAGAGAAGACAAACGTTGCCAAAAGAGCATCTAATGAAACTTCTTCAAGAGATAAGATTTGAAGTATGTCCCCTCTTCATGGAGTTGGCAGGTGCGTGCAGAAGTCACCGTAATTCTTCTACAGTGCGATGATTATTCCACCTGATGAACAAAAGGAGCTGATTGATACAAGTAAGTCAAACCAGATCTTGATAATGTTCAACCACGTGAAAAATATATAGCATTAGTTGAGCTTGAGCGACTCAAGCATCAGATTTTAGCGGAAAAAAAAGGTAGATATTTCAGCTTATGAATATTCCACTAATGTTGTCTACAAGGATGATAAGTGCTGATTTTCTTTAATTATGATATCATTAATTTATGTAGAGATGTGAAAGCTGCGATGAGTGCAATCAAACAAGATTTAAACGATGCAGTGATAATGAAATTAGATCTTTCAGCATTGATTCCTGCATTTCTGACGCCAGAGAAGACGCTTCAAATTTTTTCCGAAGGCAATGAAGGCCCAACTAATGAAAGTAAACGAAATCGCTCAGGACGCACTTCAGAAAAATGATTTTCAAGCATTTAAGAAGAAATATCGAGGGTTAGAAGCCATTTCTGCCAGGTAATAAAGATTTTTCATTACTGATAGACAATTGATCATCCTGATGTTAGAGTACAAGTATTGATCGAAGAGGGCCTTGGAGGTTATAAAGATCACCCTGAGAAGATTATAATGTGTGCTGTATCACACTATTTGGAGACGGACCTTAAATTTGCGCTGAAATATCAAGAACTGCTTAGTGTTCAGGCCACGCAAGTGTTCGGAAAAATAATGAAGCGAGATCCGAACTTAGAGAAGGCGTTCGAAGATTTCGGAAAGGAAATTCTAGAAGAACAATATAGTCCATTTACAAGGGATCAAGGTAGTAAGGTCTAAATCTTCAAAAGGATTTCATATCATGTAGTCAATTCGCCTCTTCAAAAAGATTAAAAAAATTCTATTTAGAAGTTAGCTCATAATTGCTTTTATCTTCAAATGGTCTCTGAAACAAGAACTGAGTTGCCTTCTTCAAAAATATTCATATCTCGATTTTAGAACAACTTTATCATCGTGTCCTTTGAAATGATCTGCTTCTTTTAATGAAATATACCTTACCAAGATTTTTTGATGTCTCTGCCCAATAACCCATGAAATAGAATTTATAGAGCATGAGATCAATTATAGTCTCTGTGAAACTAAGCCGTTGAAGCAGCTAACGAATTTAAAATCTTAAACAATTTTCTGCTTGGATATTCTCAGTATTCATTTATTCAACTGATTTTTCAGATCTCATTCCAAATAACACATCTGAAAATCCGGATTAACAGCACGACACTATATTCAGATATAATATTATGAGGAGCTAATTTATGAATGGGAAAAGACTACACTTCTAAAGATTAATTGAGAAAAGATTTCCTGGAAACAGTGTATGAGTACATTCTATTAATTATTTATTTTGTCTTATCATAAATGCAGGGCGACTTGTCTACATATGGATAATTTGAGAGTGCTGAGATTTGTGGTGAAGATGTGGTTAATAATGTAATGTGTTGAATCCAAGTGTATATCTTCGAAGCTGTTTAGAAGAATTGTTGCTATTATTACTGATAACTCTGATCAATTAACAATCTAACAATATGTCGAATGCGTGAGTGAATCAAAATAATGTAACAATCCTATTGTCTCGTTTTGCCAATCCAGAACTCATCATGATCTAGAGATGTAATTTGTATTTCATTGCCTAATACTAATGATTCAACTTTGTTGTCTATTTGTTTATAGTTCGACAATTCTTAGCAAAGTGAGATTTCTTACTTAAAATAAGCACTTATGAGAACAAAATATTCAGACGTAAGAATGCTTAGAAGTCCTAAGGTCAGGACTACTTAACCTTAATCCACTGAGTTATTATCTGAATTTGTGCTACTTGGCCAACATTGTCGAGAGTATGCTTGTTCTCTGGGTCCTTTTATTTCACTTTTGTCTAAATGAAGCATACTGAACAGGCGTCGTCTATATAATTTTTGAATGACGATAATGCACTCTGAAATAGATAATTTACTTTCATCTGAAGTTTTTCCAGTATAGAGCACTTTCCCCGTTTTGAAATCCAACAGTTTTACTCTTTTATCACCCGAAGCACTCGCGAGCTTATCGCCATTCGGACTCCATCGCACACAGTTGATCCAATCTAGAGAACAATAATTTACAAGTTAATTTTTTAAATAAATTCAAAATTATCACTTGAGTGAACGTCAGCGAAGGTTTTGATAATCTTCGATTCTCGCTTATCAAATATGTTGATATTCCGATCTGTCCCACCAGATACCAGTAGATTTCCATCGTTTTCACATACTTCAATCCAGTATGTCAACACTTATAACAGATTAAATATTTTCAAGTTCAGATAACGAAATGTAGAGAAGTTAAGCGAAGAAAGTCATGCAATTAATCTCTCGATTTATTTGAAGAAAAGAGAAATATAGTCCTTCTTTCCGGGAATATATTGGGAACCAGTCATGCATGAAGCAAAAAATTTGAATTCCAGAAGAGAAAAAACAAAATATCGTTGCAATTACTCGAATTTTCAATTTGTATCGAACTTTTTAATGTGAGAGTTTTCTTCTCAGCATCTAGGATATTGAGTCTGTTGTTGCTGTTCTTCACGAATATTAGTGATTCATCCGCATTGGTGCTCCATCTGCAGCGTGTAATTGAGTCTAATAATTGAGTTTAATGATGTGAGTGAAATTAATATCAGCAAAAAATTAATGATTTATTTTTCGTGTGGCAGAAAAAAAATTCTTAGGAATCAAATTTACCGATGTGCTCTCCGATTCTCTTATGGAATTTGTAATTAACTGTGTTCACCTCTGATATTAGGCACACACATCTCTCGTCAATGGTAGCCACATATTCTCCAGTAGGATTGAAATCAAGCCCGGTGATCACGTCCTCTAAAGAGTATAGTAAATTCGATGTATCAATCACACAATTGTTGTTTACTGTGTTGGGAGTGCCATTTTGACTTGCGGATAAGTTTGACAATATCTTCGGTCTTGGAGGCATTAGAATCAACGTTAAATAGGTGGTAAGAAATTTTTTTGTTAAGAGGGACTGCACCGAGGATACCTCTACGTGAGTTATATGTCATATCTCCATAACCAGTGTCTAGAGAGAAAATATAATTATTTAAAAGATAAAGGTAAGAAAAAATAATTATACATCCTGAGACTTCACCAAGAGAATATATTTCTCTGATTTGATCGTTTTTTGATATATCAACTATCGACATATTGGCTGATTTTCCCCAGTTATGATGCAGAGAAACAAGTAATTGTGAGTTTGCTATCTCCTTCACATGCGTCCAGCTAGTGCCTAAAAATATTACAGCATATCAGCCTCAAAATAATTGAAAAAATATATTTTACCTGTGTCACTAATTTTAACTCCGTCAAAACTTGCATAACTTTGTTTCGTGTTGAGGTCAACAATGCCGATCTTGTTAGTTCCAACAGAACACCAAGCAAGTAAAGTTGGAGAGCCTGTGGTTGTCTCTTCTACCGAAGGTTAGATAATTTTGGTAAATGAGCTTGCTTAGCCTTGAAAATGAGTTTACTAGTATTAATGATATTCCTTTGAGGCAATGCGGCTTGCTCTCTTTTCTCCGAGGCTTGTTTCACTTCTTCAAGCTTTGATTGAGTTGAAACTTGCGTTCCAGGCTCTTTAATTTGTTTTGATTCTTCATCGACTACATCCACTTTCTTATCTGGATTGTGCAGCATGGCTTTTTCAAATTTATTGAGAGCAGAGGAGAGATGCTAAATAAATTTTATTTGATTATCAAAATCGATCTTGATTAAAAAGCTGAGAATTTAATTAGAATAATGAAAATGAAGCCTTTGCAAATGATAAAAGGATTTGAAATTTGATTTAAATTTAGTGCTGGTAATTAATATCTAATAATCACGCCGCTGAGAGCTTATAAATTCCTTCGCTCTCAGGATCACTCCTTAATAATTTTGTTTAAAATAAATTTTCTCTGCTGTGAGTTCGAAAGAGCATTGGGATCGATTCGGAGCCTCAAATTGATTTGCTGATCTAAGTTTCTAAAATGGGCTTAAAGCAATTTAATTTTCTAAATTACGATTAGCGCTACTCCTGACTGAAGAATATCTCAGCTAGAAAGAAACTTCTACTCAAAATATATTTCAAAAGAATCCACATCCTCAAATATTAAATTAGTACTTAAATTAAAATAAGATTGCTTGTTCTTTAAACTTACGGCAAGAGAATCAATGCTGCTGAAGCAACATAATCTCATATTCGAGGGTTGCAGATGATTTTTTTGAGAGGGATAAAAATATTTGGAATATTATTGCATATATGATAATTGTAGAAAGATGCTATGTATTGTGATTATTTACTAACCTCAAATAAATCTACAAACCTTATAAAAATCAACCATCAATAAGCCACTTATTTTTTTTCAAGGAAAGAAAGAGGCTAGAATGGAATCTATTAGAATTTTTAATTTCACGTCTTTAATCCTTTGGTTTTTAAAAGCGTCTTGATTTCATTTTAAAAAATGATAAATATGGTTTTGAAAGTGGAGGATATGGAAGAGTTGCGCAGCCGAGCTGTTGACATCATTACTGATTTCGAATGTGTTGGTCAAGATAGATCCAGGATATCTGGACTGGAGATAAAGTAGCTCATGCACGAAGAGAGTTGCTGAGAGATCGTACTCTTTCTTTAAGAGCTCTTTTGAGCGATCAAGGACTCTGATTCTATGCTTCTCTTTTGAATCACAAGCCTCAGTTTCAAACACTCAATAGGAGGATGCTTTTGCTAAAAGCTCGAAATTTTTAAATGTGCTTCTAAGTTTAAGAGGAATGCCCAATTCCAAGTTAACTTCTAAGTTGACAGTTTCGTCCTGTGATAGCATGATTTCTTCAGTTCCTCAAGAGCAGAGCGCGAGTATAAATTTTGTCTGATTACCGAAATCAATCTTGATTAAATAGCTGAAAATTTAGTTAGATTATAAAAGCTTTGATAAATTTATAGAAGAATGTATTAAAATATATAGAGAATTGAGAAGAAACAGACTGATAATAGATTTATCCTGCTGAAAAAATATAATTTTCTTCGATTTCGGGTACATTTCTTTAATAATTTTTTGATCAAATCGTTTTAATTGGACTCAAGTGATCTAATTTCCCACTATTATCAGAGAGTGATTCCTAACTGAAGCTCTCTACTGCGAAGTACGTGCCTCTCAAAGCAGATTTCAAGCCCTCAGACATCAAAAAAGCAACTCCTGTCGCCAAACTTCCCCCAAAAATTAAAAGTTGGGTTCGTATTTCTGCAATGAAGCAAACTTAGAAAATACCATTTTCTGTTTTTTGTATGAATGCTCAGTTTTCCTGAACCAATTGTTTTTGCTTTTCAAACAAGAAGAATGCATGATGATGTGCTGAAAAATAAGGAAGAATAGATGATTATCGTTGTGATAAATGGTTCTAAAACACTCCTATTATTCATTGTGACCGATAATTATTCTCCCAAATTATTTCTCCTTGTAGCTGCTTTTTTCTCTGGGGGTTATTGACTAGATTCTTTCTCCAATGAAACAGACTGACATAGCTTCACCTATGAAGAAATCAGAATAGCCTTTATCAATTAATCAAACAGTAAAAATTTACACTCGTCTAAGGTGTTTTCAGTCTAAAGTTTTTTTTCCCAGTCTTAAAGCCCAATAGTGCTATTTTCGTATCAGCGGTAGCACTCGCAATCCTATCATCGCTTGGACTCCATCTCACACAAAAGATAAACTCTCTATAATATAATAGCAATTAGTTATGAAATGTTAACTTTTTTTTATTTATATATTGAAAGGGCTATGATTTATTTCTCTTAATTAGTTGCAAAAAAGTTTCAATGCTTGTTGTCGCAAACGATTGTTCTCTGTTATTAAAAGTAACCGCAAACGAATTTTATTTCGTAGTAAGGTCTGTTTTTAGAAATAGCAAATTGTTTTATGTTGTTGATTTCATTAGAAAGACAGAGCATTGAAAATACTTCGTACTGGATCTTTCTTAAGTAATCATGCAGTTGGGTAAACTTTGTAATCAGCATATCGCCAGCCTTTTGTACATCTTGCCTTAGTTTATAAATCTCAGTCTGAGAATTTCT
>ENA-UOTX01000555-UOTX01000555.1-compost-metagenome-genome-assembly--contig:-NODE-555-length-38160-cov-13.973558_pt1 | contig 38160 bp, 33 predicted proteins | sample MGYA00238143_ERZ746982 | MGnify/ENA primary metagenome ERZ746982 (study PRJEB28758, sample SAMN06268862) | compost metagenome | isolation source: single cell | place: USA: California, Emeryville, Joint... | reverse complement strand
TACTTGCTTGGTGCTCGCAATATGCCAATAAGATCGACATTGTTGACCTCAACACGAAGGAAAGTTATGCAAGTTTTTATGGAGTTAAAACTCGTAGTCCAACAAGTAAAACAAAGCTTTTAAATTCTATAATAAAAAATGCTATCAAGACTATTGAAGATTTCTCATCACTTACTGGGTTGAAATTAAATAAGTCCACATCAGGACGGCACGGAAGAAACTGTTTAAAACGCAAAGAAATAAATGGGATGCCAATCTTATCTGAGTACAAATATCTAGATTATGGCTTGATTCAAGAATGATACTAGAAAAAACAGATTTTCCACATGCTGAGAAAATGCATTTATCAAAGCTAAGCTCTCTCCAAGACTCTCCCAAGCTTCGCATGGTTACAGAAAAAACCTTGCCATTGATTAAGTTCTGTATGCCTCTGTACAAATGTGAACCTGCCGGAACCACCAAAGAGACACCGAAGAAATTCGTAAGTTATGTCTTCAAACCTATTACAAACTTAGCTAAAACCACACCTAATTACATTATCCATTCCTTGAGTGATTTTGTATTGAAAGTTGAAGTCGATGCCTTGTGGAAGTAAATCGAATCAAGTGGAGAGCAAAATTGGGCAACACTCTTTCAAAGACCATCGTTGATCTACGCGTAAAAGGAGACGAAGGGTCAAATTTGTACGCCGATTCATTGAGTGACAAATGCTTATACTAGGATGTGCCCTACCAAAGGATGCAAAGCTAGAATGAACTGGAGTCACTTCCTGGTGCGTCGTCAGATTCGAGTGCGTCACCTACTTCTGTTATTTCGAGAGCTCTCATCAAAAAGAGGAGTTCAAGATACCAACGAGAAAAACAAGTCAAATTACATTGTGAATAACGAAGATGCTATAAATTGTGGAGAAGAAACTGAGGCAAATAATCAGAATCGAGCAAACAGATTTTATGATCCATACCAGAAGTCCAGAAATTCGATAACAAGCTCAATATCATTAGAAAATTTTCAACAGAATTACAAGAAAAACCTGATATGTATTCCAGTAAGAACACATATGATATAATTTCTTGCATACGTTTACAAATAAATGCACACAGAAAAAGAATATAATAAACCACTGCAGCTATTGGCAAAAAAACAAGCACATCAAACTCTTGTTATTGGATACTCAGTTTTTATTTTTTTTATTCTGGTCGCACCTCAATAAATATCTAGATCCTCATTCGATTCAACAGATCTAAAGGGATGAACGTGAAAGTTCAGACAGATCATGATGAAAACAAGACTGGAGATTCGATAGAGATGAATGAGGAAGATCAAGACAAGCCAAGAAATGATTCAATGGAAGAGCAAGGAAACGAAGAACGAAAAATGACATCGATCCCAAAGAGAGATTACTCCAAATATAAAAATACAAAAAATAGGATCATTATGACTCTCGTAATTGGTGTGCTATTCGAAATTGAAGACAAATACGACATTCTTGACATGCGTGATCTTACAAAATGGAACTTTTCTCTCACAATGATTCTGATGTTAGTTGGAGGTGGACGGAGTGCTGTGGCGAAGGCGAGAGATACGGATAACACTTTATTCGCTATGAAACAAATTGATTCTTCATTTTGGAATAGATTCTTAACTTTTCGAATCATAAACGACTTGAAAATCAGAAGGCTCTTAAAACATGAAAATGTATCACGCAACAATTGGCCTTTGAGCTTGACTCGTTTATTTTCATTCATTCATACAGTGTTTAGGCATCAAGACCATCCGTCTTCCACCCTCGTACGAACAATTCGATAAGATGTAAGATTTTCGAAGGAAACTTCTCACTTACAACTTCACAGATACGTGTATTCAGAGCTGATGGATACAGACCTCAAATCGATCATTTTGTCGCCTCAAGCTCTCACCAATGAGCACATACAATTCTTGATATATCAAGTACTCAGGGGATTGAAGTACGTCCATTCAGCTGGAATTATTTTAAGAGATCTCGTAATCATTAATTGCAAGAACTTCTTCTTCACAAGAATGATCCTCTGCTTGATGCTAGACCCCTAGAAGATTACTTGTCAATAGCAATTGTGATTTAAAGATCAATGCATTTTCCAACGCAAGATATATCGGCGAAGACTCTGCGAAAAAACTTACTATAGACGATGGGGGCCGCTGGTACAGAGCACCAGAGGTCCTTTGCAGTGGACTTTGTGGATGTCCCGGTACATCAGCTGCAATAATTTTCTGGCTTCATTTTGCTTTCACAAAAAAGCTGATATGTGGTCAGTGGGTTGCATACTTGCTGAACTATTGAGAAGAAGACCATTGCTACCTGGAACTGATTGTATTGAAAATTGAGAACCCTACTAGAAATTTAAATAATAATATCTTTCATTCATTATCAGCCTTGAATCAACTGGAATTAATAGCTCAAGTGTTTGGAACTCCAACAGAAGAGGATATCGTCGCAGCTTTAGGGCCAGAGAAAGCAGAAAAAATTGCAGCAATTTTACAAAAGAACCCAACAATGGGATCATTTGACATCCTTTTCCCAGGAGCCGATCCTGCAGCTCTGGACTTGGTGAAAAAATTAATGACTTTCAATCCTGAAAAACGATTGACTGCTGAAGAAGCTCTTAAGCATCCATACCTTCAAGTCTTGCACGACCCTAATGATGAAGTAAGTTTCAGAGATTAAACTTTTCTTTCTTTATTTTGATAAATGCAAATATCTTAAATTTATTCTCTCTCAATTATGTTAGCCCGCTCGAGATCTTATCCCTGCAGAGGAGTTTGAATTTCAACATTATAAGTTCTCCAAGAAACAATTAAAATGTGAGAAAATCTCACTTTGAGATTTGAAAAATACCTTTAAATTTTGTTGCATTAGATGTTCTTTATGAAGAAATCTTGCTCTATCATTTTCCAGAGTTTCGAGAAGAATATGAAAGAAGATTGAAGAATGGAGAAAGCGTTTATAAAGAAATTATTGATATCAAACAGACGCCCAAGGTAACTCACGTTGTTATTCTATAGACTTTATTATTGAATTGATGCTGTAATTTTAGATGCCACAAGGCGTGTGTTATCAGTCTCCATTGTTTTCCTAATTCAAGATCAAAGTTACTAGCAGAACAGTCTCCACTGAAGAGAGAGTATTTCACCAACTCACAAAGAAGTACGATACAGAATTGAAATAGTTGGTAGAGATTTATAAAACTATGAAAGCTTGTGAACAAACTCTTCTTTGTACCGAAAATTCCATTTCATGAGAGACATTGTTCTTCGTTGTAAAAAGAGATTCGTATGAGTAAAACAAGCAATTTCAGCATTTGGACGCCTTTTAAGTGATTCGAATTGTCTTGAAACATGAATAAATTAACTTGTTAATTCCGAAAAATGACTTCTGCATTAGTATGGTTAAATTTTAAAAGAGAGTTGTTGCATGTAACATATTTAAATAGATAGTGCCTCTTTGAAGCAATTATTTCACTCCTTCAGAACTCTTTCTGACTAAATGTTAATACAATTAAAAACCTCTTGATGTCAATCACTGAGGTTCAAGCATTAATTTTGCAAGGTTCTTCATTTCAAGGAACAGTAGCTTAGAGGTTGGCCATTTTAGTTTTCCTTTGCTTTTTGTTTTGAGCTCTTTCAGCTTTAGGATGAGTTTGTTTCATATTAAAGTCAAATTTGTCGATAATGTCGATATTATTACTGGCTTGATGGATAACTGGCAATTTTCGCAGCTCACTCTCATAGAATTTTAGACAAATCATCAATGATACGTAGCTTTTGATTTGTTTTGACGCTTAGAAATCTGTCTGAACAGAATCTTGACTCATTCCTATTTTTTTCTTTGGTAGAATTACATTTGATTTTCTGTTCATTAATGAAAATTGCAATAGATCTGGAAAAAACTGATTTTGAAGAAGAGCTGAAGTTTAAACAGATATGCAATAGAATAGGAGTGAGACTTTGTACTTGTATCTCAAGCGAAAAATCGCAGTGCTGTGTTTGGGCGTAACGTAGTAGTTGGAGTAGCGTACTACGCCAAGACAGATTTGGATCTACGTTAATAGAGACAGATATGTATTGAGTAACAGTTCATCGTCATGTATATGTGACAGCTGGGTTCCGATTTTGAATCAAAGAATTAAGCAAAGTCTCAAATTTAGTTGTTGATATATATGTGGGATTTACAATAAATGGTTGTCAATCTCCCAAAGACCGTAAAAAGTGAACTAAGCTGAATATTTGTTAACAAACTTAAATTTAAAGCAAATAGTCCAAAATGATAAGCTAATATCCGTGCACCCACGAACCTGCTCTTTAAAGATTCTTAAGAAAACTAAGGAGTTACTTTGATGATTTTGATGATTGAGTTTTTTGCAGCCAAAAATTTTTCTTGAAATCAGACTTCGTAGGATCTGAAATAGTGTTGCTACAATATCACATTTATCAGGTCCGACTGTGAGTCATCTCCAAAAGTTTTCACGGCTATACAGAACCACCTCTTCATAGAAGCGTCTATTCAAACCTCTCTTTGATCTTAATTCCGTGCGTATGTACAATGGTTCTAACTAGACCTCTCTGCAAGGTTCTACACAAAAAAACCCCCATAAGTATCCCAAAAACTTTAGATTGATGGATTTGATCCAATTTAGGATTAAAATATTTTGGAAACTCTTTTGTCGGGGACAAACCTTCTTGGCGAATTAATTGTACTAAACCAGTTGCTTATACAATCTCCTTTATTAAAATTAGACACCCATTTAGTTTAAATATTTTGACTCGGAGACATCTCAAGCAAATTTCAATTTTAGACAGTCATTGCCTAATGAAAATCACTGTGACCGTGTTAATATATAAAGGGAGCGTTCAATCTATCGACAATGAATTAGTTCTCACGAGTTATTTACCCGTCTGCACATGTGGTACATGTGGTGTCATTAAATTTGTTTTTCTCAATATTTCGTATGAATTTGATTTTTCAATTGGGTTATTCCGAAAATCATAATTATATTATTTATTCTTTGAACAACAAATTCATCGAAACATCCTTGCTTTGATAAATCAAATTTTTCTCAAATTAGTCTGCAAATTTTTATAAATGTAACGTGTAGCTCTTGAGAATATCGCTTTAACTATGATTCCTGTCTAAAAAAAAATAAAATCATGTAAAAGGTAGTTCTACAAAATATATCAAGTGGTATTGGTAATCAAATTTCAATTCAATTATACATACGCAATATTTGAACAATAAGTTTGAAGTAACACATTCAGCTACTCATTGTAATAAGGCATAAGCTCTAATAGGAGGAAAATAGTTGGTGCTTGTGAACATACCCGCAAAATTACCAACTCAACTCTGAATTTACTTAACCCCTAATTTTCAAAGAATTTTCTCTCACATGGTACTTTAAAATTGCTAAATGCGAGTTTTCTCATAACATTGTTATTTTAAATATCAAACTCTAATCTTAATACTAATACACACTATATTCGCAATTTGGATATATTAATTTTAGCGGGATCGTACGATATTTTCCAATCTACTGTTCGATTGAGAAAATAAAGTCAGCGGTTTAGTAATTCTTCTAAATTTCATCCTTTTACAGAAAAATCATGCCTTGTAATTTTTCTCACAGATCACACAGTTACATTCAACAGTAACGTTTATTCTCATATGCAAACTTTCAAATCTAGAGTGAAAGCCTAAAACTTCCTCATCTCAACTTGATGCATTTGGGTATCGTCTGTGTTGTCATCATCTTGTGGTATAGTCTCTTCATCCTGGACAGGGTTAAATTCTTTCTTCTCACCGCTCTTTCCAATAATGAAGTAGCCGCGTCTTCTATATCGTATGCAAAGAATCGCAGCGATCACACCAATACAAACCGCAACAACCCAAGGAACGATATTAGCGGGAAGGAAACCCTTGCTACGAGCTCTTTCTACTGTGATCATAATTTTCTGATTATACAAGCACGAAGGTACATTGTTCTGATTCAGCCCGCTGATTTGCGATTTGCAGTTAAATTGCAGAGCTGAAAGATCAAACGACCACGTCCCATTTCTCGATTTCGAGGCGTCACAAAAGAGCGTGGCTTTTTCAGCCACTAAGCTGTGGATTTTTAGCGTTTTTCCGTCCACACTAATAACGCTCTGTTCTGCTTGAGCAACCATAGTTCCTGTTAAATCTATATTTTTATAAAAAGCTTCCTGCTTTGCACCTTTCACGGAGTCTTCAGGAATCCTTATCGAATAAGAGCTCGTCTGGCCTTTCGATGAGAGGTACGCATAATCTTGACGAATCCAAACCTTTTGGGTCTTTGCCTGGAGTTTAATTTTGCGATTGAGTTCATGTGTTATCATTCCGCGATCTTTTTCTCTAAAATACTCTGATAGATAGGTGTTGCCATTTTCCTCGCTCAGAACGAGGAGAATCCCACTGCTCTGTTCAACTTTAAAGCCTCCTGAAATTGTTATCGTGTCCACTAACACCGGAGCGTCTAGAGACGCGATTTGAAAAACAAGGACGCCTTGGACTTTATCAAGGACGTAGATAAGATTATCATTAGTTATTGCGATGTCTTTCACAACCAAGCTTGGGCTTTGAAAATTTCCTCTTGTAATTTCGCTTCGGAAGACGGGATTGTGCCTCCCTGGTGAGTTTAGATCCGGTAAATCGTATATTAGCAATCCTTTGCCTTCACCGCATAAAAACAAGTGATTTTGATTTATATACACACAGCTAAGTGAATCGATGTTAAAATGGCCGTCTACAACATTTTTCTGTGTTATTTGAGACAGTTTTGGGAAGTCAGGGATGTACCAGACGAATTTGGTTTTTGAAACCAATAACAAAGCATCTCCGTATGCCAAGAAGTGGAAGTTTGGTTCGATGCCAATGCTTTTGAAGTCGATACTACCAAGGTTCTGGACATCAAGGTTGCTTGCAGCAAAGCCAAATACATCGATTTTCGAGTCTTTCTTATCTAAGATAAACAATTTATTCTGGCTGTATACTGCTGAATCTGCTTCTGATTGGAGGGGAAGCGTCTTCGTGAGCTTCGGATAGAGTTTGAAAGGTGAGACGGAACATCTTGGCTCGTTAATAGTGACGATTAGCTCAGATTTTTTCAATTGAACTTGAAAAGCGTTAGGAAAGTCATCCAGAGGGTAGGTTAGGTTAGTGCCTTGGTATATATGGATATTTTTTGGACGCAGTGGAAACTCTAGAGTGTCAATAGCATGCGAGATTGCTAGAAGGAAGCCGAGGATGGTTAGCTTTAGAGCGACTGTCATAATTTGTTAAACGAAATAAAGAACAGTCTATTCAATTTTAAAAAATTCACAAAACTGAATATGACACTTGCATTGCATGCCAACAATACCTGTAGTAAAAACAATATCATTGACTGATAATAGTAATCCAATACCAGTTTAACCCAATAACGTTTTGGACAGTCAGTAGAATTTGGAGTTTTTGGCGCACCTTCAATAAAATACTTCTAAATATTTAAAATCAGCTCCGTTGAATGGATAGTAGTTAAATTCTTGTTTCTCACCCTAACCCTATTACATGTTCAGGTACATCGACACCTAAAGCCAGTTATCGAAGGATATACCCGATCAACTCAAGCTCCCAGCAGCCATCTGGAGGAAGGAAGTTCGGTAAAAACAAATTTTGGCAGGTATGAATCGAGAAGTGATTTTCTCATCCATACCCAAACTAGAATAAGTTCAGCAACGCAAGGAAACCGATTCTCAGCATACAGATCTATGACGATCACCACGTCCTCATCGCTGGGCCGTTCTCTCTCTTCGATGATGCCCTGCGGTCTCTTATTAAGGTAGCTAGCTAGCTATTACGTACCCTTCTCTCTTAACAACTTCTTAACATCGAAGTCACTTGGTGGACACTACAACCTAGAGGACAAAGCATGGATCATGCCAAAGAACTATGTGCAAACGCTCATCTCAAAGGTAGTCTGATAGAGATTTCATTTAATTCTGACTTCTGTTCAGCTTCAGACAGTAAAACCAGGAATAGATATTTCCAACACGCCAGATATAGCGCAGAAAGTGCTTCAACCGTTTAGAGGAGTTATTGAGTATAAACAAGACAGCAAGAAGGTTAAAATAGAGTATCAGGCCTCTGATCGCATGGTATCTTTAACTAAATGAAGCGAGCTGCTAATGGGATCTTGGTTTTTATAGAAAACTGTCGAGAGTTTACCAGAGACGCTGCTGAGTAAACTATATGATTTTCAAAAGAAAGGCATTGAGTTCGGGATAAAGAACTATGGAAGGGTCCTAATCGCTGATGAAATGGTAAACTGCTATGACCATGAGAACAGTAGCTGACTAATCGCATTTAGGGTATCGGTAAAACGATACAGTCGCTGGGACTAGCGCACCTCTACCCTGAGAATTTTCCATTGTTAATCATCTGCCCCGCTTCCCTTGTAAATTCTAGGACGATTGAACAAATTTTAAATAATACCTTGTTGCTTTTCAGAGGTATAATTGGCGAAACGAGATCAAGAAATGGTTCAACAAGAAAAACTCTGACATCCAACTTATCACGAAAGGATCTGCTGAGCTCATAAAGGGCCTTGACTATTATATTTTCTCTTATGAGTTCGCTGCCAAAATGATCGAGAAAATCCAGGCTGCAAACTTTCAAATGGTTATCCTCGACGAAGCTCATTACATCAAAAACTCCGGCATCAAGCGCACGGAAACCCTTCTTCCTGCGATCAAGCAATTTAAACGAATTTTCCTGCTAACAGGAACTCCAGCTTTCGCTAAGCCTAAGGAGCTTTTCAATTTACTCTCCGCCTTGCGACCGGACATTTTCACTAAATTTAAGGATTTCGCCACCAGCTACTGCGACCCAAAGGTCAGCAGATGGTCTGGCGGGTGGGACTACGACGGTGCTTCACATACAAGAGAATTGCGCTATATTTTGCAAAATTCTATCATGATTCGTCGGTTGAAGAAAGACGTGCTCGCAGAACTCCCTCCAAAACGCCGGCAGAAGGTCGAAGTCAACACTGACACCGCCATCGTGAATGAAATCAAGAAGCTGCTGGGGAGAGAACCCGCGGAATATGAGAAAGCTCTCAACGAATTGATGAACCAAGGATATGGTGGTGATGATGAGCTCGATAACCAATTGGAGGGCATGAAAAGAGGGAATAGGGGAGCATTTTTAAAAGCCATCACAGAATGCTACGCTCTGACAGGGAGGGCTAAGCTCAAAGGAGCATGCGAGTATATTAGGGACGTTCTCGAGAGCGTGAATAAAGTCCTTATTTTTGCGCATCATTATGAAATCCTTGACGGCATTGAGGCAGAAATCCAGAGTCAAGACGTTCAATATATTCGAATTGATGGAAATGTCCCCCATCAAATCAGGCACGAAAGAGTTGAGTTGTTCCAAGAGAATGAGGAAGTGAGAGTCGCTATACTTTCCTTGACAGCTTGTAGCGTCGGGTTGAATCTAACGGCTGCATCGACGGTTATCTTTGTTGAGGTAATCTCTTTCTATTAAAGCTATCGGGCATTCTGACTTGTTTGTAGATGAATTGGACACCAGCCGTTATGATTCAGGCTGAAGATCGCGCGCATAGAATCGGTCAAAAGGAGAAGTATTCAATCAACTGTCATTATATCTACGGAGAAGACACGCTTGATGCGCTGATGTTTGATAAATTGGAAGCGAAATTGGCCGTCGTGTCTGACATTATCGATGGCGAAGACACCTTAAACGCTGAAAAAACCAATAAAATGTCGAATGATTATCTTCTATTTGAGGAAACCAAGGTCAAAAATGAAATAATAAGTAAGGAGGCGGCTTACGAGCTGACTGGTATCAAAAAAACACCGACGAAGGCACCGTCTATCATTTCGTATTTTCAACCCATCAAAAAAGATGATGTACCACCAAAGGTATTCCCTCGAAAAAATTTAGAAGAGACAAAAGAGACCTCTACAGCCGAAGCGTATTCCTATGGTGGGAAAGGGCCCACGAGCGAGATGGCTACGAATGATATTTTTGAAGATGATTATTTGCTAGATGAGATCGTGGAGACCATGCTGCAGGAAAGCCGGAGAGAGACTCCAGTGAAATCTGACGCTGGGAAAACAGTGACGAAGATTACTGAGAATATTATTCGTCCGAAATTCGATCTGTTTGAAGAGTTAGATAGAGGGTTTCCTACTCCGAATATCGAGGCGACAGTGCCGCAGAATGATGATAAAAGCAGGAGTGGGAAGTCAACGCTTGAGAAAAAGAAAACTGGAGGCTTTTTGTTTACTAAGGAGATGGTTCCTAGCACTAAGATTTTGTCAACCACTGCAGAGAGCTCTCCGGCAAAGGTGCAGAATCAAACTGCTGTTAACTCGCTAAAAAATATGCTTTTTGATTGTGAGGCGACTAAACGGCCGAGGCCAGGGCAAGAGCAGCCGCAGCCTGAGAAAACAGATACAGAGTTCCACCGAGCATGGAGTAAAGAAGAGGATGATGACTTTTTCGGAATAAGCAAAAAAGTCAAGCAGGTTAAGACTTTCAAAAATTTTTTGTGATTGAGCCTTGTCTCTTGAAGTTTGGAGGATAGTACTCAGTAATATACTGTTGTCCTAATCTAAAATTATTGCAATGCGTAAATATTCTCTTCTCACTTAGTCTTTCAAATTTAGATTTGTTGGGTTTTTTATGTATCTATTCAAGGAAGATCCAAAACAAGCTCATCCGTGGATATTAATGGAAAATCTATCTTGATAGAAATTTTAGTAGCGGCAATGAGAACGTATTCAGCCATCCCAAGCGCTGTTTGAAAAGTCTTAAAGATACCATTATTAGAGTTTAGTAGAATGCAAAACCTTTTTATGGTTCATTGTAATCTGATAGCTGCTCAGCTGCTCTCGAGAAAGATTCAAAAAAGATACTTTCAGGACAAAAGTTATCGAAAGACCAAGTTATGTGAAAACAATATGCTGATTCTGATTCATTTGGAAGTAATAAATAAAATTGCACTCTCTCATTCATTTTGTGTAAAGACAAAGCTTCACAAAGAAATTTCAAATCTATCTAAACCAAATCTTGTTCTTTGTGCATTTGCAAATAATGTCCCTTGTCATTTATTATTGCGCCTAATAGGTTTGATTGCTTAGTACGATCTTCTATTAAGATTTTCAATCTTCCCATTAATCATACAAGAAAGTTCTATTGTCTGATGAAATTTCTGTTTAATATGCGCTCGCTCTCTCAGAGTTTGGCATTTGAAGCAACCTTCTTTCGAAAAGCTTAATTTGTCGTCTCCGGAAAATAAATTCAAGACTATAAGACACAAAATATTTAACGAATTGGAATCTAATTCGATGAGGTCATGTTCGCACTTAGAGATTTATCTTTATCGAAAATCGGAAGATTTATTATCTTTGACTAAACTCGGAAGTTCCTTCCGCAGCAATTAGGCAGCTATTTTATTGATTTCCCTCAATGAGACTGGGCAAAAACCTCATAAAAACCACCGCTGTTCTCGGCGGACTCGGAGCCGCTTACTTTTTTATCGGCTCATCAAATCGACCCATGCCAGTTCTCAAAATCGAGAACGAGGACGAGAAACTGAATTCCACTGCTCTATCCTACCCAATGAAAACTCGCGATGATCATTTGAAAGAAGTTCTGAACACTCAATACGACGTGATGGTCATCGGTACCAAAACACTCCTTATTATGGAAAAATTCTAATCTTTCATAGGCGGAGGCTGCAACGGAGCTGGAGTCCTTCTCGAAGGCGCAGACCGAGGCTTGAAATGCCTTCTTATCGATGCGTATGATTTCGCATCAGGTTCCAGCAGCAAGTCAACCAAGCTTATTCATGGTGGTGTGAGATACCTGGAACAGGTGTTTGACCTCAGAGAGAAGCATCGTATGGAGAAAGTCAACTTGCTTATCGAGGCGCTTCATGATAGAAGCTACATGGTGCACAACGCGCAGTATATGAACAAGCTACTTCCAATTATCATCCCTTCGAATTCCACATGGGAGACTATCTACTATTACGCCGGGTCGCTGGTCTACTATCTAGTTTATAAGGCGTTTGATACCAATGCGGCTGTTAGTTTCCCACCGCCGTATGTATTAGGAAAACAGGATGTGCTAAGAGCTTTTCCTGATTTGGCCGGGAAAATTAAGGGAGGAGTGGTCTATTACGATGGGCAAATGAACGACTCAAGAATGAACCTCGATCTACTGCTAACCGCGACGTTGGACAACTATCGACCAGGGTTCAAGCCAGCGAATCTGCTAAACTATTGCGAATTTAGAGAATTTATCAAAGATGAGAGAGGGAAGATCATAGGAGCTAAAGTCTATGACAAATTAAACGATAAGACAATAGAGGTAAAAACGAAGGCGATTGTCAACTGTACAGGCGTATTTGCTGATACGATTCGACAAATGGATGACCCCAAAGCCCCGAAATTAATGTCGGCGTCAGCAGGCACCCATCTCATCCTCTCAAAGAGATTCGCGAGTTCAAAGTACGGGTTATTGTATCCGAAAACAGCAGATGGAAGAGTTGTTTTTCTCCTTCCATGGCAAGGAAAAGCGATATTTGGAACGACTGATACCCCTACTGAAGACCTAACAGTTGATCCCAAGGCTTCCTTTGATGATATGATGTTCTTGGTCCAAGAGCTCCAGAAAATTTATCCGAACGTCCCGTCAATAGAACTAACAAAAGCAATTGAATCTAAGTGGTGCGGTAACTAAGCCTAATTTATTGAAATGAGTTGTAATGCAATCTCGTGAATTTTAAAGGTCTGAGACCGCTGGTCAGAGAGCCTGGAGCCCAAGACAGCAAGAGCATCTCAAGAAAACATGTGATAGAAGAAACGAAATCAGGTTTGATTTCTCTCATGGGAGGAAAATGGACAACGTATAGAACGATGGGTGAGCAAACTATCGATCACGTGATCAAAATGCTTGAAAGTAACAAAAATTCTTATTACATGCCCTCTAATTATCATAACAGAGGAAGGGAAGCTTGACCCTAAGACCTTGGCAAATAATTCAACGAAGAATTTACCTTTAGTCGGAGAGTTTGTAAAGAAGGAGAAGGTCGCGTATTTCGAAAACAGAGATGCTTATGTCAGTTTTTATGTCTCGAAATTAGCGCAGAAATACCTCATCGATCGTGATATTCTCGAGCATTTGATTGAAACGTACGGAGATCGTGCTTTCGACGTCGCTAAGTACTTGAAAAACCACAGTCAACGTGAGCGGATTCATCCGGATCATCCTATCACTAAAGGAGAGGTTCGATATCAAATTCAGCAGGAAATGGCTCAGTCTCCAATCGATGTGTTGTTGAGGAGGACAAGATTGAGTTTCCTCAGTGGAACTGCAGCTGTAGACAGTCTGATTAATGTCATTGATGTATTTGCCGAAGAGTTCAAATGGTCTAAGGAAGATAAGGAAAGTCAATATAAGCGCTCTATTGAGCAACTTGCAAAGCTTAATTTTTAATTGCTGAATGCATGTTTCTTTCATTTTGAGTTGTTGTTGTATTCATGATGTGCATTGAGCCCACTTCAATGGAGCTAAAGAGGGACTTTGCAATGTTGGAGTTAGCTTGGTATAAAGAATCTATGTTCTTATGCTGTTAATAGCGAAAGTGAAATATACCTGTTGATGCTAAAGACATATATTTCTATGGGTAATAGATCAGATACCCTTATATTTGTTACAACAGCTGAGCAAAGCTGATAAAGAGCTATGATATTGAAATGAATTTGAATAGTAGGGTGATCTTCAACGAATTTTTGTTATTCTTGTCGTCAATGCTGATAGCCGCTTTAGTGTCATCAGTCTTCCTCAGCTAGTTTGAGAAATACAGTTACTAGGCGGGATAATGAAACGAAACAATGGTAGTTAACTGCTAAATAACTAACCTTCCTTATCCTGAAGTATCTTTCAATAAATTAGAGAAAGATATACATAATTCTGAGCTGTGGTAGCTGGAACCACGGCTAAGAATGATACTTGGCACTCATTTTCCACTGATTAAGCTAAGGCTCAAATCTCCTATAGAGTTTTAGAGGAAGCTGGGCAATCAGGAAGCTAACTTCAAACTAAGATCTTGTAAAATATTACTTTTTTCTGGGTGTTTAGTTTTATTCTACGAATGATTTCTCTCGATCTTATAAAGGGAATCCAGAAAGAAAAACCAGTGAGTCATTGAAAAATTCTCTGAAAAATAATTATCACAAGTCGTTTCTCTTCCGGAATGACTGAAAAATGGTAAAACCTAACGTGTTGGGTTTTATCCATTGGGGGTATGTTTCATGGGCCATGATCTGAGAATGAGAATGCAAGCTTTAAAATTTAAAGGCCTGAAATCGAAATTTATAAAAATCGTAATTAATCGAATTTTTCGTTCGATAATGAGTCTAAAATTCCAATGGGAGATCCAATTTTTTCCAAATAGTTCGAATGCAATTCTTTAGATCGCATAAACGAAATGGAAAGTTTGAATCCGTGTGAAATAGCAAATGGAGGGAGCATTCAATTTGCACTTCCAACTTCAGCAAGAAGAAGCTCTCTTCAGCTCTGTTCATCGTCAATTTATCATCCAAAATGCTTTTTCTCTGATTGTTTTTCCTCATCTTTGAGGAAACTCTTTGCCTTTTAGCTTTGAGTAGATAGCATGTAGATAAAACCAGGACTTTTGGGTCTGTAAAAAAGGTTTGGTTTTAAATGCAGGGAATTCGATTTTGAATTCGGGAATCTGTAATCAATTCCGAATAAATGATAATCAAGGACCGCTTTTATTATATTTTAGAATACCTTTAATTTGTTACTCAAGAAATGCTTACGTAATCGACGTGTTTCGGGATAACCACGAAATCCCTCCGTATATTTAAGTTGATTGAATAGATTTATAATCGTTATTTACAGAAGGAAAAAACAAAAGCAGATGCCTCAATGAATTTCTCAGCGTAAGTCATCCGGAAAAGGAGGACCCTTCTGAAAGAGAAGTTCAAGGTTCAAGTTTGGGGATAAGAAGCGCATTAGTGGTCGTGATAAGTTGGCAAGCGAGATTCTCCTGATTATAATGACTCGGAGCACCAGACACATCTGAAACAACATTTTGTCAATCAAAAGGTTATAATTGGGCGGATTATAAGCAGTTGAAGGACAATCTGGTGTTTCTGTAATGGATTGATGCTTTCTGGGTTCGATGGAGATCGCGCTCTGGAATAGAGAGAAGCAGCTTAAACCGATTTCTGTGTGAATGATGGGCTTTAACAGGAGTAGAGACATTACTTTTCAGGCTTTTCATGAGGGTAGCCCTATTTGGTGGAAATCTAAACGTCTTCAGTTTCAAAATAGATGCTAAATTCAGCCAACATCTATTAAGTACAATACTAATTATCAATTGTAGCCCTATAAAGAATCAGTAACAGGTAATCCTGGTAGTTGGAACTTTGATGTTGAGGAATTTTGCTTTGTTACTCGTTATAATCGTGTTATGATTCTCTGTTTTTTAGAATGTATAAAGATTTGAAATAATTTTTCAAAATCGAATGATCAATTTCCAACTTTTCACACTATCGTCGAGTTCGAAACATAAGGCGTGTTTCAAAAGATAGAGAATTTGTTGGGATATCGAGATATGATAAAAAAGTCCGACAACAAGCAAAAAAATATAAACTTTATTTAAAAATTCGAAAATTTATGTTGAGAAAGTACCCTGAGGAAAAAAAACTCCTGAAGGCTAATTTAATTGAAACTTGATCAACTTGCTCCGTGTTATAGAAAAGTTAAAATAGAGTTCGATGACACTTTTTGCACGAAGAATGCTTCGTGGTTACCATGCTCTCCTTTCCGTTCACTTTTTTAGCTTCTTTATTATTTATATTTTCTAATTACACTCTGAAAGGCATGTCTTACTATGCCTTCCTGTTAACCAAACTTCGTTCAATTTATCTGAAAGACCAACAATCCATCGATGTCCTCCACCGTTTCTATCGCTGTGCAATTCTCTGATAGTATTGAGAGGTACTGTAATCATCATTGGAAACCATTTCGAGCTAATTTACATGTCTTCATTAGCCATAAAGCAAATTCCTGTTCCCTTCTTCATATTTTCCCATCAGCACGTCAGGAATCCTTCATCAATCAGTTCTGACATCTCTGACGCATGCGATCTTGACTTCCAGCTCTCACTAATAATTTAAATTGAACGAGCTAAATCTTAGTCAATTATTAAAGGATATTGGCTCGATTCATAAAAATTCAAATTTCAAAAGCACGAGATATTTCAGATGGCTTCATCACAGTACAAAGTCACAACTGATAAAAAAATCGACACGTATATCGACAGACTCATCAAATGCCTCACAGGACTTGATGTAACTTACCCCATTTCCCTTCTCTTATCCTTCTCTCCGCAGTCAACTTCAGAAAACTATGCAATAGCAAACAAATATATCAGATCCAACCTGCAATACCATAAATTCCTTTCAGTCAACAAAAATGAAATCAGCAAGGAAATCGCTGGGTAACTATTGAACTTTTTGCAGCCTTTCATCACCTCTCTCTCTAGTATCTCCGAAAAATTCTACATTCATTCTCAACTCGACCGCGCCGTGCGTTTCGAGCAGTTATGCAAGTGGTTCCTTGAGCGCAAGCTGCTCAATGATCACCCTGATATAAACTACGCAGTTCTATCAATGCTATTCAAACTGGCGAACAATCCCTTGGAAAACACGTTTTATATTCCGAGATACCAACCAAAACAGAAAAAAGTCGACAAAGACATCGACGAATTGAGGAAAGAAACCGATCTCACAGAAGAAGTAGCATTATTCGCCTCTTTATTGCTTATGATTTGTCTAGATTATGAAAGAATGGGGAGAATTTGAACCGAGTGATGAGTCTGAAGAGGAAGAAGAGCATGAAAGCGACCTGGAAGAAGGAGAGTCTAGTGAGGAGAAGAAAGACGTGTCTGTGAGCAAATCTGAGAGTAGTATCAGGATGGCAGATAATAATCTCCGAGGCCAGCCGATGTCGATCAACCAGTCACTACTCACAAAAGAAAATGTACTCATTTCGTTAGGGGGAATGTTTAATTTATTTGCGTATGAATAGCAACCTCAGGGATTCTTGAGCATGCTGCCTGCAGACCTCAATGCATCTCGAAGCGTGTTTTTCGGAGGATTGCCGCTCGCACCTTTGAACGAAATCGCAGGACTGAATGTTTTTCGGTTAAATAAGCCAAATGAAGAGCAAGCTAGGCAAGAAACGAGCCGCCCTCCGAATTTGTTTAACACGATGAGCCTAGAGCAATCTAACATAGAAAAATCAACGTGGAGAAAGGGCCAGCCTTCAGTGATCGAAAGCGGCCCGCCAAAAAAGCGCAATTATCTTCAAATGCTGGAAAAGCCAACGGAAGTATCAACTACCAGGGTAGCGAATATAATGGTCAACGACACTGTCTTACGCCGTCAACCTGAGGAAACCACAGAATCAGCTGCGCAGAGAGAAGAAGATTTATACATGGAAGACAAGGAATACATCCAAAGGATTTACGGGCAGAAAGATCTCTGGAAGAACCCGAATTGCTTAGGCGAGTTCCTCGAAAAATGGCAGTTGCGAGAAGAGCAGAAGCAACAGCAAAGATTCGATCTTATTGGGTTGAACCATTGGATGTTTGAGAAAAAAACTGAAAGAGCAATCATCCAGGATATTTTATTAATGTTGAATGGAGTGGAAAGCGAAATGTTTGGTGTGAGACAAGACACCGGAGACTTTGAGCTGAAGAGACCGATTCAGGTGACTCACGTCTCGATAGAAACCTTGAAAAAAGTCATTGACGACTTCGTGCAATTAGCCAATGTCCTCGTCTCGCTTGAGCAACGGCTGCAATGGATCACAGAAAAATTTGATACTGCGGTCATCGAGGCTTTCACGGAAAGCGTGAAAGATATCATCTTAGACTATAAAAGCTTTTTGGAGGACGTTCAGTGCATATTTTTAAAACAGGCGAGTCAAGTCGTTTTGAAAAATCTCGATATCAAGCACCCAGAGCTAACGAGTTACCTGTGCAGCTCGAAAACAATCACGCTTTCGAGGTTAGCGACGCTATTTGAATCGAGATTCAACTGTTTCGAGGCTCTAGGCGAGATTACCCAAAGCCTCATTAAGGCCTTTGAGTCTTCGGAGCTAGATAATACAGGCGAAAAAGCCCTTGCGGGACGCAAGGCATATTTAAGTTCATATTGCCTCACTGCTTTGCATAACGTTTACTCGAATGTGCTAATGGCCAATGGACATCAGGAGTTAAAATATCTCTATGCTTACCTATTCTTCAAGAGCTGGAGACCTTATTTCTCAATGCTGAATAAATGGCTAAAGAGCGGTCTATTGAAAGACAGATGCAAAGAGTTCTTTATCACTAGTGCGGCGGAAGACCAATTCTCAACCGCAGATCCAGGCAAAATTGACTGGAATCGTGATTTCATGCTGCAGACGTGCGACCTTAAACCTTATTTAGAAAAAGACCAGGTAACTCTTGCTAATTATCAAATAAGCGAGCTAATCTATGATTTAGGAAGTCTCATTCGTCTTGGTCCCAGGATTCTTGAGGAAGTCCGTGAATGAGATACTTTATATCGGAAAAACGCTCAGAATATTTACATATCTCAATATAAACCATGGAATCGATATTGACTTCGTTGGCCAAGTAAGCATGACTCTTTTGTGGCATGTGGCAAATCTGGTTTCACTCTTATATAGATTCCGTTTAAAAAGACCGTCACTGCGAGCCTTTTAGAGCTGCTTGAATCTCCAAACCCCAACAACCTACGTGGGGACACTGACTTCATTGTCAGTTCGCTGCGTCCGAAACCTTCGAAGGATTCTATGGAAACAGAGCAGCCCTCTGAGCACGAAAAGAAGAGACAGTCACCTCCTAGCAAAATTAAGCGACTGTTGAATAAAGACAGGCGCTTTGGATCCTCAATCCCTCATAAAACAACTTCTCATGAGACAGAAACGAGAAATTCGTTACAGAATAGCGCGAAAAACCAATTCCATCACATGATCTATCAACCTTCAGAGGACATTGAAAAATATCAAATCTCAATCTTTGACCTTTCACAGTGCTTTGATAAAAAACTCGATTTAGAAAACGATAAAAATGAGAAGAAAAACACGAAAGTTAGCCAGTACTCAAAGTTTATCAAACTATTGAAAGAGGATCTCAGCTCACATGAAAGATTCTATACAGCAAAAATAATTTTCGAGGAGACGATGCATCGTACGATTCAAAAAACGCTGGCAAGTCACGCCATTTGCTTGAAAAACATTTTCTTCTCGCATTTTCAACTCAAAGAATATTTCAAAATTTTCAAGTATTTTTTTGACTTTTTCGGGTTCTTAATTATCGCATTTGCCTTCTAGCACGATTTTCTTCCTTGAAAACAAGTCTGCGATGGATCCCTTCCTTAAAGAGGTCATGGAAAAAGTAACTTTCTCCAATCTTCATTGGAATTTACAAACGATTTAGGTCGTGACCTTTGGATTCGATTATCACATTATCAAACTGAAGAATGTACTGAAAGTAAACTTATTATTGCAGAATCAGCTCTAAGCAATAATTAATGATTGATAGGATGTTCTAAAGGGCATGAAATGTCAAAAGATCGCTAATACGCAGTTAGAAGATCTCTTCCAGGTTGAGCCGGACCTCGAGAATGATATCGATTACAAGCTGTCAAACTTCAATACTTCAAAGATAAATTTCCTGGTACTTACAGCTGTTTTAATGAGATCTCTAAATTTCCTGTCATTAGGCACCTTACCCACTAGAAATGGTCTTCGACGCTGAAGTCATCAGGCTTTACAACAAGATTTTTAAGCTCATCATTGCAATCAAAAAAGCGATTAAAGACCTCTGTGAGGCTGATACAACGCTGAAAAAAGACTCGGTTTTCATTAAGCCAGCAAGAAAACTGAGGACGTTGCTTGATATGGACATTGAGAGTGAGGACGAAGACAGACCGACTTCTCGAATCAATTCTCCATACGAGAAGCATATAGCGCGGCTGAGACATAAACTATGCATGGCGCAGAGACAACTGATCAATTTTACTTTCAATTTTGATTTCTTTGTCAATATCACGGTAAAAAAACGGTCTGTGTCAACAATCTGCTAATAACTTTTTAAATGAATAGGTTATTCAGGACTCTACAGCCAATTTCCTGAAAGAAATTGATGAGGATGAAGATATAGTAGCAATCGCAGAAAGGCTAAAGAGCTATCTATGGAGGATCGTTGAGATATGCCAATTAACGAAGAATAAAAAAGTAAACGCAGTTGAGGAAAATTGCATTGATAATAATGAATTATGATGATAGGCTGACTCATTATTCCAAGTTATCCGCAATATTCTTGAGCTATGCTCAGACTTTTTGGCGCTGACGAATAAACTTAGCGAGATTGATGTCTATGATGCAAGCTGCATCCGGGCTTGTAAGAGAATGGAAGAGGAGCTGAGTAAAATCATGATGAGCTTCAATGCGTCGAATAGGATACTCTTCCATTTGCTGAATCAATATAACCATAGCGCTTATAGGACTCAAGGTAAATATTTGTTGATATGGCATTGTATGGATAATGAATTATGTCAATATAGTGAAGAGTTTGTTCAGTGCGATGAACTTCAACTTCTATTACATGAGCGAAGGTGGAGACTACATTCGCTAAATTTCGGTTATAATTATTTATTTTCGATTTGAGAGAGTTCGGTGTTTTTTATTTGTATGTGTTAAGTTGTTGATAGAGTTCATAGCGGTTTATTTACACTATTCAAAGGTTATTTCATTTCTTAAAACAAATGGGCTACTTGACCTGATTTGTTAAGCCTGTTGGTTTAAGGCTTTTCCTTTGGATAAATCAGGAGAACATTAGAAAATTAATGAAAGACATTCTAACAAACAACTTTCAACTTCAGCTTCTCGTTTCAAATTTCTCACAAATTTACTGATTTTCCTTCACCGATGATATCAAAGTTAATTAAAATTGATTAAATACGCTTCTCAAACGCAAATCTTCATAGAGTAAAATTGAGCCTATATATATTCAGAACCGACTATTGAAATCACAACAATCAAATCTTTACCAAAATATGAAAACTATCCTTCTCTTAACTTCAATTCTCTTCTCACTGGCAGCTTCCCAAAGCGTCCTCGAGACCAACAGTAGTCTTCTATTCATCCCTCCAACTAAGCCAGGTCCCTCCGTTATCCTCCTCGGCCTCAACGGTGCGATGTGCGATCCCCACGTCTATATCAGTCTCATCCAAACAATTCAAAACTACTCCAACTACACTATGTGGGCAGCGTTTCCTAAATTCCCTGGCAACTTTCCCATGAACGTCGGGCAGGCGCTCACCAAAACACTCAACGAATTGAAGGCACAGGGCGCTAACTCAAGCGATGTCTTTGTTATTGGTCACTCTCTTGGTACCTTCGTAGGACAAGACTATCTTTCTGAGAACAGCACAGGCTACAAAGGACTCGTCCTCCTTGGCAAATTCATGAGATTCAAGGACCAGGACCCACAGGTTAACTACCCGCTCCCCGTACTTACGATCAGCGGCGAGCTCGATGGACTTCCTAAGATATCCAGACTCGCGATGTCTTTCAATCAGATGCTGAGACATCCAAAAGGCCAAGGACACATTCGTTTCCCTGTTGCAATCATCCCAGGCGCTTATCACTCCTCTTTCATCACCGGAGACATTCCACATATGATAAACGCCTCCGACATCAAGCCTGAGATCTCGGGACCAGAAGCGTGGCAAATCTGCGCGAAACTTATTGATGCGTTTGTTGATGCACAGTTGCATCTTGGCTCTTTAAAGACAAATCGAGGAGCTAAGTACCTAGCTGATTTTGTTTACGGCTCCACGTATCCGCTTATGAAACCCCTTCTTGACGCCTTTGCTCTTGAAGGAAACCCTTATCTCTACAATCAGCCCGTGGTGAACACAACTCGATGGGTTTCCTATCATATCTTCGACACCATTGGCGTTTCGACTGATGTGCTTCCCACGATCTTAGACACCCAGGATATTTTTGACTTGAATGAGTTCTATCATGCATCACCCTCTGCGAAATTCAGGCGAGGAATGCTTGATTATCAGGTGTATACTAATAAGCAAATGGGTGATGCCGAAAACGATGATATTCGGCACCCTCTTAACTGCTCTCTGAATCTCAGCTAAATTCAAAAGCGCGAGTTATATTTTTGATATTGCTGACCTTCAATGGACTCCGTCGCAAATCAGTTGTAAAGCGCTCAATCAGAAAGTGATTGATGAGATTTTGGCGATAATTCCTCCAAAAACGCTTGAGAGGTATCAGAAATATGGTGTAAAACTGAGAGCTGGCGATGATATCCAATATTCGGACAAAGCGAAATGGAATGCATCGTCTGCAGTTTATGAGGATCACGATGAATATGTTGTTTTTTCTTCACCGAAGTTGCTAACTGAAGCCGCGAAAACAAACGGGCGTCATTTCCACGGTCGGGATGATAGTGAAGGCGGTGATTTCTTTTGTAAGTTGCTTTCTCCTGGAAAAGTCGCGGAATGAGTCTATACTAACTGGCTGAAGAAGTTTAACAGTGCAGGAGGCAATAACACTGACTCGAATAGTAGTATGCCGTTTCCATTCCCATTTCCACAAAATGACACCAACTCAAATGGCGATGTTCCATTTCCTAAGCCGCCATTCCCACATCTTCCTCCTCAAAATTGAAACCTCAGGAGCAAACTATTCCAATATCTAGCCATATCATTATCAACTATTAGTTCTTTCACTTATATTCAAAGTTTCACATTACATATTTGAAGCCTTTTAAGAAATAAATGAAATAAATAGCTTTCTAATCTCAAAACAAATTCCTACTCTCCCTCCGTAGGTGTCTGACCTCTTGTGAAATAATTTTCCATTGCATTTATCCCAATGGGAATAGCACTCCAATGCTTCATTCAGTAGCAATATTGTCCCTAGCTCATACTTACTCAATGGCGAGTAGGCCAACAAATTAATTAAAAAAAAAAACACACAACTAAAAAACAGCGTTACTAAGAGCGGTTATTAATAGGACTTAGCAATGCTTTGAATTGATTAAGCCTTTAATCTGCAATCTCAGTAAAATTTATCTTCTCATTGATTAATTTGGTCAAAAGCAATGGGACAATGCGCATGCGCTGTAAGAGAGTTGGGCATCCAAATTGAGGAACCAGACAAAAACGCAATCCTATTTCAGAAAATGAAAGATGTAACCTATCAATTTTAACGAACGATCTCATCAGAAATTAGACATTGAATTGTAAACGAGCCATGACAGGTCCAGCGTCCAATCAGGTTCGTTTTTATAGATTTGACACTTACGACGATGAAGACAGCAGCGACGGTGAGGAAGAGCATAGCTTTGGAGATCAATTCAAGGCAGAAATCATTAAAAAAAGCCATATCAATCAGAAAGATGGAGCCTCAGATCTGTTTTGTTTCGAGAGACCTGCTCTAGAGATTCTCCAACAAGATAATGGTTTAGAAACTAAGGAAGCAGAAAGCAATCTTAATTCTACTCGAACAAATTCACCTGTAATAGTCACTCCGTCTCCGAGAGTGTCACTAAAGCAAGAATTCAGCACACCAAGGTTTCCGCCTACTAACAAAGGCTATTTGGGAGCATATGGCCTTGCAAACGATACAGAAAAGGTAAGGATTCTCAAAATCTGGTCACAATTTACTCGTATTCTTTTCTACAGTATGTATCCTTTAAAATTTTATTGATTTGGTATCATTTATAGAACGGAACAATGGCAACTGGGAGTCAGGTTGTCGTAACAAACAGAAAGAGAAGAGGCAATAGCGCAGTTCAGCCAGTGAGTGAGTGAATAAAAATATCTTGCAAGAATTCGAACGAACTCGACAAAAAAATTTTGATTAAGAATAGCGCATATCCTCTTCAGAAAGGTTGGAATCAGTGCGCTTTCCAATAATATACCCATTATTTTTATAAGCAGAGGTGTATTTTTGAGAAAAATTACATAATTAAACAAATTATTATATGGTCCCAGGTTTTATTAATTCCTGGGACAAGATAGTATGAAATATCAAATTTACATAGAGGCAGAATACCTTCTTTCTGTCAAAAGAGTAACACAGTCTGAGGTTCAATAAGAATTATTTTGAGACGAAGCTAAGAACATTTATTTATTTGTTAAGGCGTTTAAAATGTCTCAGAAGAAGAAAAAAAAAGAGGGTCGTTCTTTAGTTTGTTTTTTTTTTTGGTTACCCTCCATGCTTAGCATTTTATCTGGAAGATATTAGTAAAATCCAACAGAGCATGGTTTATCATCGTTCCATGAGTGAACTTGAGACTGAAACAGTGGCATCACATTTCTGTATTGCTCATTTGAGAGTCAGACGAGAGCTTTCACTCTCTCTCATCATCCTCAGCTAGGGCTGGTGTTGCACTGATATGAAAATCAAAATTAACTCAGAACTTTGATAAACTCGCTTACAAATCAGAAATTTAGAACCTGCAGTGTGATATGCAATGGCTTTGAAGAAAATTTGTTAAGCCTTCAATGAGTTTCTAGCCACTTGAACCAAACTCTATACAATAGAAGTGAGTCAAAAGATTTAGTTTGGCAAATCGATTCAATTCGTTTCAATTTTCATCATTAAAAAATGAAAATCACATGTACTGAAATGCTCATAGGACAGAAATTTCATTCTTCTAAATATCATAGCAGCTTCAATTGAATCTCAGATTCCATGCGTTATAACTGAATGAAATAAATCCGGCTCCATTTGGTAACTATCATCTGTAATTTGTCGCTGGCTCTTTTCCAAGCCGCTTTACTACTGGCAGTCCAGTCGAGTAAATCATCGCCAAACAACTGCATAGCGTTTTGATAAATTTCCGTTTGAATTACTCAAATTAATCAGAACGTTTCTAGAGAATGTTTATAGCGTTTGTATTCTTTTTTGGATTTAATGCAATAGAACTCTATTGATGGAGCTTTTGAAAATGACCCTTATTACATCGCCCCAGAGCCTAGCTCAAGTGATCCCTCTAAATGCATTCGTTTCATCAATGTGACCTCTTTTCGTATTACTGTCCTCCTTAAAAGTTAACAATCCTCTACTAAATTCGCATTTCGGTTAGCTCTTTGCCCTAATTAAAAGCCGTTAGCGTTGTAGTTCGCATTCGATTTTAATTCATTCAATGACTGCTTCTTCGAGTATCATTCTAGAATCCCTTCTGTACTAAAATCAAACAGACTTCAAGGAACCCATCCATTCTTCCTCATATTTCATTGGCTCAGCATAAATTTTATAGATTACAAAATTAGATAAAGCTGTTTGATTCAAGATCTCGATTATTAAATCAAAGATCGACATCGCAGTTTATTGAAATAAAATTTAATCAACTATCGCTCGCAAGGCTTCAAAAAAAAACGGAGAACCAAACGGAGAATTATTTATAGCTTCCGCGAGTACCTTCCCTTTAATAAATAATTACTTTGAAAAATTCAATAAAACAAAGCCTCCAATCCTTGGCTACCATGGGACAATGCACTGGACGAGAACTAGGCTTTGATACTGAGGAATCGGCAAAGGACAATGCTTTGATGTATAAAATGAGAGATGTAAAACTCGATCATTGACATTGAGGATTTATTTCTTTTCAGACTCTCGGAAATAAAAGAAAAATGCAAGACGTCGCAGATATCATGAAAACTTTTGATGAGAGTGAGGATGATGACTCCAGTGATGAAGAAGATGGGCCATCAGAACCGAGCAAAGAGAAGAAGAATAAAGCAGTTAGAGTGGAGGCGCCTCAAAGAGTCAAAACGACTGATATCGTGGAAATAAAGTTTGAGGAACCGGAAATGAAAAAGGAGACCAAAGAGCCTGATAATGACGTTCTTTCTACAATGTCAAGTTCACCGGCGATGAGCCGAAGTCCAACGAAAGAGTTCAAAGAAACGTCCAGTCCGGTTAAAACGGTTAGGGTATCGGCATGCGCTAAGAAAAATAAACTGTTACCAAACGATGAAGATACAGGAGAGGTAAATGCATTACTGGGAAAATTATTTGACTCAGCTTGCTGTAGATTGTGATCTCATCGAAAGGGATTGAAATTATAAAAAGAAATAATTCCCATCAGGAAAATAGCCCAAGCAAAAAGCAAAAGAAAGTGCAATTTCGATTAACAGCTACTGAGGATAAAAACGTGGATAGGTCTTTGACTCCGGACTTCAACAGAACGTTGAGCAATGAGAATAATGGTATGATAGAGCTATTTGATTATGTGCTGAGAGTGATTTAGAAGTGTTTGCCTTTGAGAAGAAAACCAGAAGAGGTTATTACGAGAGAGAAATAAATTCAAAAGGAAGAGATTCGATGAAAAGGAGGAAGCAATAATGCAGGTCAATCCTTAAAAAACGAAAAATTCGTCAGAGAAAAACTGCACGAAGTATATTCGAGTGTGTCGAGTTCAATTTCAATTTCGCAGTACTCATTAAGCAAGTTCTTTATAAGTTTTCATATTTTAACAATTTCTGTATTATTATCTTTCTCGTCACTTTTTGAATTTATTAATATTCTAAATGCATTGAAAACACATATAACTACAATTTCACATAAGGTTATTGAAGAAATTACCTTGAATTTTGTTGTTACTTTCTATCAGAGGAAAGTTTTGTTAATGTTTTACAGCCAATGAATGGCTACAAACAAGAACCAATGGCCTTTAAATCCCAAAGAAGGCGATTTTCTGGAGATTTAGCACCTTAGAAACGCTTTCTGTTGGGAAAGCTATCACAAACAGTGTCATATTATGAGCAATTCGCATTTTCATGACCGCCATGCTGGTATAAGTCATCAATTTCACCTGTATGAAAGTCAACCCAAGCGAGAGTTCGAGCTCTTTCAATGGGTAGCAAAGCACAAGAGTGCATAACCCACAGCATAGTGAATTTGAAAATTTGCATTTCCAGTAGAACGGTAACCATGGAATCTTCAAATTAAAGGCTATAAGCTTGTTTTTCGAATTTGAGAATTTAAAAGCAAAAACGGAGAGCCAAATATTCTCAAACTTCTCAACGGTGAGCGGCTTATAATTAAAGATTTATTCTTCTTTCTTTTTGAATTATAGCTTCGTTATCTAACCACAATGGGACAGTGTGTAGCCAGACAACTTGGTTTCCAAGGCGATGAGGCGGCAAAGAACAAAATTCTATTGGATAAAATGAGAGAGGTAGAATTTTGCTCAGATCAAGCAATTTTATCGATTCTAGAACATAACTCATAAGCGATCGATGGAAGGCGCTTACCGTGGCGAACCAACAGAGGAGGACTCCAGCGAAGCAGATTATATGGAAAGTCAAGAGGATATGACATTTACTGAAGGCACTGAGATACAATTAAGTCCTGAAGGCAAGAAAATCGTCAGCCCAGGAGCTAAGACAGGCGATACGCTTGCAAATACCGCTGGACAAACGGCGAATTACGCCGACACTCAGGAAATGAACCACGAATTTACTTCTGGTGTTACCGATTTTTCCATGACCAGCTTTGCTTCCTCACGATTAAATACCGAAGAAGGGAATTCAATGGCCAATCCTGATCATTCTGAGGAACAACACTATCAAAATGGAAGAAAAGAAGTAATGAGTTGTGAAAAAATTTTTGTTTGAATAATATATTGAGCTTGCTGGTTTTTAGGCTTCAACAGCCTTTGAGATTCCGAATATCTGATGATTTTTCTATTAGATAGTAATAACCGCTCGCGGGGTCAGATTTGTGGAAAAGAGAGGCATGCAAAGCCCTAAGCCTGTCACTATCGTGACAAAAGTACAAGGATTTGGGTCTATTACTTCACCGAAACTAGTTCAGTCGCCACAGCTTTACGAAACACTGCAGTTGACTCATTCACCGAGCTTCAATGTGAATTCGGCAGATCGTATGTGTTAAAATTTAATGCTTTGACTAAATTGAAGTAGAGTTTAGGCAAGATCCGTTCCCAAGTCATATTTTGATGCATGATAGCTTTCAAGAGCAAGAAATCGAGGTTAGTTCTCAAGGTACGGCTTTGATGGGGAAGAAAAAAGATAAATTCTACAACTTCTCATAGAGGGGATATTTGACCGTCTTAAGTTGAGGTCTATGCAAAGGAGTACTAAAGAAATCTCTTAATTTATGGATTCTATTCTCTATCATGTTGTCTTGTTTTTTCAAATATTTTTTTGTCGTAATTTATTCATAAGCAGATTTTTAAAAGTGGTATTCAAATCAAAATGAATGATATAAGTTTATTGAAAGTTTTAAAGACCTGCGCTCTCTTATTTGTTATCTAAGTGAAGAAACACACCGTTGAGAGTTTAAGAAGAGGCTTCAAATTAAATTAAGTCAAAAGTTTTCTTTGTCTGTTTTTTGTTAGAAGCTTCTGCTTTGTCAATCCAGAAGACATGACTTAAGACTACATTCTTATAAAGTTTTATTAACTCAAGCGGATTAACTAAAGGATGCCGAATGAGGAAAAAATATTATTTTCAAAAACGCAGGATTCTAATGGTTTGGCTCCGTGTTCTGAGTGCCCTTCTGCAATTTGACTAGCTTGATGAATATTTGCTCCAGAGTTGTGTTATAGATTGCGAAATCCACAATCATGTCGTTCGATTTCAACTCTTCAAGTTTTGCAAAAGCATCACTGAACTTGAAATGCTCGTGTAATGAATTATTGTATTAATATTATCTAATGAATTTCTAATGTAATATTGGTACCTATCTTGTGGCAGAGTGACTCAGCTTCAGCCATAGAATGAGTTGTCAAGATACTTGAAGCGCCTCTGAAAGCCATGCTCTTTGTCAGTAAATCTCACAAGAATTTTTTTCCGACTCTCGAAGAAACGACAGTGACATCTCCAAACTTTTTCGTCAGTCCACCAATAAAAACGACATTCTTCAATTAACAAATTACGATTAGTCTAATCTCGCAATGATGAAATACCTTTGAGTGTTCAGATTCTGATATCGACTCATAATTTAGAGCAGAGGTAGTATTTTCCACAGAATCGAGATTGATAGGTCCCAGGCTATCTCTAGCCTCAATTAAAGGAGCCCGAGGTTGACCTGCATCAAAGTTAATAGCACTCGGTGCTTTATCTTGGACACTTCGTTGCGACAATGCACTGCCATGCTTTTTTCTTTCCGCTCTCTGTTTATTAAACTATAAGACTAGGAAAATTGAATGGATTGTTACGGCGCCCAAGAGGGCATACAGCACGAAATAAATCACCGATGAAAACCGTAATCCCAAGAAGAGACTGGCCAAGTGAAAATCCACCGAGCGCCATGTCTGTAATCTTGAATGAGCTTATGACTGAGAAGCTCAAGCCGACTGTGGGAATGAAGCTCATTATCATCAGCTGGAACCTAAGAAGAAATTAGTTAGTACGAATTGGATAACTAAAACTCGTTTATTTACGGTTCTCTTAGTCCAATCATGACTGGCACGCGGAAGAGAAACGTGAAGAAAATCATCGCTAAGCCAAGCGTGTCACCAGCTTCTCCTGGTTGTTGGAAAAGCGTGCTATAGAACATCTCAAAAACTGCCGTCTGCAGTGAAGTGAGTGTGTGGGCCACCAGCAATCCGAATACATCCTGTTATCTCGCTTGAAATTGGAGGGGTAGGCAGGAATTTTCCTTCATTTCGATATTGCTACTCATCATAAATCCGAAGAGACTCAATAAGTTATTCTACCACAATATTAGATAATGAAGGATCAATGGATTACCACCAACGGCATTGCGAGGCCATAAAACAAGAAAGATATTTTGTAAGGCCATCGTTGAAGTCCATTGATCTATGTTTTGTAAGTTTATTGATAAAGAAAGACTGATACTTTCATGAGGTCATATTGGCCAGTGCTTCTTTCATCGACAATAAAAATCGCGATGTTTCTGGCTAAAGGAACGAAGCCGATAGCACAGAATTGGACGATTGAATCTTGAAACGCCTTATTGTCGCCTAGATAAGGTTATTTTTCATAATAGCAAGTAGTGAGATACCAAAAACTGCGATAATTATTGCAATGATGGCCGGAAAGACGATTAGCATTATGAGTCTTTTCCATCCGGACCCAATCGCTTGAAATCGATCCGGAGGGCAAGAAATGCCAGTACTTGTTTCCAGAAGTGTGACATGTAAATTTGAGTTTACTTAAAGATTCCTAAGTTTATTTTAGCTAATAAAAACCACGTCGAGATAAATAAATTGAGCTCCCTCAGGAGTGCAAAGATTTGATAAGGTAAGAAGTAACCCAAGCTTATTTTGTTAAATTTGTTATAGAATTGGCTGAGAGATCACCATTCGTAAGTTATTTTGCATATGGTGTGGATGATTCTTCTTAGATTCTCTAATATAGCATGTGGATGATATCGAAAATATTGGAAAATAGGAGTTTCTTTATACTAGCATCTTCACCTCAAATAGCATACATATTGTAATAGCAGTTGAGCGGATTGAAACTGACATCATCCACGTTGCTCATCAGATACAGAGGTTTTCACTGAAACGATATATCATTTTCACATTACACGATTTATTTGCCACTTTGATTAACTTAATTTCGAGTCTTGAAACAGCTTAAAGATAAATAAACACTCTGGAGATAGGAGCAGTAACAGTTCTTTGAAGTAAAAAAAACGATTTATAGTATCCGATTTCTCAAATTTACATCCCAAGCTGCTAGCTCTTGTTTTACAGCTGCTTTTTCTCACTCGAAAATTTTCCTCTACACCTTGTTTTCGACTCATTGTCGAATATTTTGTACATGATGAGTCAAAATCATCTCAGAAAAAGCTTTTATTAATTTCAAACACTCTCATCGACAGGTCGCGAAAGAAAAGCATTTTGGCAGCAGTCTCCACCGAAGAAACACAATACTGACGAACTTGAACTCGTCTGCGTGATAATTCAATAAATCAAACCAGGCTTTCAACTGTTTTATTGTCGCTCAGACATAAGGTTCCTTCGTTGATTCTTCGGAGTTAGTGCAGATCATAAATCGTGCAGTAGCCGAGTTTGTTAAAGTTGATAACATATTCTTCATCTGGACCTTTTGTATGTTGTGAGAATGCCCCCTACCTTTTAAGCTTACTTACGAAATCCATTTCAAATTCCTTAAGAAGATCATTTTGACTCGAGATTTTAATTTCTATATGTTTGAATGATTTCTTATCGGACTCTAAATAAACGACTAAATCTTTGCATTTATATGAATCTTAATGTTTTAACCCTACATAATAATTTCATCTATTTTTGCGATGATGTCTGAACTAATGGCTTGGCTCTGTGTTCTGAGTGTCCTTCTGCAATTTAACTAGCTTGATGAATATTTGCTCCAAAGTCGTGTTATAGATTGCAAAATCCACAATGATATTGTTTGACTTCAACTCTTCGAGTTTTGCGAAAGCGTTACTGAACTTGAAATGCTCTGTTGGAGCCTAAATTTAAGAGTAATATTCAGTACTTGAGAATATATAGAAATTGTCATACCTCATAGATCAGTGAACTTTCCTCTGCTGTTTTGATCTGCTTCACGTTTTCGAATGTTTGATGTATGATGGTTTGGAGTTCGTGCTCTTTAACTGTGTTGCTTTTTTGGAGGGAGATTTTATATCCAGATCCGTAGCGGGCTTTCAGGTATTGAGGTGTGCCAATGCAGACTAATTTTCCATTAATAATTATTCCTAATTTGCAATGAATTGTATTAATATTATCTAAGAAACTTCTAATTAAATATTGATACCTATCTTGTGACAGAGCGACTCAGCTTCAGCCATAGAATGGGTTGTCAAAATGCTTGAAGCTCCTCTGAAAACCATGCTCTTTGTAAGTAAATCCCACAAGAATCTTTTTCCGACTGGGTCGACGCCAGAACTTGGCTCATCGAAGAATTGAAGCAAAGGCGATCCGATCAAGGCACAAGCTACACATAGCTTCCTTTTATTCCCTCCAGATAGGTTAATGGCCAGCTTGTCAGCATGTTGACTCAAATCGAGTTCCTCACAATAATATCGAACATTGGCTTCAAGCTCATGTCCTGAGAGGCCTTTAATCATTCCGAATATTCTCAGATGTTCTGCCACAGAAAGCTTTGTCCACATGAAATCAAGCTAGAGATGATTGATTTAACAATAATTATTATTCAACAAATTCGCATTAAGTAAAATATACCTGAGGACAGATTCCAATTTCTTGGAATTGCTCATCAGTGCACTCTTCAATCGGAGTTCTCAGCAAGCGGATGTTTCCAGCTGTTCTTCCTAACGCTCCTGTGATCATATTAAACGTTGAGGACTTTCCAGCGCCATTTGGACCAAGCAATCCAAACATTTGTCCAGGCTCCACTCCGAAGGAGACTCCTTTGACAGCCCAAAACATGGTTTCTTTATCAACTCCTTCTATCCTGTTCTTTGACACATAGACTTTCTTGAGATCAGTGACGGTAACATTATCTCTGTTTGCTATTGAATTGAGCCTGTTGATCTCCTGATTCATGTCGCTCTGCTCATATTCTCCCTCGTGAGAGTTTAATTCAAGAATTTGACTAGAATCGGTTTGGTTTTCCATTTCCTCGAAAGATGACGCCAGATCGGTGTTTTGAGGTTTAGTATCTACACGTCTGTTGTCAGAAATCTTGAGCAGATACACATAGAGGCAGCAAAGTAGAATTAAACCGACGTATCCGATGTAGAAGTTCTGTCCGAAAGCCAATATTCCTTCGCCTAATAGGGTTCCATCGAAATTTGAAGCGGGATTTTTGACAGCCGCCAGAGAAAACATCGCTATGATAAATATGATTATAGGGACTAGGAAGTAGATAGTCATACTGTCAGCAAAGCACAAGAATGGTCCAAAGAAGAGATAGGAGATAAAACGGACGACCCAAAGTGCCACGATATTTTTCACCGCAATAGCTTCCAACACAAAAGAGAAAGCACCAAGAGCTTTCAAAGAGTTATTTGCATCACCAAAGACAAAAAACTTACAATAAACAGTCACTCCGTAATATCTGAATGCCATAGTAGAGTTATTGTATTTCACAGAGACCACGAACGTAAAGATGAGCAATCCGTTGAAGTATAGAGCATAGGCCACGATGAACCAAATGGCAGCAGCAGTGTCAGTGAAGAGAGGTGGACGGCTATTATAACGAGTTTCCATGAAGACCATTGATAATTGGTGATATGATTACTCAATACAAAACGCAATGATTAGCATTGTCACCCAGATAACGCCGATAATCAAAGAGAAGAAATACGTACCGAGCCAATATGGAAGTCTTCGGCATCCCATTACATTTAAGGCGTATCTTTCGAATAAACGATGACGTTAGATGGTGCAAATGGACCGAGGTACCTGATCTTTTGCTCTTTTTCTTGTACGATGTACCCACAAATTGGAGAGAGCCCAAAGGATGTGACAACATTAACGAACAAGATGAGGTAGGTATAGGCGTTCTGGGTAAAATTTGTTGGATGAGTACTCAAAGAGGAAGAAAATTTACCGCGAGACTTTGAGAATCTCCTGCTTTTGCCATTGAAGAAACGACAAACAGACCAAACACAAGGATGAAAGCCGGAATCAACACCAGAAGTATGAACTTAGGTTGTCTCCATAGACCAACGAAGAATCTCAAAAACATTGCTTTTAGCTGCAATTTGAAGTCGTAGCTAGGGGCTAGGGGAAGTTGATAAGATTATTTAAGCACAAAAAAGATGAGTGTGTATGATACCGGTTTTGACACTCAGAGGAGCGACCGCTGCAGACTCATTCTTCAGTTCCTTCCTAGATCGTTTTGAATATAATTCTGGGTTCATAAACATTTCTTCATTGTTGCTGATATTCACAAAAGCGTCTTCTAATGAGTTCATCTCGAGATTAATCTCAAGGAAGAAGGAAGGTTTTCAGCCCATATTGCGACTAATCAAAATTTATACTCTGAGATTTGCATCTTTTTCAAGGGTTTCGAATAGCTCAGGGAATCTGTGTGTCTCAGTGAAAGGAAGCGTAACGTTCAATACATTTTCAGCAGAATATTTAACCGGAGTGGACCCTTTTATGAGGCTTGATATCGTCTGCAAGTAGCTTGCCTTGCGTGAGATGAACTCCTTACTCTGAGCTTCAGTTCTGTGTGGGCAGTTCCAATGGTGAGCCAAGTTTAACTTGAATAAACACGTACCTTGGTTGAAGGACAAGATGATATCCGACTCCAAATTCCTTCTTAATATAATTTGGAGAACCTTGTGCGAAGATCTTTCCTAAAAAAGAATTATTTGTCGTGAAAAATATTCTGGTTTCAAAATTTACCTTTAACTAGAACAGCAATTCTATCAGACAATTCATCAGCCTCTTCCAGATGATGTGTCGTGAGCACAATGCATTTCCCTTCATCACGAAGTTCACGAATAATCTTCCAAATGGTTCTTCGTGAGTCAGGATCCATTCCTGAGGTAGGCTCATCCATGAAAATCACTTTTGGATTTCCCAACAGAGCCATTCCTAAGCAGAGTTTCCTCTTTTGACCTCCTGAGAGAGTTCCAGCGAGATGCTCTCGAGCAACAAAAGATGGGAGGTCCACTTTCTGCTTAATTTTGATCATTTCGTCTTCAATCTCATCTTCACTGAGGCCTCTCAACATACCAACAAATCGAAGGTTTTCATCAGCCGTAAAATCAGGGAAAATCAAGTCTTTCTGGGGGCAAAGGCTTATCAGCTGTCTGCTTCTATTAAAGCTGCTGATGAATTCGTATCCTTCATCTTTTGAAAGTAGATTGTTATTATCCCAAACTTGATCAGAATTTTACAATAAATATTTCCAGAGTCCTGATTCAGCAATCCAGTGAGCATATTGATCGTAGTCGATTTACCAGCTCCATTGTGACCAAGGAAACTACACAAGATACGATTATCACCCCGCACCTTCACTAAATAATTCTTACCAAAAGACTTCTCTTTCGTTTAAACCGATAGTCAGATTGTCAACAACAGTGATATCTCCAAACTTTTTCGTCAGTCCGTCAATAAAAACGACATTCTTAAATGATACAATTGTAATTAGACTGGACTCCTTATCATGAGTAGCTAAAATACCTTCACATTTTCCAGATCCAATATCGACTCAGAGTTTAGAGCTGATGTAACATTTTTCACTGAATCGAGATTGATATAATTCGGACTATTTGTATTGTTGAGTAAGGGAGCTTTAGATTGACGTGCTTCAATAGTAAGAGAAACCGACCCTGAATCCGGGGCGACTCGGCGCATCAGGACGTTTCCATGCTTTTTTCTTTCCGCTCTCTAGTTAATTGATTAATAAGGTTGAATATCTATCACATTTTCATACAGCGTCCAGAATGAGATAAAGCACGAAATAAATGATCGTTGAGGCGGCAATTCCGAGAAGAGACTGACCAAACGAAAATCCACCCAGCTCCATCGTTGTAATCTTGAATGAATTAATCACTGCGAAGCTCAAGCCGACTGTAGGGAAGAAGCTCAGCATCAGTACCTGGATTCTGAGGATTTTAAATCAAATAATTAAACAGATATTGAAAATCCGTTTATTTACGGAGCTTTGATCCCAAGCATAACAGGGATACGGAAGAAGAAAGTGCAAAACACCATCCCTAATCCCAGTGTATCGCCAGCTTCTCCAGGTTCTTTAAACAACGTGCTGTAAAACATTCCGAAGACTGCAATTTGCAGTGAAGTAAGGGTATAGGCCACCATCAGCCCGAGCAGGTCCTAGTATGTGAGCTTGAAAGATGTAAACTTTTCAAAATTTTACTTTTGCTTCAATGTTTCCACACAATACGAACCCAATGAGATTGAATAGGTTGTTCTAAGCATCATATTAGAGAGAACAAGCTCCATTAGGTACCAAAAACGGCATTGTGAGGCCATATAGCAAGAAGGATATTTTATAAGGCCATCTTTGAAGTCCATTGATCTATGAGTGGTTAACGATAAAGATAATGAGGAATAAACATCAGCAGATACTTTCATGAGATCATATTGACCAGAGCTCTTCTCATCGACAAGGAAAATGACGATGTTTCTTGCTAATGGAATCATGCCCAGAGCGCAAAACTGCACAATAGAATCTTGAAACTTAGAATTGTCACCTAGGTAGATTACAATGTTTGATAAAGAAATCGAAAAAGATGAATTACCCAGAACTGCGATAAAAACTGCGACAAAAGCTGGGAAGATAAGACTAACAGCGAGCTTTTTGGCTCCTATTCTCTTCAGATTGAACCTGAGAGCAAGGAAGGCGAAGATCTGTCTTTTGTTTTGTGACATTAATTTGTTAATTTTTATATTGAGAGTGATCCTTAGTTTAAATACAACGCAGATTCATTAATTAAACCACTGAAGTTTTCCTCAAGAAGTAAGCAGATTTATAAGAAAGAGGGTATCGATCTCACTATGTTGCTTTGTACCAATGATACAGCAAGGCATAGCCGTTGCACTTGTAAGCGTTTTTTTAATGAATGTGGCGAATGTATCGTGTTATTCTTCTTGCTGAGTTTTGCTATGATGATAAAATTTAACTCTCATTTCAAAAGCCGAGTTACACTTTGCAAAATTAGAAAATATAACTTCATCATTTTCCGAAGTAATCATCAGTTGGAAGGTATGAGGAGGAAATGATATTAAAGGTTCTTCATACCACAGGTCACTTAATAAGGAAACTTCAGTGGGTTACTTAGAAATGAACATTCCGAAGCATTGCTCATTGAGATTCTATTCGATCAAAAGTTTTGAGAAATTTAATTTCCGAATTAGGGTTACCTGTCACCGTATGAATGGAAATAATCACTTTTCAGCCAAATATGCCTTAAAAACCTCTTGTTGTCTGATGCTTGAAATAACAACTCACAATAATAGATGCGTTATTCAATGTAAATTTATGACTCATGATATAATCATGATTTTGATTCTTGCTCTTTTTATCGGTACAATCAGTCACCATGAAAGTTTTCTTCTTCTGAAAACGGTAACTAAATTCGAAAAAAATTTATATATAGCTTGTAAAGTGGCTGTTTAACCCTCATAATAGGAAAGAGATTATCAAAACCTCATAGATACTGATGTGAATGATTTGAATAAAAGATAATAATCTTATTATGCAGCACTTTTATTTACTGAAGAGTATCTCCATAAAAAAGAAAAAGGAAACTGACAAAAATCTCTTGATTTATGGTTTCCTATTTAGTACTTCCAGAATCGTCAGTGTGGATTATATTTCAATTCTTACACCTTTTTGCCAAGTTTCATTTTTCTTGAGTGCTGCTGCAGCAGTTTGTCCAATATAATTGTATTGCAGTAAGAGCACTTTCAAATTTTTCCAACTCTTGTTTGCTCCTATCGCCTTTGCTCCTTCGTCACCAATTATATTGCCCTTTAGGCTTAATTGCTTAAGTTTTTTCCATTCGGAATTGCCTCCAATCGCAGCCCCTCCTTCGTCTCCGATCTGATTGTTGGCTAAATTAAGTTCTTCTAATTTCTCCCAAGTTGAATTTGATCCAATCGCTATGGCCCCTTCGTTCCCAATGTTATTGTTGCTTAAATCGAGGATTTTAAGATCGATCCAAACGCGATTCTTCGCTATAACTTCTGTTCCACTGTTTCCTATCTGATTATCTTGCAGCAAAAGCTCTTCTAGATGAATCCAAGTTTTATTAGCTCCTATTGATTCAGCCGCTTTGTTTCCCATATTATTCACACTTAGAGACAACCTTTTAAGTTTACTCTAGCTGGAATTTTCTCCTATTGCCACTCCACCCTCATCTCCTATCTGGTTATTGGATAAATCGAGGACTTCTAAATTCGTCCAAACGAGATTCAATGCAATGGATATCGTCCCTTTATCTTCTATGGAATTATTTGACAAACCGAGTTTTTTGAGCTTTCTCCAGACAGTATTGCTTCCTATTGCTGCTGCTCCTTTGTCCCCAAGATAATT
>ENA-UOTX01000554-UOTX01000554.1-compost-metagenome-genome-assembly--contig:-NODE-554-length-38176-cov-5.377175_pt1 | contig 38176 bp, 42 predicted proteins | sample MGYA00238143_ERZ746982 | MGnify/ENA primary metagenome ERZ746982 (study PRJEB28758, sample SAMN06268862) | compost metagenome | isolation source: single cell | place: USA: California, Emeryville, Joint... | reverse complement strand
TTTGGAAATTTGGCTTTTCATCGATTGGATGTAATATAAACATCAATATTAAGAACTGGATGCCGAAGATAACATCGTTCATCGAAAGTATGTCATTTGAAAATATTTGAAAAGTTTCGATAGGCAATTAAGTCTGAGAAAGATGGTACAAAGACTTAGAAGTTCTTGAGTTCTTGGGGTAAGAGAGCTTATACAGGGGTACAATCAATTTAATCGAATGCTGATTCAATATTAAGAACTATGCGGAGCTCATCATGACTCATGATTGCACAAATTCTTGAAAATAGAGACAACATTCCAATTCTATTATGTGCCGAACATATTTCTTGCTTTTAAGGCAAGGATAACTGTAATGATTGCATTTGAAACACAAATCATTTTTTTAGGATTGAAATATACTCATCCTCATAGAAGATCCCACTCCCAACTTGAATACCCGAATTTGTATCAATATTGTAGTGAAGTAGCTCTCTATCCGTGTCAACTTCAGTGATATTTCCTTTCGCTCTCCACGGCGTAACTCCTCCTTTGTTCTCATGCTTTACATTGGGATCAGAGTATCCCATAATCGAAATTATTTTTTCTTGCCAAATGTTCTTTTCAACATTATTCTCTAATGCAAAAATGCCAAAGTAGCCTGCCTCTTTGCCAATAGACTGTTTTAGAACTAGCAGCGCATAATCATTCTCATCATTCGTTCCATTTTATTCATTCTTGTCATAGTCTTCAGGGGCAAAGACTTGATCAACTTCAATTTCTCCGAAAGGAGTTTCATCTCCATTGGCACCTAGAATGAATTTGATATGAGCATATCTCTTTCGAGTTGGCTTTTCATCATCGTAAACGTTCTCAGCAGCTGTTAGAACGATGTTGGCTCCAACAAGAATCCCGGATCCCCATCTTGGTGCTTCGTCTTCTGATTTTCTGGCAAGAATGAGACCATGAGCACTATGAGGGAACGAGCTGGTATTCACACGACTTTGCTTTGTATCCTTGCTCACTGCTATTGGTATTTCCATTTTCGCTTCCTCATCCTGTTGGGAAGCCAAGTAGTAGTCTCAACGATCTCGAAACCAACCAACGCAGCTAGAATGCCTGTCTCAACGTTTGCCTGCTCTTCTGTTTTGTTTTACAATGTAACCATGATTAAGGCAGGTTCGAAGCTGAAAACTTAATACTGAGAGTATCAATTAAAATTTCCGGTGAATTGATTGATAGGTTGACTTTCTTTTCTCTTTACTCGTATTTTGGATATTATCGCTTATTAGCAATTACAAGCGAAGTGGAAAAATAAATTTGCTTACTTATAAATTCAAATTCAACGAGCATCACCTTCCTATCACATGCCCGTAATGAATGATTTACCTTCAAATATCACAATTAGAAAATAGGTCAGCTAACAATAAACTTCTCAACACAATTAGAGGGTTACTTCTAAAATGAATCACGATGCATGTAACTCAATATGTATCTACACTAATGAAATATTCTAATAATTCGCTTTTTATTCTCTCTCTATCTCCTAAAAGCCAAAAGATCACATACACACTACTCGTCGCCAATACCGTAAGCCTTAAGTCTATTCTCAGACAATGGTTTGGTCTTCCTCTTCTTCTTTTTGTCAACTTTGGTATTCTGCTCCTCTTGTTCAATTTCCATTGTTTCTTCCTCTGGAATATCATGCTCGATTTGTATGTTCGGACGCTCCTTTTGAGGCTTCGGCACCTTGGTCAGCGTCTTCAAAACTTTCTGTTTCTGCTGATGCAATTTCTTGATATCTGAAGCTTTCAATTTCTTCTTCTTTCGATCCAGTTTATCATCAAGCTCTGTGAGCTTAGTAATATCTTTCTTCAAGATTTTCTATGAGAAAAATTAACGATTAGCGCTTTGGGCAACCAACAAACAGCTTTACGATATTTTCCTCAGCGTTTCTCTTGACGTTCTGTTTGCCTTGTCTAACCTTTCTCATCTCAATCGTTCCCTAATCGCACACATCGTGTTAACAACTAATTCATTGTGAAACTGAATATCACCTCATCTTCTCTATAAGGAGCGAGTTTTTTCAACGGCACGACCTTATTCAATTCTCTGTCATCAGCGAAAAGGAGTTCTTCGTCGGTTAACCCATAGGAATTACTCTTGACTTTCGTGTACTAATCCCAAAATTTTATTCTTCCATTGATTAAGGGTGGTTTACCTTGAAACGGGTTTTGATTCCGCCTGAAATGATATCTTCGAACTCAACAGCATAGTATTGGTCGATAAGCTCGTCCAACTTCGAATCCTTGATGCCCAACTCACGAAGCTTCTCTGGGTCCTGCTTGATTACTTCGGTGTAGTCGACCTTCTCAGGATTAAGCTGATAATTTGTGAGAATTGAGATTTGAATCGGATGAGGTAAGATACTTTGTTGAAATCTTTCCTCTTATATTTCTTCTCTTCTGCTTTGATACAGCCCGTGCAGAGGAGGAAGTCTTCATTGGTTTTCAGCTGATACATTTCGTCGTATTCAGTGAATTTGTAGTTGCATTCAGCGCAGTATTTGATTTTTTCGAGCAGTTTCTTAATTTCGCTATCTAATGGTGGCTAGATAATTATTTAGCTTGAGATTCGGCGGTTTTGAAAGATGTTATATACCCTGCAGCCTTTAGGTATGACAAAAGGCTTCATTTTATGTGGATGGTCTTTCAGGTCTGCGCACTGTTTGCATTGGGTGAAATCCTCGCATTCCAAGCAGTCAAATCTTCGTTCTCCTTCTTTAATTCCTCTAAGGCAGGCTAACAGATTCATAGTTATTATTTCGAAACCGAAATGGGTAATTACTATCGCAATACCACCATAACTGTCCGACCTCTTCACTGATAGCTTGAATTTCACTATGAAAAGTAACGTATTAACTGGGCATAGTCTGAGGTTCGCTTACGATTCTTTGAGGTTCAGTTTGTTGATAATAGGAATAGAAGTTTTTGGCATAAGTATATTTTCCTTATCAGCCTCTGCAGGTCCATTTTCGTTGCCTTTCTGCTCGTCCTTTCCTTCATTATTTGCCTCCTCTTCTTCTTGTTTTTCTAACTCCTTCTCATACTCTTTTCAGTCGAATTAGACGATGAATAACTCTAAAAGGCTACCTTCTAGCTCTGAAGCGTTCTCATCCTCTTGCTCATAAAACTCATCGTCATAGACCTCTCTCATTTTACGATCATAGTCGTCAGGATCAAACTCGTCCTGGAGCAGTTTATCCATTTTTTCTTGTTCTAATGCGAAGATTAATAGCATCATACTCCTATGAAAAATATACTTGTAAGGTGAGTTCCTGCAACTTTTTCAATCTTTTGAATTCTTTCCAGCATTTCACTCCTCAGAGTGCTCTTGATTCTCTTTATTTCCTCCTTTTCCTTCGAAATCAACTCTTTTTTCCTCTCTTCTTTCTCCTTGCGTTTTTCCGCACGACTCGTGTCTTTTACTCTCACACTATCGCCGATAAATCTCTCATGCGCTATGATAACACAAAACGGATATTTCTTCGGCAAAAAGTCGATGATTACTCAAAATCTGGTTGGCTCCGGGCTCCTCGAATCGGAAATTGTGTTTCGCTTCAAACTCCTCCATCTCCTCGTCTCTTTTCTCGTCTTCTTCGTCTATCTTATCCATTCTAGGGCCATCCTCTCCCTCCATATCATCCTTATCGATCCATCTATATATGATAAAGTTAATACACACCAATTCTCTAATAGTGCAGGGATACGCTTTGGTAAGGATATATCTCCTCAGGAATCTATCAGTTTCGTCGAGGTCCTCGGTCTTCCCCCAGAACTCCTGGACTAATTTCGCTTCTTTCTTATGGCCTTTCTTCTTTTCTTTTTCAATGTACTTTTGCAGCTCCGCCTCTTCGTCTTCGATTTCCTTTGCGGTTTTCTTCTTCACTTTGAACAAATCATCTCCTCCTTCTTCCTCGACTTCAGCGGCCATTTTAAACTCTTTCTTCAATCTCTCCTGTTCCTCGAACGGAGTTTCCCCGACTACCTTCTTCTTCTCCTTGTCCTTATTAAGGATAGATTCTCTGACGAGATCCTTGTAATAGACTGGCTTGGATTTCTCTTCATCAGAGTCATCGTCGTCTTCAATTTCAAATTCTTCTTCTATTGTCAGAAACAGGGAATGTGAGCTTATATAGAGGAAATCGAATAATTACCATTGAAAAATTTCTCATCCTTTTTGTAGATAGTAGGATCTTTCTTTCTGATTTTCGCCAGAGTTGTAAGGAACTTTGTGGAAACGGTCTCGTTTAAGAGTTCCGCGTTCTCGTCTTCGCTTGTTTCGGACGAGCTTTCTTCCTCGAGCATTTCTAGAGTTGTTGGTTAGAATGACATGTCAGAAATATCTGGAAGTTACTTTCGAAATCCTTGCCACGTTCACTGCGGAATTTGTCTAATTCCTTGCGCTTTTCTCTTCGCTCGAATTTTTCTGCGAAATTTTTGTTGATTCTGAGCTTCTCGGTGCTAAAGTCCTCGTTGTCGTCGAACATCTCAATGAAATGAAATTCCCAAATTAAGTATTCTTTGCCTAAATAAATTTATTGCAATTTTCTCTCGCAGCAATCATTTTCAGGAGTCGAACCCCTCGAGTAAATTCGACAAAAATGACAAATACTACAATTCGGGTTTTCTATTCATTTTTCATGACAAACACCTGGAGACTGACATCCCTGCACAGGTTTCGCTCGGACTACCTATATCTCTAGAAATAATCTATGCATCACGTATTTAGAGCCCCGTTTTGAGGTGCAGCTAGGAAAGATAGAGGCAGATCTCTAGCAAATATTTGACAGCCAGTTTCCTCGATGAAACTACATGACATGCCTTTTATAATTCTATCAAGTACTGCTATTTTCTTGAAAAGTATTCGATTAAAGTTAATAGAGCCTCGAAATTAAATCAATCCTCGTTTTTTAACAATCTAATTGTGTGCAAATCTTAAAAGAGTTTTAATTTTGCCTCGCTATGCAGAAAGCGGAGCCCACTGACCAACCAGCTCAACTTACCTCCACCAAACTTCTCCCAGAAATCGCGGGCATCGACCCCAACACTCTTAAAGAGCAAGCTAGTCTGATTGAGAACTACCTGAAATCCGGGACCCAATTAGATAATACGTCATTCGAAGAGTTGAAAAAAAATTACACCTTTGACGACAAAAGCGTCCTTGAGATGCTTAAAAACTCAAAGAAGCTTGACAAACAGCAGTTAGCTCAAATAGAGAAGGTGTTTAGCTCGAAAGGAGAGAAAATTCCACAGGATGCTCTAGATAGCGCGCTTAACGCGGTAAAACAGCTCAGCAAGATGGAAGATACATCCGGCCCTAAGCCGTTGTCAGCAGCGAGCTCTGAGGGCAACGAGAGCGATGATGACGTGAGCTCGGAGGACGAGTCAGATTCCGAGCTGAATATGCGGGAAGGTCATAATTTGCTGGACTCGGTCAAAGAAAATATAGATAATTTGCTCAGTTCAAACAATCTTAAGCATAAGAGCACAAAGAAGCGCTGGTGGACGCCAGAGGAGGTTTTATATTATTATTGCTAGTGGGTATTCATTGATTATCTATTATATTAGGATGAGCTTCTGAAGAAAGTCGTTCAGCAATACGGAGTAATTGATCATTTAAAGAGGTGCTTGAATATTAATTGGATCTGATTAGGCGAAGAACTGGAAGAAAGTTGCGTCGTTTTTGCGTGATCGAACTGATGTGCAGTGTCTTCATCGATGGCAGAAAGTGTTGAACCCGAACCTCGTGAAAGGGCCTTGGACCAAAGAAGAGGACGAAATCGTGACACAGATGGTTATGAAGTATGGAGCCAGGAACTGGAGCACCATTGCCCAGCATTTACCGGGACGAATCGGCAAGCAATGCAGAGAGAGGTGATTGATTTATTTAAAAGGGCTGGCTTTGAAATATTTTGATGATAGATGGCATAATCATCTGAATCCTGATATTAAAAAAGAGCGGTGGACGGAAGAAGAAGATCAGGCGATAATAGAAGCCCATAAGCGTTTAGGTAATATATATAGAGGAAAAGCACCTTACTAATGAATGGAAGGTAATCGATGGGCGGTGATCGCTAAATTGATCCCAGGAAGAACAGATAATGCGATAAAAAACCATTGGAATTCGACGATCAAGCGAAAGCTGAAAATGATGAAAAAAGGAGAAGATGCCTTGACTGCAGGCAATGATTCATCGGTTCTTGAAAAGAATCCGCTGTTTTCAGCCAGCAAGTAATGAAAGTTGTGCTTTTTAGTGCTTGAAAGGTTATTAGAGAGAAAGAAAGTGCTAAGGCCCTATCAGAAGGGCAATTGAAGAGCGGGTTTGGAACAACGCCGCCAAGTAGTATTAGTAAAAAATTGTTTGAATTCCAAACTCCGGAGAAGAAAGCCTCGACGCACTACGAATCAACAGGCGTCACTCCATGTAAATTTTCTATTGGTTTGAATAAGCACGCTGATCTCGCTGAATTCACTTAGCGTTACTTGGATCCGATGAAAAAACTAAATCCATGACGCCGTTTACATCAAAGCCGAAGAGCTTTGTCAACCTGTTTAATAAAGAATTCTCTCACAAAACTCCTGCGAGTAACGACAAATCAGCTTGGTTCATTATAATTTTGCCTTTCAGGCGGATCAAGCTCGGAGCCAAAGCTCTGGATAGTCTTCCCGCTTTTTTTACAACCCGAAGTCGATACCATGTAACTTAAATTTAGTTAGTTATTCAGTAGCACTTAACATAACTCACAGGGAGCCTTCGGAATACCTCTTGAAAAACATCCTCGTTGCGACAGGAGTCCAAGAAGAGGATGAAAATATCAATGATCCCGTTCGAAAGAAATTGTAAACTGCTTTTTCCTTTTTCATATAGCAACTCCACGCTTGCTAGGTTCAAGCCAGAGACAGACTTCGACCCAAACCTCTATTTAACAATCCCGCCCTCTCATTCCAACGAGAAAATGCAAGTTGAGTCCGAACCCCAAACTAACCCATAAATGAAAAACCCCCTTAAACTGCTTCAATAGAACAGTTGAAAACCCTAATTGCCGTGCCCTTGCTCGTTTAATAGAGCTAAAGGGAGCTAGCAACATTTTTTTTTTTATCCTTTTCAAGAGCAAAAAGTTTCTATCTTTAATTCAGAACTCATTGTTCAATATATATTTTCAAATAGTTGGATGACTTTCCTTAATGACGGTCATTATCATCTGTACTCATAGACTTTCTTGAACCTTTAAAACAGACTGAAAAACCTATATTCCCTCATTAGAGCAAATGAAATTCGAAGTCTAGGCGCTTTCAGCTCTCTATGCAGCTTTATGCAATTAGTTAAGAAGTGTTATAATGAAATGTGGTAACGCAGACGGCAATACTCTGCAAAAATTATCTAAAACGGAATCTATGCTATGCAGTTGAAGCTTTTGTAAACGTAAGCTTCAAGATGTTTTTGATCATTGTGACGTTTGACTCTTGATCCGCAAAATAAAGGCTGTCTTGCTTCTTATCATACAAGATACACGTCATCGATTTCGATTGTACATTCATTTGGATCTGCGTCTTTTTATCCTTTTTATCTTCCTCAGAATATTTCACATTCATCGACTTCAACGGAGCCCATTTCAGGTTGGTTTCATCGTAACGCAACGCGCTGATTAGAATCTCGCCGTTCGAGGAGATCGTAAACAGGATATCTCCTTCGATTTTGTCAGCGTTTCGGCTTGTTGATGTTATCTCGAATAGACTGTCCACGGGCTGGAAGCGCTGGTCCAGATCGAATTCATGTATTGTCATTTTCGTATAGAACACATTGATGCCTGTATTAATCCCAGGAACGATGCAGTTGATTTTCCCGACGAGTTTCGCGAGCTTGAAGTCCCAGATGTAAATTTGGTTCTTCTCGGAGCTCAAACACATATACAAGGACCTGTTTTCTAATATTTCCGCTGATAATATATTCCCAACGAACCCTTCGAGCTTGTTTTTGGGCTCTCCGTTGATATCGTATATATGTATCGGGGTAGAATCCAGGGTAAATACTCTGTGGTAGAGATTTGAACTGATTCGCTTATGGTTGATAAAAACAAGGCCTGAGGGAATCGAGTAGCGTATGATATCGATTCCTGGGATCAGGACTGTTTCTATCGAGATACTCTTGGTGAAGTTGCTGAGCTTCTCTTTATCGATAATGAAATGCAGAGGATTGTAAGTCCGTTTCACGATGAAATCTTTTAGGGAGTACTCTTTCGTATACCCTCGATTGAAACCGATGAATAAGGAGCCGCCGGCGGTGTATAAGCAATCGATTGAAAAATCATCAAAAAATGTTGCTTGGGTGCAGGTGACGCCGACATCTCCAATTTCTGTTTTGATATCAGACAAATGGAATTGGATGGTTATCTTCTGAAGAAAAGTCAAGAACCGGGCGCCGAGGAGCACAATTGAGTTGTCCTGGCAGCCCAGAATGACTACCATCGTCTGAAACTTCTCGCTGTAGCAAATGGAGCTCGAGATAATCCGAGTGGATGATTCATAGACACTGAATGCTTTAATGCCTTTCTCTGCGTAGTTTTCTACGTCTGAAAAATGAGGGTTTATTAGCAAAGAAAGGGGTATTGGATTTACATGATTTTCCGACGCAGATAATACCGCTTATCGGCAGCTGCTCAGGGTCCAGGTGGAGAGAAACAACGACTGGATAGAGACTTTTCGCAATTTTTGAAGCTTTAAAGCTGACAATGTTTTCGTTTTCGACACTTTCAGTAATTCCCATTTGCTTGAATTTAGTCTATTGCGTGTTTATTAATTCGATGAGGATTTTACACAAGCTCGTATATTGTTCCAAAAAAAAATTATTTACACCATGGAAGGTAGATTTAGAGCGATATTCTGCAAATCATCAGCTTTCCTTCGCTCTCTGAACCTAGGAATATATTTATCGAGGAAGCAAGCATGAAAATGCCTATCAAGCAACAATATAAATATACATACATACTTTTCGCATTAGAGCTAATGTAATCATGTTGTATATCGAGGTGGCTGCATCAAGAGAGTTATTCGCCTTATTCTGAGGGCTATCCAATATTTTAAGCAGGGTTTTTGAGAGGATAGTGCTCCATGTTATGACTCGCAAGTTACTTAAAATTAATTTACAATTAATTCCTTCAATGAAACATAGTTACACGATAAGTACTCTCCAATTCACCGGAAGAGGAACTAAGCCGAATCTAAACTTCGTTCGAGTCGAAGAAGCTGGTTTTCCAATAAAAACGGAGAGCAAAAAGCTCGGATCTCCAATTTTCTACAAAAGCAGCACGGTTCAGAAACACAAGCGCAAATTACGCTCAGCAAAGGAAGCCAAGCTGCGCTTTAGCGAGGAAAATATTAAAAAAAGTAAAGCAAAATTCTATGCTGATTCCACCCGAGTTTGGCCATTTGCCGAGGACGCAAATCAGAAACTTGACTCAGAAGAAGGTAAAAGCAACCCAGATCCTTTCCAAATCACAGGAGGAATCAAGCGCCCCAACCTGCAGATCTTGGAAGAAGAAAACAGCCTTTACGAGGAGCACAATCCGTCTCCTAAATCGAGGTACAAATCCGAGAAAAGCGTTATGAATGTAACTGTCCACAAGCGATTCCTCACCTAATTACTCTATAGAAAACAATAAAAGTCGGCGATATCGTCAGCCAGCGGAAAGATACCAACCCGCCTCTGCACGTTTTCCCTGAAGATCTGAACCGCCACTCAGTTGTTCGCAGAGTGACCAATAATTTCATCATTAAACAAGGCAATGAAACTACTAAATTCAGCAGAACTATGCAAGGGTTTGCGGCTCCTTATACCCCAATTTCGACTCTAGCGCGGCAGCCTCGCACGGCCCAAGCCAGCAGTTTGGTCGGGCCTCTTCGGGACCATCCTGGACTCGCTTCAGACGGGTTCGCGCAAATGCAGAAAAAGCGACCGCAACCAGAACCTGAGTACGTGCACATTGAAAACGTGGATTATCAGAACTATAAGTACAAGAAAGGCGGCGAGAAGAGCTTTATCACTGAGATACCACCAAAGAAGCCGCCTGTACATATCTTCAAGAATAAGAAAGAAACCATCGAAAAAGCCATCCAGAGCTTGCATATCAAGCGGCTCTACATCGGAGAGGAGAGTCCCGATGAAAGCGCGGATGGAAGAATGGGCAAACGAAGTGGCTCAATGCATGACTTTGAGAAATCGCTAGAAACGGCAAAGCATCAGGCGGCGCTTGAGGACTATAATTTGAAGAGGGTAGAGGACCATAAGAGGGAGCTCGAGAAGGAGTCCGTGGAGATGATGAAGAATAATCCGCCTCCAGCCTCACAACGAAGTGGAAGAAGCCGAGGACAGAACAAGCCTGGACTGAACCTTATGAGCAACCGGCCAATGACTACAGAGCAGTTTGGTGGCTATTCTGGACCCACAAGCTTCGATTATTTCCGTAAAACGTTTATGAAGGAGTTCAAAATCGACGCTGATGTGAAGCTCAAAGGAAAGAGCTCTTCGCTGAAAAATAAGATCCTCAGGCAGGAGTTTTTGCACTATTCTGATGTCAGTCAAAGATATTTAGCGGATTTGTGTGCGAATCTGCAGGATCATAAGATCGAAGAGTACTCATACGAAGAATATAAGGCCATTAAATCGAAATTCAGTAATAATTTCTCATGGGAACTGCTGTTTATGATAACAATGTGAAATTTTAGAAGAAGGAATCCTACTCAAAGTATTTATCGATGTCTATGATGTCTTGAAGATAATGAAGCCGTATATACTGAACCGCATCCTGCTGGCTTTAGGAGTCAACCCGCATAATGAGCTAGAGATTATTTCTTGGAATAATTTCTTGATGTTCAAAAAAGTGATTGTGAATAGAGACGCTCCGAACTACGAAATCGTCGATTTTGTTATGAAAGTAATCTTTTGAGAGTATTTCCTTATTTGATGACGTGGCCCGTAGTTTTTTAAGGTGGATGACAAAGAGATGCTACCAAAAGCAGAGTTTTTGAGGATACTCAGGACGATAACGACACGTCCGGAAGAGAAAGCGAATACAACAAATGAGATCTATGAAAATTTCGCAGAGAACTTTTTCTTGACGGGGGTCATTAAAGACAACGAGCAATTCGTTGATTTTGCAAAGTTTAAATCCGTGTTCAATAGCTTCAAGATGAATATTCTAGATTTGCTTGATTTTGTCATTGGTAATTTCTAACTATCTCTTTTGAGGGTCGTTTCGCTCAAGTATACTGTAGAACAGAGCTGTCATTTATTTTTTCATATTCGTGTATTGTAAACAATGAAAATGCCTCTAAACGCTTAATCAACTAGCAACAGTGCTTTGATGACCACTACAGCAATATCGATCTAACTAATAGTGGAAATTCTCATTAAATGTTGGTTTTAGAAGATCAATGTCCATTAGGTCAGTGTATCAGAGCGATGTAATACGATTTTAGCGTTAGATAAGAGCTCACTTACATTAAATCATTGTTATTGATCACATAAAGCTTATAGATGGTGTATTATGATCAGTTTAGACCTTTAAATTTTCCTTCTCGATCTCAGCAAGCTTTTCAACTCTTCTCTTGTATGACTCATCAGTTTCTGGTTTAGTCGTCAAATAAACATCGACAATCTGCTTTGCGACTTCAGGGCCGATAACACGACCACCCACTGCAACGACATTGCAGTAATCTTTGCTGCGAGACATCAATGCAGTGTAATGATCATGACAGAGTCCGCATCTAACTCCTTTGACCTTATTGGCTGCGATGGAAATTCCAATGCCGCTACCACAGACCAGTACTCCGAGGTTTTTATTATCGTCTCCTGCCTTCACGACTGCTTGGGCGACCTTCACGGCGTAATCTGGGTAATCAACTTTGTCAGTGGAATATGGGCCTAAGTCCTCTACAGCGACTTTGTAGTTCTCCAAATGTTTCTTTAAGATCTCCTTCAGCTCGTAGCCGGCATGATCGGCGCCAATGAATACTTTCTCGATGCCTGTAGTTGCTGATTCCATAATTTTCAGTCTATTTTTGCGAATTAAATTGAATATTTTCATAGGTTTTCGTAAATCACGGAGTATGTAAAACAAATTCTATTGAATAAAAAAAAACAAAAACAGAACAGGCCACGATTGAATAACGTAAAAGAGAAGACTCCAAATTTCATAAATAACCAAAGCATCGCCCTCAGTACCAGAGCCATTGCTTATTTCTAAGATATACAAGGCATTATAAAACTTTTGGATGCTCTATAGACTCTGAATAACAGAATTAAGACTGTGTAAAGAAGAGTAATCACAAAGCTTCTAGCCTCAATACATGATAAAGCGATGACGCTGCAAAATGAAAATTATACAACTCAACTCAATGAATTTGAAGTAAATATTAGTTAATACATGATTATCTAGCTGCTATTTCGCTCGATTTCCTCTTCATTTCTCCGATAGAACCACTCGCAGTAGCGCTTGAGCTGTGAGGCATTCGCCATATCAGCACATTTTTGAATTTGCTTGAAGTTTTTCTCGTTAAGAATATTCGCCAGGTGCTTCTCGCATTCACATTTGATCTATGATAAGAAGATGTTAGTAAGGATACTCCTTTCCGAAAGTCAATACCTCATCGATCATGAACTCATCGGATACTGATAAGAATTCGAGTAGGTAGTCGATGCCAAGCTCCTGACCTTCAGTGTCTGCGCCGAAATGTACTTCGCCTGAGTATAAAAATTGACAGACAGCAGCAAAGACTGGGTAACTATTAATTGTAATGTAAGTTTTAATGTTGCAAACTGTAAAGACCTGATATTCTTGATCTCCATTGTGTTTTGAGAGGATTCTTTCATCCCAGAGCCGAACATCACTTTGAACTTTTCACTATGATTTTGTTTTGATATCAAACACTGATTCAAAGGGAATTGATAGGCTATACCTGAGGAGAGATAGTATGATTTTGTGGGCATAAAAAGGCTTTCCTTCTACAATAAACACTATATCGGACTGGTACGGGTTATTGCACAGCTCCGAGATAGATTGTTTCAGTTTTGAAAATGCGTTTTCAGGACTAGTTATGATCTCTGGCGCAGGATCTAGTAGAGTTAGGGTTGATATATATTCGATGAAGACGTCGATGCTCGTTACCTGTATCAATAACGTAGAAGTCCTTGAAATAAGTCTGCCCATAGCTTCCTCCCATTATGTATAGTTTTCCTTCGAAAACGGACATTGTATGGCCAGCTCTCGCCTTTATAAATTTCTCATTGAATTTCACCGTGTCTGCCAACGTCCAACTCATCGTCACTGAAAATGCATTATTAGTCAACAGATTTAACCAAGCCAAACTCACCTGGATCATAGATCTGAAGGTCATTAAAACAAGAGGCAGATGGACCGGACCCACCAAACAGATAAAGCTTCGACTCAACATTACATAAACTCATGCCAGCTCTTGGCGAAGGAACGTGTCGTTTCACCTTTATTTCAGTCCAGCGCATAATGTCTATTAAGAGTAAAGCCATTAATAAACCCTTGAAATGAGATAATATATTGTCATGCCTGTGTCAAGCTGGTAGAGATCATTGAGCCTTCTAGAACCATCCCAACCTCCGAAGATATACAGCGTGTTTTTGATGACCGAAGAACTATGGTTTGCTCTTGGAGGTGGCATTTCACCATCAGCGGTTACGTATTCCCAGACTTTCTGGTCTACAATGAAATGCATTGGTCAATAAAACTTCTCAACAATAAAATGAATCTCATACCGATGTCAAAGCTGTGCAGATCATTAAGATAATCCCTTCCATCACCTCCTCTAAACAGGTAGAGCTTCCTCCCAATTAGATCAGTCGAATGCATATTGCAAGGCCCAGGTGATGTTCCACGTGTCACGGGATGCTCCCAAATTAACTGATCCAGGTCAAGAATATACATATCGCTTGCGGCAAAAGGTCCCGAGCCTAGCCAGCCTCCAATTATATACATTTTATTATCGACTAATGAGGCTGTGTGGCCATTTCTGCCGGGAGGATCTTCTCCCATGGTTGTTGGATGACTCCATTCATTTTTATCGATGTTGTACACGTGCAACGTGTTGTGATTCTTTTTCCCGTCATAGCCACCGAAGAGGTAAATGCATCTTTTATAAATTATTGCCGAATGGTTTTTTATCTGAGGGCATTCGTTGTTCAAGTTCGTAAGTATGCGTACTTGAGGATGAAAGTCTTCGACTGTCATCATTAATTTGTCAGCTGGAGTGCTTTGGTAAGGGCTCTGATCGTTTTCCATTGCGTCTTGCTGCATTCGTTCCATGGAAATGGCGATTATGATGATGAAAAAATTTATTGTCTCAGAGGAGAGAACTTTTCGTTTTACCAGATTAGTAAATTTTATTCAAAATGCACCCTAAGAACATTATTTGTTTTAATTCTTTAATTCAGCGCAGAATATCCGCTTTGAAGCTTCATATATACTCAGGATACATTGAAGAGAGGATATGAGGGCTAAAGCAGAAGTGGACGGGATATCATAAAGAAGATCATATATTTCATCTGCTTTACTTAATCTTACTGTTTATTGAGACTCTGTAAGATCAGTAGCTTAATGAAAATAGCAATTTAATGAGAGACTCAGTAATAAGTTGTGAATTCACTATGTTCGCTTTGATGAGGGAAGAGGAACGCCTGCTTTATATATTATTTTGCTGGAGAAACTGCTGCAATAGCTTTGCTTAGTATTATTGCAAGGATGAAAATTTGTGCCTCGGATTTTGGCTGAGACAGTATTCTCAGCGAGGAAAATGAAAACCTTTATATACAACTCACTTATTACTTGCTATTTACTTTAATAGCATTGAAAGAGCTGAAAATTGCATCCCTTAGCTGAAAACTTTTTGCTTTACTGAGTATTTAACTGGATAGATAATAATTTATCGAATTTTTAGAAATTCTTCCACACATTGAATAGTGATTCTTTAATCTTTTTTATTGCGGTTGTATCAAATGCTGTCAAATATCACGTTATTCCCATAATCAACTATTACGTCTGGTGAAGTCTTGGCACAGTCTAAATAATATTCATTTATTTCAGATAAAAATAGCAGCGGCTCTTAGAAATAGATTTATTCAATCGGCAGGAGCTATTACTATTCTCAGGAGAACTTATGGATAATAATATAAAGAGTGATCCAACTCACAATGCAAATGGAGTGATTAGAAGATGGTGTATTCAATGACTATATATCAAAATATCCGAGTCAGGATTTTTTGTTAGCGTCAAGTTGAAAAAATTAAAATAAAATTCGTGAAGCTAGAGCACATTCAACCATAAATGATCGATCAGCAACAAGCAATCCGCGAATTTGAAGAAATGGGATTTCAGATCACAAGCATCGTAGAGGCTCATCAAAAATGCAAGGGAAATAAGGCCCAAATGACAGAATATTTAATTCAGCAGAGGTATTTCTCACCACTTCGCATCCACTCATAGCATTCTACCTTTAGTTCCTCTATTGGTTCTGCAACTTCTAAAGAGTCGGATTCACCTGATAAATTAGTTGAAATTCCTTGCTTCTGTATATCAACTTACCTGAAAAAATATAGAAAAACGAGCGCAGACCCGCTGATGATGATTATATGAACCGAACTTTCGAGAACTCATACCGAGAGGCAAGAGGCCACTACGGCGGTTTTGAACCACTCAACCCTGTGGAGCGATTGCGGAAAAACGGGATGCCAGTTGGTCTGAAAAACGTTGGAAACAGTTTGAATATTTCATCTTAGATTCACTCCCTGACTCAATACTATTCAGCATGCTATGTGAATTCATTGTTTCAAGCGCACTTTCAGAACTACAAGTTTGTTAAAGCGATACTCGAGTTCGAAAGCTCTGTGAAAATCACCGAGGAGGAAATCAAAGCTACCAGGAAGTAACTCACAAATTCTGCTTTTATCTCAAGAAGAATTAGACCTCTAAACCAAGACAGGAAAAAGTTGAGACTGCATGTAACCTCTCATTGATTATAGCGAGTTAGCTGTGAGTTAAACGCTAGGCTTCGATCGCGCTTGTCAAAAACCTGCAAAATTTGTTCGGTTATATGATTCGAAGTCATAAGAAATACGCTGACCCAACTCCTGTGCTCAATATGCTTGTGGATGACTTTGGTAACAATTTGCATATGTGCTCTTTGCTTATTGCGACCGGTGATGGCTTTGCCCCTATAGCTAATCATATCCCCGTCGGCGATCAAAAAGACGTAACGGAGTTCAACATAACATTCCTTACGAGAGTCGAAGAAGCGCTTCAGTTGCAGGAGAGTTTTCAGAAAAGAGTAAGCAGATGGATGACCTTATTGATATGTAATGCTGGAAATACACAGACATCACTGCGAAAAACCATTACCGAGCCGCCTTCTGAAGATGGGCTACAAACGAAAAGTGTACTTGTTAAGAAGCTTTCTACGATAGGAGACGCCGAAGACACCTTTATGAGCAACACTTTCTTTGGAAAGATCAGGAACTTTCGCAGCTATTTCCAGGACGGTGAGAAGGTAACTCCTGTCTTTTACTCTATCTATATCCCTTTCTCTCTAGGTTGTTGACGTAGAAGACTCCCTTTTTGGATCTGTGATCCTAGATGTAGCTCAGAAGGACCTCTATGCTGGGTTCGATGCATGGCTAAATATCGAAGTGGATGATTTCAGAGCACCAAATGTAAGGGCCTACTTACTGCATACTCCATTGCATGCTATGATTTACACGTTACTTGTAGGGAGAGCTTTGCAAGGCCGAGAAGAACAGTTGGATCATTAAAGCACCCGACACGCTATTTATTCAACTTCAACGCGTTGTTTACAATCGAAATATTGGTAAGAAGCTCATTCTCATCTCGCAGACGATATACATCATTGATTGACCAGGCAACATAGAGAAACTCAACACGCCGTTCTATTTCGATAAGGAGATTTATATCGATCGCTTCCTCTTCGAAAATAAGGATATCGCTACTGAAATCAAGCATAAAGTGAGAATTCTTCAGAATAAGGTATGAAGTGATCGAGAATTTTCATATTTATTCAATATGAATCCACAAAACAGCTTGAACATCTCGAGGTATCGCTCGCCAAAATCCAAAACTACAAAAAAACTGGATTTGATTTGATTTCCGTGCTCGGCATCGCCTCTGATTTTCTTAAAACTCAGCTCGGTGACAAACCAGCGCCTGGAGCAAAGCCTCAGGTAATTTTCGTAAATCTAGTTGGCTAATTTAAACATTTTTCAGCCCACAGACCCTGTTTATGTGGGATTGATGGAAGATAAAGAAGTCATCGTTCAAACCTTCAACACATTAGGACAATACCAGCAATTTCTCAGTCAGAAGAAGGAAGAACTCCAAAATGAAATCAAAAAAATCAAGGTAACTGGCTAGCTGTGCTTATCATCGTAATTTCTATTGTTAGGATGAAATCGACGGATATTACGCTCAGTTAAAGAAAGAAAAATACGTATTAAGCTCTATCCTCATCCACGACGGCGGCGCTGGGAGCGGCCACTACTACTCATTCATCCGCGGTAACGATGGCAGCTGGAAACGATACAACGACATTCAAGTTTCTGATGAAACTGAGGAAGTCGTCTTCAAAGAGGCTCTCGGAGGTAATGGCCACAAAAGCGCTTATTGTGTTGTTTACGTGAGCCAGAAGTCTCTCGATGAAGAGAATAAATACATCAACAGGTATCGACAAAACACTTCCAGCGGAAACAGTGAGTTAGAGGTTCCAAAGCAACACTACAACCTATTTCTCAAAGAGAACTTGAAAAACACTGTCGACAAGGACAATAAACTGTTCCAAGAGGAGCTCGAGGAGTATCGGTTCCATACATTCATGAAGAGGATTAGTGAGAATTACGAGTCGAGGCTGGACACGCTGAATGCTGCTTACAGCAGTGGGTCGAGGCAGCAGATGCCTTTCTATATAAACTCCTTCGGTTTATTCCTCAAAAACGAGATTAAGACTGATTATCTCTTGAAATGGTATGTGCTTGACACCTGTTTGCAGGAGACAAACCCAAATTTCAAATTTAAACTTCGCGAGCTGAAGAATCAACCTCGGCTGTTAAAAATTCTGCAGACTACCATTTCTTCATTAGGAAAAAATTACCAGTTTAAAGAATTGGTGCTTCAGAAAGAAGACGACCAATTGTTGGACACAAAGCTCGCAGAGTATATCATAACGATACCAGCGGCGATCGTCTGTCTGTTTCTCCTCGAGAAAAGCATGCGAGAAGAGTGGCCGGATACTCTGCTAGGGATCAAGAAGCTTAATGATATGGTAAAACCTCTATAGTTTTCAATTCCTATAAACGCATTCAGAATTTCGCTCAGGGCTCCTTCTTTGCTAAAATGAATAATAATATCGCAGGGGTACTCGCGTTGTACCTCGCGTCTAAGTTAGAGTTGCTTCTGGCGTCTGAGAGATTCGAAGGGGTGAAAATTCCTCTAAGCTTTGGTTATAATAATGACGTTTTTAGATTGAGATCCTCGAGAATGCTCTATATGCTTTAACGAAAGGAATGTTAAAGCAAGATGATTCTCAAATAAGCCAGGTCAAAGCGATTTTAAACGACATTGTGACTCATTGTCAAGATAAAATAAACGCTGAGCAAATGAAGAAGTTTAAGGAGTTTGTCTTTAAAATGTCGACAGGGTTCCATATTTCGACTGAACTCGATAAAGTGGTTGGAAATAGCACATCTGAGGAGCTTGAAAAGAGGATCGCGGTGACCACGACAGAAGAGTTTGATCCATACAGATGGGTAATTGTGAATGAAAATTCGTACTCGAATCAGATCAAACGGTTATTTGAAAAGTTCTGCTCGCATTATAAGGTACTATTCCAATGAAAGCTAGTGTTGATAATGAAATGATTAGGTTTGGGTTGAGTTTTATAATATGATTTACTACAACAAGGCTCCGCTAAAGAAAGAACAGCGATGGAAACATAATTTTATTGTAAAGGAGGAGTCTGCGATGAATTCTGGGTCCCAATCGCGGCACCAAGAATATGGCTACCACTCTAAATTCAATGGATTCTGAAATTATAAAATTTCCTGAATTACATCATGTTTGCATGCTTGCATTACTTCATTTTTTTTTCTTTTATGATGCATAATGGCGTGATATTTAAAATCGTTAATCAATCAAATATTTAAAGCATAAAAAATCGACAGCAATATCATAGAAGCGAAGATAGTACTATTTGCGAACTTCTTTATTGACTTTACTCAATCTCCTCTTAGAACCAAAGCCGCCATTACCTTAGAAAGGCTATTATTTAGCTTTTTAAAGCCATGTCAAAGAGATTGTTTAATTTTGTCATTCAATCTTTACTTGGATTAAACATTACTTATCTGATTTATAACCCTGATAGTAAAAAGCTCGAGTCTCCTTTATCCAAAAAATTCACACATTCTTAAAAAGAACTTAATTTGCTTTTAATCAGATGAAAAAGAATAGTCAAAAAACTTCATTTTGCTCCACCACAGCTTTTCACTACGACAACTTCGTCAGAGAGGGAGTCCTTCCATTCCAATTTTTGATTTCACTGTATTGCACTTGAAACTGAACAAAACTTTCATAGTATCGTTTGTTCATCGCCCGGTCAAGCTTCCTTTTCAATTCATCCAAACAGACCTTCAAATCCATAACTGTGACCCCTTGTCTCTTCGTCTTTAGATCCAACCATAGCGCATGGAAATCCGTGAAAAGTAAATCATATAGTTTACAAAACCCTTCTTCGTCCTTCGATAATATCGCACAGAAGTTCTTCAACGCCTTTCGAGAGCCGAGCTTGTCTTTATCTTTTTCAAAATCTAAGAAATCGGCCATATGGAAGTAGGTCATCAAATGGTAAGTGACATTAATCGAGCAAACTGCAGTCATGAAATCGTCCTTGGGATCACTCATGCGCTTGATCATGCCTGGGTAATCTCTCGAGTAGTTCAACAGCATTCTGAGGCCGGCGACTCCACTGCCTCTGAAATCAGTGCGAGGATCATTATTTTGAAATCCAAAATCTTTCCAACGGGGGTTTGGAATCTGCTCGAGCTCGGGTTCTTTGGTGAGCGATGTCCAGAGGACATTGATTAGTTGATTATGCTCTTCATCTTGAGGATCAAAGGGGATGTTGCATTCAGATCGCAAAGAGTAGAAAACAGCGAGTTCTTGGTTAGTCAGTCTGGTTCTTTTAAAATCACTGCAGTGAACGCAATATTTCATCGCGAAAGTTTTGTTTTTCACATGAGTAATTGGTTCAGTGAAGGTCCCAGGTGGGATTTGTTCAGATTTTCTGCCTTCAATTAAATGGACGGTCTCGGCGTCTGTGGTAACTGATTTAAATGACTCTTTTTGCATTGCTCTTGCTATTGTTGTGTTTATGTCTTGTTTGATAAATTTATTGATATGGATAATGATTTTCTCATCGCACTTTGTTTTGTAGATGTGAAATAAAAGCGAAAGCTGTTTTTTAATTTATTTCGTCAAATTGTAACGATCAAAGCCTGAAAAATATGGTTTATTTTTTATCGGTTTTGCAAATATTTATGGGAAATTGAGGATAAGCACATGAGATTTGATCTGGCTGTAGCTGGATCCAAGCTTGGCATGGTTGAGAATATAGCATCCTGAAGAAACGTAATAAGAAAAAAAAATTACTAATATCAAAACGGTTAAAAACGAAGTCTTGCTATCATTGTGATTAGATGGATTGCATAGAAAAGATTTGCACAACCTAAGAAAACACAGTTAATTAATAAAGAGTAGCCATGATGTTTAATCATTGTCAACATCTAGTCAAACACTGAGATTGGATGCATCTTGAACTGAAAGCTTATTAACTAAGTATAATTATCATATTTGCACACAATTCCAGTCAGATCGTGAGATATACTCTTGGAAACATTAATCCTCTTGAGGACTTAAATTTGTCTTAAAGCACTGATGTATCAAGGGACAGATTTCCTACTTTCAGACAGCTACAGAAGAAAAAAAACTCAATTCAACACATTGATCTGTGCTCAGTTGACTTATTTTGATTTGCTTTCATACTCTCCATGTTAATTCCATATTTTATTTTACCTTTTCATCAGGGCCTTTGGAGTTGGTCTTAGAATTATATTTTCATTTTCAATTTCAGTATTACGGAAATTTGATAGTTAATTCTTCAAATAATCTATAGTTATAATCAAAAACATTTTAGATTTTTGAAATTAATAAAATTATTCATCATGCTAAAGAACTACAGAGTTCTTTATAAACAATTTTCAAAATGTCGGTGATTGGTAATATCAAGCCTGCTTGAGCCAAAGAAAATGAAATTTTTTTGTGTTTCGTAAATTTTTTCACACAACAGGCCACGTTCTTTGTTTAGTCTGGAACAAAGAAAAGAAATAAGGGTGTATTAAACGAAGTATTCTTCAACCTCCTGCTTTTTTGAATGGAATGAATACGAATCGGACTAGAGAATGTTGTTTTTCAAGGTATCAAGCATAATTTGACTGGATTATGATTTGGTAGTTTGTGTCTAAAAAAATTTCTTAAGTGAATAAAAAACTCTAATATGGCAGGACAAATAAACACTGCTAGCTTAGAGACTATTAATGTAAAGGTTGTTAATCAACAAGTTTAGTGAAGATCGTTTGTAATTAATATGTGGATCATTATCAATAATAGAAGTGCGGTATTAGTGAAACATATTCAATTTGATTAACCAGAGAATACCTGAAGTGTGATTGCATAATGATATGCTCTAATCTTAAAGTAGCAATAAATATTAATCCATTTAACAGCAAAAGTGCTTTGCTCTGAAAGCAGAGAAGGTTAAATTGAACTTATTTGCATCTGTGGATCGCAATAAGAGAGTTTGTAGCAACGCTTAATTTACTACAAAATACTCATTAATTATTAAGAAACATTTTTATTAACTCTTCAAACTAGGCTCCTAAGGAACACTACTATTAATGATAGGAGAGATGCACTTTGAAAAACTAGATTATTAGAGTAGCATCGCATTGGAAGGCTACTACAATTTATTAGGGAAAACAGATAGTTAAACAGTTGTACCATACTATTTTAGTATTAAATACTTGCAGAAAAATGTTTGTGAATACTCTTACTCTTCATTTTAGTTGAGTTAAGGTCATCAGATAAATAGAGTAGCTATGCTCTATTTCACTCAATAACCGATTAATAGTAGTTGCAAAATCCCAAATAGTTTGCAACTCTTAGTATCGATCTCAGATACTATTTTTCCGAAAAATTTTGCAAAGTATAGCATCACATCGACTCAGGAAGGAACTTCTATATATACAAGACTTAGCAATATGACAGACATACGTTCAGAGTGAATTTTGTTTCATTTCAGCACGTGATCAATCAGCTACACATCAAAATATGTCTCATCAAATTGGGGAAGAAATAACTAGCACAGCGATTTCATGACAAGTGACACATCAAGAATACACCTCTTTCTCATAAGGTCCATTCAATTTTTTTTTTATTTTTTCATGACTTATCTTGTAACAGAAGGATCATTTATTCATTTTCACCTCTCTAGCTTTGTGTTTATATATCACCATTATGCAATGCGTTTACTGATATGCAAGTCGTCAAGGGAATTATCAATAATCCTTTTGATCAATATGTCTAGCTAAATAAACATACTAACTATTATTTCTCTCCCTTTCTATAGATAGAGACTTGCTTTAGAGAATAATAAACCTTACCTGTAGGATTAGTAGAGAAAGCCTCTCTACTTAAGCAATGATACCGTTTTTGTTCGTCAGCACCTGCTTCTCTTGCTGAACCCCGCCGCCATACATGTTCTCGAGCTCCTTCTTCACAACTTTCTCATGCTCGATCTCCTCATAGACCGACTTCCTTGCCCTTGGCCCTTCAACACCAGCAATGCTCGTCTTTCCACCAGCCAAGCTTATCTTTCCGTGGTTCAGGCCATGTGGGTGGCCTGCCTCCACAGAGTTTCTTCGAGCAGCCAAGAACTGCTTGACTTCAATATCGAAAATCAAATAAACCGCATAGTTTTCACAGATATACTCGTCTTCACTTGCTGGGACGTAGCCAGGCTTGTTCAATCGAAGGGTATTGTCGCTCTTTCTGATCTCTCCTTTGAACAGGTAACCTCCAGTAGATATTTGGAATTTAATTCCTCTTTCAATCTTCACCAGTCTCGCCTTGTTAATGAAGAGGAGCATTGCTTGCTCATCAAGCACAATGAGCTCACCAGCGGTCTGAGGGATGTACTTGACGAAATGATAGAGCGAGTTTTTGTAGCAGACTGTCTCGAACTCATAGTTCCTTCTCATCACATCCTCAACGACGGAAGCGCTAAGGAATTGCGCATGGACTTCTCCAGCAGCAACGCAGTTCGAGAGAGCAAGATGATCATCGCTGATGATATTGCAGAAGGACAGAATGCTTCCCAATCCGTGCTTCGTGCTATTTTTCTCGAGATCAAGGTACTGTCTGACGATACCCTTGGTAATGACGAAAATTCCCTCGATTTTGTTGCCCTTGCTGAAGAGCGATTGGCCGTTCTGGAAGATTCTCATCTGAGCGCTGCTCTTAATCGCGTCGATTTCATCTCTTCGCAGAGACGAGAACATTGGGAATTGCATCACGAAATCGTTGAAGGTAGGAGCCGCCCATTCTGTGAACGCGAGCGAGTCATCGAGTCCGACGATTCTTCTATCAATCTCTCGGCGGAGTTCATTATACTCCTTGTCTTCAATCTGACCTTCCTTAAGAGCGCGGTCAAGCTGTTGGCGCTGGAAGAACAGCACGTTGTAGGCGGCTCTTCTAACCTGAATGTTTTTGATGGTGTCTGAGAACTGATCTTGGAGGGAGATGACATAGTTAGAGGCGTCACACTTGTTCTTTTCGAGCTCCTCAACCACAACTTTGATATGCTCCTTACTGAGAGGAACATCAGATTGATGCTCAATGACTTCTTCGGCGATAATGACGAAAGTGGTAACTACTTGGTATAAGAACGATAAGTGATGAACGATCGATTTCCTCGCAAACAATCCGATAAGGAACCAGTCTTTCACCTTGAAGTAGAAATTGAGAAGCTTGTTTCCAGTGAAGATGGAGTAGAGAAACTCCCAGATCGCGATGGGTTTGCGATTGTTATCCAAACTCATTTCAACGGCTTCGTTTAACAGTCGTGCCGCAGGACCAGTGAGAAGACTCTCTTCGTATTTCTCCCAGACGAGACCCTTCATAACTCGAAGGAGACGATAGCGGGCTTCTGCGTAAATATCTTCGTCTTTAAACGCATGGTAGGAAAGCAAAGCGCCTTGCTTTGGAGCATGTTGTTCTAGCTGCTCAGTTCGGTGGATTTCGGTGAGCATTTCGTCGATACCGATGAGTTGGCGAGCCTTTTGCCAGTCGCAGAGGTTGAGGTACTTGTGGGATTTGATATCTTCGAATCGCTTGCCAGACGCTATCAGTAATTCAGCCATGAAGTTTGTCTTGAGACGTTGACGGACTTCCGACTCTTGGACGATTCCGAGATAACGAACGAGGAGGGAGCAGGTCGAGCCGTTTACTAACAGCGTAATAGTCGCCATACCAGCCATGTGGAAGAGCACGAGGGCTCTCGTTCTCGGGGTAAACCCGTCGTCAACAGCAACGATCAAAGCCAAGGCGAGACCAAGAGCGCCTCTGAGACCTCCGTAGCATACAACAAGAGATTCTTTCCAAGTGAGGCCGTATCCGCTTTTGCTGAGCATAGGCATGAAGGTGACGATCATGATCATTCGAGCAACTGTCATGATTATGTAAAAGATCACCAGATCAAACCAGTCGGAAGAAGTGAGTGAACCTTGAGAGCTATGGAGGAAAATGCCGATGATACAGCCAGTGAGTAAGAAGATGATTGTTTCGCAAGCGTACTGAACCCAAGCCCAGACAGAGTGCAGCGCGTGCTCTCCTTCTGGGTCGACAGAAGTTTTACCGTAAGCTGACATGAACAAACCCAGCGAGACGATGGCCAAGATACCAGAAAGGTGTAAATCCAAGAACTCAGCGATGAAGAAGGCCATGTAGCACATGATGAATGTGAGCGTGACACCGAGCACCGAGTCTCTCAGGACTCTCTGGAGCCACATCGTACCTATAATACCCATCAAAATTCCCAAGAGTGGACCACCTCCTGCAAGAGTAATGAAGTTCCACAGCACTTGGCCTGGAGATGTGTCTTCTCCCTTGGTAATCGAAGCGAACAACGTGAAGAAAACCATAGCAACACCATCATTCAGAAGAGATTCTCCTTCGATCAAAGTATTTAGTGGGACAGGAGCGCCCATTTGCTTGAGCAGCGCAACGACAGCTACAGGATCTGTTGTGCTGATGATGGATCCAAGTGTAAGAGCACCTGGCCAAGTCAGATCGTCATCAGTGTAGCCAATGATCCATTTGAGCCCTCCAGCAAGCAAGAAGGCGCCGTAAAGGACACCAGGGCCAGCGAGGAGCAAGATATTCTTGAAGGCTTTCTTGAAAACGTACCATTCGATATTCATTCCAGATTCGAAAATCAATGTTGGAATGAATATCATCAAAATACCGTGAGGTTCGATATGGCTCATAAGCACGGTTGCTTCGCCAACCATTCCAAGATTCTCGTTGAAATAGCCGATGAGGATACCGACACCGAGAAGAGCTGGTGTGTAAGGAACTTTCAGTTTCTTATTGATCTCGCGGAAAATGCATCCGAGAAGTAGACCGACGAAAACGTAGAGTGTAATCGTTGCCTCACCTGGGACATGTCCGCCGTGGCCGGATTCATCATGGCCTGCCGTGGCATTGGTGTGATCTGTGATGTTAGAAGTGATATTTGTATCTAATGACATTCAATTAATTCTGATCTTTTTTCAATTTTAGTTTATTAAAGATCCTTCAAAACATCTTTTTCAAAAGAATTACTTAATATTCTCAGTGCAATGTAAATTTAATTTAAACTTAAGGTGCCTGGACTAACTCTGAGTTGGCACCAAGTCGTTCTTGAAAGAGATAATAGGTGCATCTCTAAGCCTGAGGAGAGGATAGTAGAAAGTCATTTGTGATTCTTTGAAAGAACGCAAGAAGGACATTTATTTTACGACAAAGATATTTTACGACTAATTCTCTTACGACCTCTCTTATGAATTGGACCTGGAAAAAGATACTTAATGTTATTTGTTCTGCTTTCGGAGCTCAAATGCCGATTTGCCACCAAAATGTTGCTGGTTTAATGAGTCTTATTCTTTATTGAGTTTTAGTTTTGAAAAAAAAAAATTTGCTGCGTTGGTATTACTGTCTGAAAAACCTATTTTCTCGCTCAAATTGCTTAGTTAAGTCAGGCGAAAGAGAGATGTTTTCATATATATTTGTATCTTGAACGAAAAATACCTGGGTTGTACCGTTGAAGCAGTTTTAAAAACTGGTTCTGGATGCTAAATTCAGGATTTATTTTCAGAGAAGATTAAATTAAAATGCTGACAGAACGACTATTTGAAGTTCTGAAAACTAGCTTTTTAGGTTAGGAATGACTATCCAACCTTTTGTGTGGATGAAGAGTAGTCCTTTAGACTCAATTCAAGGGTTTCTTTTGGTTAGAAATATGGAATGAATAGATTAAAAGAGCTTTGAATGAAAATGTAGCCCACTGAAGCCAGCAGAAGGTATTTATTACCGGTTATCATTAAGAGTGCGTCTATGAGTGTAGATGAATGGCATTCGAGGGGAAAAATAGGTAGAGTGCTCCTACAAGAATTTTTTTTTTTGAAAAGTCCCTGAGTCTATTTCTGTTTATCCGGGTTAATGGATATCAATATAAGAAGAGGAAAGCGCCAAACAAGAGACTGGGTACAGCGCAGGATTAGAAAAAGAGTATAGCGTCCTTTTCCTATTTGGTCAGAGATATTAACTTAAAAACCAAAAAGCCTCGGTACAACCAGATAGTCTATCTGAATCGTGCAATGGTTACGAGACGGAAAAGCTAAAGTTAGTATATTTCTTTGTTAACCATGGATAAAATGTAATTGAGTACTCTCTCCTCAGTAATGAAGAAAATACTCAGCTGGTAATATATGCGATTGCAATAGACCTCTGCAAAACTCACGAAATATATGAAAATCAAGAGGTACAAGGCATAAGACTATATAAATTTTTCAGAGTGATTCCTTATGACACTTTTACATCTTTCCCATTCTAAGTAAATTTAAAAAATACTTGTTTCTTTTCGGACTCACATTGACGTCAATAAATCTTTAATAAAGCGAGAAGTATTAAGCTGCTGGTTTTGGAGAAGTAGTTCTTTGTATTCTTGGAGAAGTAGATCTTTGGTACTCGGTCCCATAGACCTTCTTTGGATGCAAGAGTCTGAAGTAATCGCTCGGAATATTCCAAACGTAATTAAAGACGGTTTTGGCCGTGATTTTCGGAGGTTTCTTTTGGTAAGCTGCATCTAACTCCATCTCCTCTCCCGGCTCAATGTGGAATTTCAATGTCTTTGAGCAGGTACCGATCGCTTTACAAAGCGAATCCATCGTCTGGTACAAAACCAAAGCGTTTTCTTGAAGTTCCAAGCCGAGTCTGTATCTCATCTGTTCAACCACCTTATTAGAAATTGCATTGATTTGAAGTTTATTTTACAAGGATAATTTACCTTTTTCTGCAAATTGGCAAAGGGAATGGCTGGCGGCCAAAGCGCTGTGGGGTCATTCAGATAGCCAACCTGATCTGCATTTGGTTTATGGTAAAAACAGCGAGAAAAATACTGATATACCTGGGAAGAACCGCTTGAAAATGAACCCAATGGTCATTTTAGCGATATTATAGTTTTTCATATAAGTTTTCTTATAATGAGCCCTCCCCTTCTCAAAGGCATTTAACGCTATATTCAAATTAATCTCAAGCGGTAATTCCACAAAAATTACTTCCAAGAAGTATAAGCAAACGCAGAGTGAACGCGTTCAGCGCACAATAAGCAAACACAGCAAACCCAACGAAGTAGAAGGTCCTATACTCATCAGCCCAGCAGATCAGATTCTTAGTTTTCTCCATGAAGTTTGCTATTTCCATCATTGCGATCGTTAACTGGGCCAACATGACTTGGATTTTCTTAAGCGTAGTGATCAAACTATCCGGGTCTTTGATCCTCTCTTTAAATCTGTTCATATCAGCGAGTTTTTTGCGCGAGACTTGCTCGACAGTTTCAACTAAAGGCTCTTTGTAGTCCGGGTTAATGGACTCTGCAGCAAAGACCTTCTCATGCAGCTGCTTGTTAACCCATTGGTTAACCTTCGGATACTGGTAAATCGTGATTAAGATTATAAAAATAATGAAGTTGTTGATCATCGAGTTGATGTCTGTCTCAATTATCAGCCATATCAGTAACTAAAACACATTAGGCTTAAGTAGCCAATGAAAAGAGGTTTACACAGAGCACGACGATAGAAAAATGCGGGTATTTGAATTTCACAACCGCGTCAATTTTTTCCATCTCAATGGCGATTTTTGCAAAGAGGGTTTTCAATCTATGCAAGGCGATTCGAAGATTGTACTTTACGTACACTTCTGGATCGAATTTCGCTCCTTCGATGTAGTTTTCTGGGGAGGAGCTGAAATACGTCTTGTTGCTGCACAGATTTTTGATCTTTAGCTTGATGTAAGGCTCGGGGATAGCGGCCTGGTCGCCAGTGCCTTTGCTCGTTTTTTCGAGGTTTTTCTTCTTTGCTTCACTGTATTCTAGAGGGAGTTTTATCTTCAAAGTGGCTCTTGTGTGCGATGCGAGAAGATCTCCCACGAGAAGGGACCCAGAGCAGACAATTTCTTCTTTCTGGTGTTCTTTTATCCAACCGTCGTTGTGAAGGCAGTAGATATCGAAATAGATGTTGAAGTAATGATCGACAAGTGGACTATTTGGTGTTTTTGAGAGAAATTTAACAAAGGGGTAGTTCAATGGAACGTTACAGGTGGAATCTCTGGTCCCAGGAGATGAAATTGTTGAATAAGCACTTCTTGCTCATCAGTTTGAAAGGCGTGTGGCGTATCTTCACGTAGAGGATAGAGTTCTGGGGAAGACCTTTGATATTGCCAGTCTCGCATACTTTAGAAATAAATTTCATTAGTCATTAAATTAATGAAGGCTTTTTACGGTGTATTTGAATCTTTCCGATTGGATTATATTTGATATTTTCGAAATCCAATCCTATAAGCTAGTACCCAAGATATTGAAAATAAGCCTTGGATGTATTGAGCAGCTGAATACCTTTTCTGAAGCGACTTTCAGCTGATAATACCACACTTTCAGAAATTTGTCATATTCAGCCTTTTGGTCATCTCTCGTGTTTTCTGGCTCGATGCTCAGCTGTAATGCTTCACTGTCGCAGTAATGTTTCAACACCTACGATATTCAGCACATTAAATCTTGGAAAGCGTAGAGGAATCCTTACGATTTTGTCAATAGGTCCTTTTTCGTACTTGAGATTGATCAAATAGCAAGGTATCATCACAGCAATGCTGTTATCCTTAATAAAGCAATTGAATATGAGGTTTTGAGGTGTCAAGTATTGCTGCATACCACCATGCTATTGTGCAAGTTTAGGAAGCAGTCGTTGATTCTGCCATAGTACTTCTTGTACTTTTCATCACCCTCAAATTTAACCCAGCTGAACAGATAGAATATCACGTAAATATAATTAGAATGGATTACATCTCGCCAGCAAAATTCAAAATTTCTTTCTTGTGATTTCTGGCGGTTTCCTTCCCAGTCTTCTTGCCTTTGTCTGCTTCCGTGGTCTTCGCTTGTTTAGAGGGCGATTTGTCAAGCTCATCGTCTGAAAAACTCATCTTTTCAATGAGCTTTTTGATCTGATGATGCAAAATCCGGTTATCGACAACCTCTTCCTCCATGGAAATTTCTACAGCGAGATTTCACTCAAAAATCTTCAGCATGGAAAATACTTCTAGCATGGGTTATCGAACTCTTTTGTTGGCTCGAAACCGTTGACTCAATTGTTGAACCGTTCAACGATAAATCATTCTTGGCTTTTGGAATCGTTGTCATGTTTTTTTTGGTAGTCCTTTCTCTAAAGATCTCAGACTCATCGCTTTTACCAGAATCTTTGCCTTGAGAAACAAATCTTTATTGCATCTTCGTTAATAATGATCTCTTTACGTAGAATTTTTGACTTATCGTTTTCAAACGATTTTCCGCCCTCAGACTTCAGATCGAAGTCATCTAAGTTTTTCATGTCCATATCCAAGCTCATTAACCTCTTTTCTAGTTCTCCTTCATCACCACTATCATCATCGTCACCTTCGGTTTTCATCTTCAACGAACTTCCGCTTGTGTTCAGTGCGTCTGTAGGTTTCTCCTGTGCTAATCTTCTTTTATTTTCTAAATATCCAGAGAAAACAATAAGGGGATCGGGTCAAAAGACCATCTCAGACCTTCATCGAATAAGAAAGCGAACAACAGTCCCAGCAGCGACTTTTTGACAGTGGAATGCACGCGGACCACCTCTATTATTTTCTTGATGATCTTATCAAAAGCTTCTCTCCTTCGTTCCACCTTATTGATTATCTGAAATTTGGAAGGCATGTCAGGCCAATCGACATTTTCAAAGCGAATTCTCATCTAAGCAGACATCAGCACATCATACAAAACCGAAGTTTTACCGCTTTATGCAGAGCTTTGAACTCACTGTAGCGCTTGTAGATGAAAAAAGGAGGATAAGCTCCGATAATGCATTGGATTTTATAGTTCTAGAGGCGAGTTGGGTGATGAAAATGGTTGAAAGTTCTTTTTACCACATGAGAGAGGAATTTTGTTTCGTGACCTATCACAGTGAGGAAAATCTGGGTGACATCGGAGCGGTAAAACTTCTCAAAGGTCAGATCTTGAGGTCTGAGTTTGACTAAGGTCGTGAGTGAGCTCTTTTTGCTGCGAGTAACCGTGGACTGAGTTTTTGTGTCGCTTATATCTAACTTTGGTAGGTCGCCTAACGAAGGGTTACGGCCAAAGGACGTTTTGGGGTCGGAGTCTCCGGTGGCAGAAATCGAATCTACGCTGGAGTTATGCACATTGAGTTTTTCGCTTTCCGATCCTTTCGGAGGAGAATTCATTTCCTATAAGTTAAAATACTTATGAAGCTATACGCGATGAATTAAATCTTAACAATTAAAAAGGATATTCTTGAGGAAACAATTTAGTAGATTGGACGCTCTTAATTTCCATTATATACGAGGAATATCAGAGATAAGAGCTCACTTATCGCAGTCAATGAAAAAGTCACATTTGTCCTTAAGATCTTACCAAATCTAATTGTAAGCAAGAAGTAGTTCACCGGGATTTCAAGATGCTAGTTCAATAATATCAACTATTAGGCATTAGTTATTGTCATCCCTTCTTCTTTTGCAAGAGATGGATATTATCAATGAAGTTAAGTGAGCTTTTAAGTGATTTTTCAAAAATATATAATTAGCAGAAGTCAAGCCATTTCAAAAACAGGTGTTTGGGATTTTAGGTGATTCATGCAGCAAAGTATCAACAACTATTTAGATTTCCCTGCTATTCTTGACACCCTTTGTGGTTTTTCTCGATTTTGGATTAGAAACAGGTTTCTATCTAGGCTTAAATTGGAGTTTTAGGTGAGGGTTTCAATAGGTTTTGGCCATCAATCTAAAACAGGTTGCTTCACCAGACTCCTCAACAGCGTTAATGCTGAATCTAATCCGGTTTCCATGAATACAGTTCACAACAGAACAAACTTCTCAAGTCTATTAAAATAATTTTAATAGATCAGAAACTTCGCGAGTTTACGACCGGTGTTTGTTTTCTTTTTATCAGTGTCCTTTTTAAGGAAGGACTTGCCCTTCCTCTACACCTTTCAAACACTTTCTTCAATATAGATTAGATTTTCATCCCCTCTCTTCTTTGATATTCGGTCAAAGACAATTATGGGTTTCTAAAAGTCTCAATATTATTACTCAGCTGGTTAGATGCGACCATTTATCAATAAATTTTAGATTTCCATTCAATAACAAAAAAAAAAGAGAAAGAATTCCTTCAAGTCTGAATTTGCTAAACTCCTCAAATAGTTAAAATAGAGCTTATTCCGCTGAAAAGTTCCAATAGCAATACAAATAATAGAGATAATACACAATTTTATTCGCTGCTTTATCTCCATCTACGGTGATGAGTCACCACTCCTACCGCTCCTGTCTTCGTCATATTCAATTCTCTCCTCTTTATCTGCGCTTACTGGGCTATCTTTCACTTTCTGTTTGGCCATCTCCGTCTCCTTTTCTTTGCGTTCCTTCTCTAAAGGCTTTTCCTTCCTCTGCTTTTTATCATTGAGCTTCTTCTTCATAGAATTGTACGAATTCTTCAGTTTATTAAATAAAAATTTCGGCAGCAGCCATCCTATGAGATCTTATTATAAAAAATCCATGAGCAACTGCAATTCCATGGTTGTTTTTTGTTTTACCTGAAAGCTTTAATTCGTTATCTTTGCCCATATTATATCCGTTCTGCATCACGACTAGTCTGTAGCTATCGATGTAAATTCCTGCGAAGACGGTCACCACGAAAAACACGATGAAGAAGTAGTAAATCGTGAAGAAAATTATCGCCACCACGGAACTCGAACTCTGTGTAAAGACAGTAGAGTCGATTTGCCCCAAGCCAAAAAGCAGCATCGAAACGAAAGAGTCTTGGAAATTGCTGAATGCAAGTACATGAGGTCCGAATAAGTTCAGAGCTGCGATCGTAAACCCGATAATCAGGGGAATGAGGATAATTAGGTAGGAAAGAATCTGCTTTATTGCCTTTTTTCAGAAGAAAATGGTCAGGAAAGCATTTTTTTAAGAAAGGATCCTTACGATTTCAAGAGAAGCCGAGATCAGAGTAAAGTTGCCATGAGCTCCAAATGTTGTCGCGAGTCGCACTATCGCAAGGCCGGAGCTTAATCCCAGCAGAATCATGGATTTTTGATAGCCTATCGCCAAGTGCTTCATATCCTAATGAATGAACACATTTATATGGTTATCTTAGGACAAGGCTATTTACAATGTAAGAAGTTGACTGTAGAATGTCACTCATTGATAATTGCGCCACAGCATCGTTTCCTAGGCTCCTGTTGAACCCAACGCTCACGTAGCACATCACGATGATCACCACGTTGAGTATTCCCTGGAATTTCGTCAAGTAGAGAATGTCGATCTTTCCCGTACCAAAAATCTAAAAAGGCTTAGACCTGCCGAATACGATATAACCCTTACGCGATAAAGCACAAAAATATTAAGCGCTACCGCGCAGATCGCTCGAAGCGCATCATACGCCCCGTGGTTCGGCATCTGAGCCGATGATTCTCTGAAGCTTTTTCTGAACGGTATCACGGTGATTTTATTAGGGTAAAGCACTCCTGTAGGAGTGTCCTCGAGCAGTAGCTCTGAATACAAAAACACTTCGCCGGCTTGATTATAGAGAGTGAACGTTAACACCACGGCCTTCGTGTTCAGGCTGATATAGTCATTGGCTTGGAGAAATCCTGTGAAATTAACCATGTCCTCTGTTGAAATCGTCGTTGGGATGTCCACAGTGTACCCAGACCCGTCATAGTTAGCTAGCCACCCTGTTATTTTCTCTTGCTGGCCTAAATCACTGGCTGTTTTGAAGACGCTCCATTGGCTTTCCCAACTGTATCTCATATATGTCGTATTCAACGGGAGCGTCGTCGTTAGTCTCACGTCATCGGAATCTTCGTATGTCTCTGGGTAGCAAGTAACGCTTGATTGTAACGACGAAGGCAGATAAGTGCAAGTAGTGTTTTTCACTTTCATTTGACGTAACCGGACAGCTCCTACGAGTAGATTTTCGTTCAAGACTTCATGGTTCGCTCGCTCTGGATTCTGAGGGTCGACGAAGAAGAGCGCGTTAGCAACAGTACGGTTCATGAAATTGTAGAAATCCGCCTTGGATTGAATGCCCTGGAAGCTGTATTTACTTAGGCTAAATGAAGGTGGTTGAGAAATGTGTTAGCTTGGTTAGTTACGATGACGTGGTGAATATTTCATTTGTGACTCCAAACTCATTCTGGATGCTCGCAACAGCGAAGTACATGCTGACGTTGTCTCTTTCTTGGTAAAACGGAGCGAGAGTAAACGCCTATTTCGATGTAAGAGGCAAAGCATCAATTTTCTGTACCATGAGAAAAAGAACGATTGTGAAAACTAAGCAGCTGTAATCATCGACTTTCTTTTTCGAATCAGGTATTTCTTTCGCTCCTCCTTTGCGCTCGTTAGCTTTCACCTTATCTACATCGATATAGGCCTATCGTGGAGACGTTCACTTCCATTAACTGGGAAAAATCAATTTACTTTAAGCCCCGCAAAACGAGTGAAGAATTGCTGGTAATGGTCGACTTCCCTCTTTGGAGGACGTGAGAAATCAGGATCAGACGCCTTGCTTTCCGGGCCGCTGGTTTCCACTTTGATAGCTTGAGACAACAACAGATTTCATTTAAAAAAGCACTAAAACAGAGCTATACCTTCCTTCTGAGGCTGAGAAAGCGTTGCCTGGTTTATTTTTCGTCTCAGATACACCACATACTGGTTAAAATGCCCCTGCGTACTTTTGAAATAGTTCTCCACTCTTTCTGATTTCTCACACAGCGTGCTTTCTGTCTCATCGATAAGTTCGTATTCTTTCATGTCCGTAATACCCTTGAAACATTATCTTTAGCAAGAGATGTTTTTTTACAACGATTTACCCAGAAATTGCATGCTTCCTTAAACAGTTCATCGAAAATTGTACTCGAGGAAATTCGAAAAACCGCTGATAAACCTTGCTTATCCTTGGCGGGGTCAGGCTTAGCAGTTTTCCTCTCATTTTTCTTTTCCTCTTCCTCAGGGATTATAGAACTCCCATCTAAAATACGCTTTATCTTCACCGAGACTATATTGCTTCTAGCAAAGGCATCGTTTTCAGGATCCTCATCCTTTTCTTGGTTTTTACTAAGGCGCACAATCAGCGTACATCAGTAAATTGAACTTTGAATTGCAATTACCTGTTCTTTTCATTCATGATGCGTTTTCTTTTGTTAGGATTGTAGTTTTGCTGCTTTGTATAATAACTGGAAGGAAGTAGACGCGATTAACACAAGCTTTAAATGATATTTTACTTAATTTCATCCTTATGCATCTCCTCGATTTCCTTATTGCGCAGATTGAGTAAGTTGTTAAATTTCTCAATAATGGTCAGATCATCGATATCGTCTAGCGCTGCCGTTTCGGCCTTTGAATTGGTTATAGATGTCTCTTATTCCAATGAAATAGCAAAGATACATTGTCAGCAGCAGTCATGCGAGGTTGCTCGGTCGTTCTTGCCTTTTCATTGAGCTCCGCAAACTCTTTTTCACGCTCAGCAAGCTCCTGCTTAAGAACATTGATTTTCTCCTGGTTGTTGGAAAGAAAGAGATGAAATGGTATCTCGGATGCTTCAAATTACGTTTATTCTAGAGATCTGCTCAGCGCGAGTCCCGTTCTCATTTCGAAGTCGATTGAGCTCTCGCTTTTGCCTTTTGTTTCTTTCTTTGAGTTTCGAAACTTTATCTTCGTATCCCGCTTCTTCCATTAGTGTGTTGATTGGTCCAGTTCTGTTTTTTTCTCTCTCAATAAATAATTTTCTGGCCTGTGAATTAACGGTAAGCTTGATTAAGCATACAGGGAAAAAAGAGAGTTCTTCAGGTCCGTTTCTGAGCGTTCAAATTTCTCTTCTGATATACTATTCTCAGCATAAGTAATGGAGAAGTTTATAAATTCGAGATATGATGATGATTGGATAATCACACAACTAGGCAGCTGTTTTCTAAGGAAAAACACTTGAGAATTGAAAAAATCTACAAGGAGATGTATTACATGATCTATTGCTGCATTACAGTAACTGAGCTTCTTGAAAGGGATTTTCCTCTGATTAGTTAATAGTAATATCTATCTATCAAAATCTCTCGCAGAAGTTGCAACTATAGATATATATATCTCCCTCTCTCTCAAAAGAATCAAGACTGATAATAGATTACACATCTCATTATTTATTATTCATTTCCATAAAAACCGATTCTGAAATCGTTCACGATGTGATTTCTCGATACGAAATTCCTCGATGCAAATTTCTCCTGTACTACAGTATATATTTGCCAATAGTTTCAAAACCCCGAGCAGCAAGATGACGGATATAAGCTACCCTCCTACGACCATCGATCACTGGATTCTTAATACCCAATTTCACAACCCAATCATCATGTTTAGCGCCACCTACAATCATTAATAGTCAATCGATATACAGCTTCAGCCCAAGTCCAAAGTTGAATGGCTTGGATCTCTTATGCAACACTCATCCGCAAGGCTTAGAAATTGTTAAACGAACTCTTTTCAGAACAAAGTTTCGAAAAATCTGTTTTAAGACTTTGCAATTTATTCCTAATTCCGAAGCTCAGATAAATTTTTCGAGGATCTTAGTTCACACAAGAACAATTTGAGTAATGCCGGTAATTACACTTGAAATCCTACTCACGGTTAAAGGGGTTCAAAATAATACCTTTTGAGAGACTGAGGCGCTACTAATCATCATAATTGGTTCAAATAAGGAATTATTTCAGAAAATTTGGAATCTCTTCTGTTAACTTTGAAATTTTCTAACATCACATATCAAGCCTCTTGAACTATTGCTAGTCTTTGAGCTTATATTTTGCTGAATAAGACTCTTAGCTTACTGGAATGAATACGGAATTAGCGGGCTATAAATGTTTATTATATCACTGAAATTCGGAATAATATTTGATTCTAATGAGTTTGGGATGAGTTTTATTAGCATTCTAAAAGGTAACTTCCTGTGTTTAATTTTTTTAAATGCGCTCAAGAGGTGATCGTCAACTTCCTTTGAGTTTCTACCACGAACTCAAAACGCGCTTCCTTCAACTTCCTATTTGCTTTTCTCCATCCGTTGCACTCTTAAAGTCTGAAAGGCGCTAAAAAGGATGACTGTGTTATTTCCATTAATTGTGAATGTCATTCTTTTCAAAACGGTTTAACGTAACCTCGTTTCCTTGCCTCTCTAGCCGCTTCCTGTCCGATTTCCCTTCCTTTCGAGCTTTAGCAAACCATATACAAGAAATATCCTCTTAAATATAGTCCATTCTCCCAGATTTTCTTTAGATCCGCGACATGTTAAGACGTCAGAGGGCTGAGCGGTACAAGGAAACGGAAATCCTGATAGTTTTTCTTCTTGAGAATTCAGTCTGAAAATTTGAATTAATTCTCTCAGTGACTTTAATTAGGCGACTGATCATAGTTTTGCAGCTGGCTTAAGCGTTAAGCCCTCAATATAATTTAAATGACGAAAATAAGTGAATAGTTTGGTTTTTATCGTTCTAATTAAGCAATCTGGTCAACTATTATTTTATCCAATTTGATAACCCTTATAATGAACGATCCCACGAAAAAATCCTCCACACCCGTGATCGGCGAAAAGCCTTGCTGCCGGGTCCATCCCTCAAAGGCTGTCGAATTCGTTTGCACGGCGCGAGAGTGCCGATATCGCGTCTTGTGTCCAGAATGTGTAGTGGAGCACGAAAGAGCCGCTCTCAACCACAGAACACTAGTTTTTAAGCTCAACGACTGGTACAAGGAATTCAACAATCTCAAAGGGTTGTTTGACCCTGCCGACAACCACAGCATCTCATTTTTAATCGATCAAATCTCGCAATCTCTGACGAAGCAACGCGAACAACTAAATGAATCGCAAACCAAAATGGGCGAGACTTTCCAAAAAGCCCTCAAGGACTTTGTCGAGTTCTTCAATTGCATCAGTGAAGAGATGAAGGAGACCCTATGGAAGAAGCAGAAGATCCAGGAAGACGCACTAGACAAAATTAAGAAGAATTTGGAGCTAATGTCTTATAAAAACACCAAGAAACAGATCCTTGAGCTCATGAAATCCGAGCTGACCCAGAATTTCCAGCGAGGCACAATGGACGAGTTTTATACGAAAGTTTATAA
>ENA-UOTX01000553-UOTX01000553.1-compost-metagenome-genome-assembly--contig:-NODE-553-length-38184-cov-26.489831_pt1 | contig 38184 bp, 25 predicted proteins | sample MGYA00238143_ERZ746982 | MGnify/ENA primary metagenome ERZ746982 (study PRJEB28758, sample SAMN06268862) | compost metagenome | isolation source: single cell | place: USA: California, Emeryville, Joint... | reverse complement strand
ACAGTTATTTCTTCCAGAATTCATTCTTATTAATTTATATATAGATACGAAGTCGCATTTCTGACACAGATCCCATTCGCAAATAATCATGGATCAATATGAATGAAAAAAGTAGTATAATTATTTTACGATGAGTTCCAAAAATTATTATTTACATGCAACTAAAATTCTTCATCGGTATTCTTCTCCATAGATGATAGGAGATCAATGATTTTCTTCTTGTATACAAGCAGTTCTTCATACGCCTTCTTTGCAGCTGCGTTCTTCTTCAAATACTGCGCTCTTTTGTCATTAAATTCATCAGTGTTCCTGAATATGCTAGCCAATATATTTTCGAGAGTTTTTTCTAACTCTGCATTTCAAAGATTGAGTGAGCAGTCTCTTAATAGATAATATTTACCAGAAATCGATTCTTGTGTAAATTTAACCTCCTTGCCTTGCTTTTTATGGCTCTCTTGTGCCGCATCGATTTTCTTTTGCAAGTCCTTCAGGGCTTTTTCAAGCTCCTATCACAAGGAATAGATATCTTGCCACTTTTAAATAAATCATACCGCCTTTTTCCCGTCATATCCTTTTTGAGCAAGCGCTAATTCTTTCAAGACAATTGTACAATTGACCGAAAGCTTCCCCTCTGCTTCTTCCTTTTCTTTTTCAATTCTTTCTCTCAGTTTTCCTTGCTCAAGTTGAGTAATCTCAACCGTTTTCACCTTATCGTCTTGTTGAGCATAACTCTCTTGAAGCAATCTTAAAGCATTTTGAACTTCTAAAATATCACTTTCGAGTTTTCTTTTTTTCTCTGCAAAGTCAGTCATTCAGTATTTTCTTTTTAAAAATATGAAAAATTCATTACCATTCAATTCTTCGAGAGATTCTCTCGACTCCAAATCTCTGTTAAGATTCGTCCTCTCTTGCTCAATATGTTTTTTATTCTAAAGCCAATTAGGACACACAAGAAGCAAATATCACATACTCTGACGAGCTCATGCACCAGCTCCTTGAGATGACTAATTGAGTTTAGATATGCTGATCTAGCTTTTTCAAATCCGCCTTGAGACAACTGATCAGGGTTCTGAAGCACCACAAACTTCTCTCGAAGGATTGTCATGACAGATTCAAAGGACTGGGTCAGTGTAGTGTCTCTCTCGACCTCTGTTGTAGTTTCTAATAGCTTATGCAGAGCTTCTACACAGCTATAATCCTTTATTTTGGGTCGATAAGTTCATTGTTAAAAGGACTATACCGCGTTTGATATGTTCAAAAGACCTTCGTAGATTTGCAATTGCTGCTGGGCCCTTTTGATGTTTTCAAGAATTATCATTTTTTCGATATCGATGTCTTCGATTGTTAATAGAGACTGCTGTATCTTGAGGTCCAGCTCCCTCTGTCTTTGTTGGATGTCTTTCCTATTATAATTACCAATAATGTTAACTGTTATTCAACAAAAGAGATTACATTTTTTGTGCGGCCTCTTCGCATTTTAATTCTGCAATCTCTTGTTCCTTTTGCTTGACAAGGTCGGCTTTCTCATTTACTTCTTCCTTCGTGCGATTCACTCGAGCTCTTAGTTCCTCTAATAAATTCAATGTAAATCCCTGAATAGCAGCATAAGTAGACACATACCTTCAACGGCTTCAATCAACTCGTCCAGGTCTTTCTTATCACCTGATATTGAATCCTGCTCTGAAAGAAGAGACAGCAAATGCTGCTTCTCTTTTTCTAATTCATTGGAAAGTTTTTGATGTCGCTCTCTTTCTTCTAGCATTTGACTATAGAGCGCTTTTATCCAAAATCATTCAGCAAACGCAATGAGAAAGAAATAGTTACTGCTGGCTTCTCGAGATCTCTCCCAGAATTCATTATAGCCTTTTACAAATTGAGAAAATAGAGAGTTCAATTCTTTTCCGCTTGTGATGCTTGTATTAAATCCCTCAAAAGCGGTGATCGATCTGCTGTAATTCGTTGCTTTCATATATTCCTCAAGCTTTTTATTGAATTCATTCTCCAAGAAAGCAATTTTTTCTGCGAAAGTGGGATATTTCTCAAGAGCCACCTGGATTAGATCGGAGGCAATCCGAGATGATTCATACTGCATTGCAGTTTTTTCTCGTTGAGCCCAAGCTGTAGTTTCTTTTGGGGCTGCTGTGAACAACAGCCACCAATAAAAGATGAAGGCAACCACAAATATTGTCAAGAGAATTCGTAGTAGTGTGTTTAAAATTCTGTCTTTTCTTATCAGTCCTTTCCTGTATTCATCAAAGGGAGGATCATCTTCATAGCCGCTTGGCCTCCAAGCATAATTCCTGATAGAGTTCATCATGGATATACTGAAATGGTGTTATTACACCTAGCTGTTGCACGATTTAAGATCGAAAAAAGCGGGTTTTATTTCCTTATCCGACCTAATAACGATTACAAATCAAAATTTAATCAATCCACGTTGAAATTAATCCACTGCTCATTACCTTCAAACGATGACCCAGAGCTAAACACGTGGTCGTGAACTTTTCCAAATATATTCGTCAACAATTTCCCTATAGTTGTTAACAGATTTTCCAAAGTACTTAATGCAAGTTTCTCAACTGATCCCCAATGACCCCGAAAAAATGGCCTTGCTTAAATATTTATAGTTGGTGTCTCATGTGTGACTTGAGACAAATCTATTTACAAGAATTAAGAGGATTGAATTAAAAGATATCGTTGATATGATGCAGTGAGTCGACAACAATAATAAATACGTAGGCGGCTCTCACATATCTGGAAATCATAAGCAGCAGTCAAACTCTTCATATGTAGTCAAATATCTGTTTTGCGTCTACGCATTCGGATGTACGTAACAACCAAGATGAAAGAAAAATAAATACAAAATACTATCACAACTGAAGCACTAAACTATTACTTTCAAAGATTTTTGATCAAATACTTTTATCGCTAATAAAAAAAAATAAATAGAAGGTCTGTGAAGGTGTCGAAGCAGGAAACCTACCTTCAAGTTCACGTTCGTCTGCTTTTTACAATCACTCTTTGATTTTATGTTTATTGGGATTATTTATTTGGTTTTAGTTTTTGAAATGTTGGGACATTGTTTTGAAAAAATTCACCGTTCGCCACGGCTGCCTGATAGAAAGCAGGCAGGCTACTTGAATTTTAACGTTAAATTAAATTCACAAAAAAGATTCAACGTAGACCATGGCATTTTCCGTCTTTAGATTCTATCTTTCGAAGTCGTCTGTATCTGGTTGTTGGCTGGTTGTAAAGCGGGGAAATCCATTGTATAGTCAAAATTCTGCGAAATGTCAGATAGTCTCCGACTCTGCGTGTCTGAAGTCTGATTGCTAGTGGACGCGCGATCCCATTCTTTCTGATACTTGCCATTGCTTTTAAATTTTACATTATTCTGGTCCTTGAACTTCTTTTTGCTGTTGCTATATGAGTAATTCGAAGGATTATAGTTCGAGTCACCTTGAGAGTCTTTATCGCTGGTTTTGCCTCCGCTTTCAACGCTAATGGTAGTAGATGTTTCTAGTTCGTCTTGCTTTATGTTATTGATTTGCTCCTGCAGATGGTTAATGACATCGTTATCTTGGTTCTTGGATTGGACAGCCTTATCAGTTATGAATTCAGGGTGAGACTTCACGGGTTCACTTGAGAATCCAGTCGCTTTGAGAGGGAATTTCGAATGGTTTTGATGGAAATCCTGGCCTTGATTCGGAATACGCGAGGTGTTATTGCCTGGCAAGGGTAAGCCTATGATGGTCTCTAGCAACGGGATTGATGTTGTAGAATGAGTCGTCTTTGTCGTCTGCATCGTGGATTGTGGGTTTGGGACATGGAAGGGCATATGTTGAGGTTGAGACTGCATTTGCTGAGGTTGGAACAGCAAATGGATCGAAGGGTTGTGAGGTTTTATTAGCTGTCCATGTGGTTGACCAGCATTTACAATAGGGAATTGTTTTGGCTGTTGGTATTGGTATTGATTTTGATGTTGTTGCTGGTTCATCACGAACGGACTAGTCTTCCCAAGGAGGAATTGCAAAGGGCCCACATTCTGCAGCGACTGAGTCTGATTCAGAGCTAGAGAATTACCATTTGGGCCCGACTCGTTGGCATAACTCGTCGTTCCATTCGTGTAGGTAAGATTCTTCTTGGCCTTGCTTCGACCGTTGAAGAAATCACCATTTTGCCTGAACTGATTGGTGTGTGCCTTCGTGTATTTTGGAGTTGACTCGTGTCCGTTGAACTCGAGCTCTTCGACCGCATGGTCTCTCATTTCGAAAGCTAGATTTCCAAAATGAATACCATGGGCCACAGTAACCAGTTTTGAGCTGGGTTTTCCAAAGAAATTCATGGTAAAATCGCCTTGGATCCCGTTCTGATGTGGGATATAACCATTATGAGTAGTGTAGTAACTTGGATAATTGTTAATGTTAGTGAAGTTTCCATTTTGAGCGTATGGAATCATAAACTGCTGATGCTGATGAATAGGATGATGGTAGTTATACTGCTGTTGATGATGATGGACGACACCATTTTGTTGAGGGAACTGGAACAACACGTTCTGGATGTTGAATTCCTGAGTCTTCAAGCTCTCTTTTTGGCGCATTTGTTTACAATAAGCATCTAATATATTATTCTCGAACAACTTGAGGACGGACTTCAAATATATCTTGGGCTTCCAACGGATAGTCAAACAGTTCTTCCCGCTAAATTTTTTGCTTAGCTCTTTCTGAGCAGAGATCGTCTCCTCGTTGCTTAAATTAAATTGCTCCGCATACTTGCTTTCAGGGATAATCTTCTTATTTCCATGACAAAACGATTGATTTATTCTTGTAAACGTCGTCAGGATGTTCTCCAGCTTACTGTACTTGATCTTCAATAGCGCTTTGTGTTTTTCCAGCAGCTCAATGTTGCTGATATGCTCTTGGAGAGTTTTCTCCTCAATCACTTGATAATTGGATTTAGTCTCGTCGGTCACCTTCACGTCTTCTAGTATCAACACAACAGTCGACATATAATAGACTGTTTCATTAATAGCATCGCCTTCCGGCGGAAAATTATTGAATTCGATTATCGATAAAATCATTCCGGGTTTCCCTTGCTTGTTGTAAAGGAAAGTACGCTTTTCGGCTCGCTGCTGAGTAGCGTCTTTGCTGCTCAGAGTCATGAGAGTGGAGCTGATGACAGCTTGAGATATTTTTTCAATAATATCGCAGTCCTTAATAATAAGGATTTCTTCTCTCTGAGAATTGCTGATTGACTTCCAGAACTGTGCGATGTCGCGATTGTCAAAGCATTCCTGAGTGTTAGTAGCTTTGTTAGCGCCATCAAGGGGCAATGGAAGGGCTTCAACAACGTTGTTCGTGTAGAAGTTGGTCTGCATTATATTATATAAAAGTTTCTCAATTTCTGGTATTTGTTCGCCTGCAATTATTAATCTAGATTAATAAAGAAGGCTACCAAACTCTTATTACGGAGTTTGATTCATTTTTTTGAGGTTAGTCTTGAATCCCTATGGTCATGCAATCATTTCTTTTCAAGTTTATTCATTTACTGTTGTGTGAGTTAAACTCAAAGAGTGAAACAGATATGTATTTGCCTAATTAGAGACGGAAAACAAAAAATAATCAACAGAATTTTATGAGATGAATTAACTGGACGAATCGTTAGCATAAAAGTCGTGCGTAGGAGTAGAATACAGCTGACTAGTAGATCTCAAGGACGAAAGTGCTAGCTAAATTAGTGATTTGATGTAATGAATGCTTAGCTTTGACCACGACTCGACACTGCCTCTGTGTATATTAAATAGCGTAACTCATACTCTACTGAAGTAGATACAATTTCTTAAGAATTAGTTTTGGTTAGTGTTGATCGCTATAGTATCTAAATTATTGCTTTGAATAAATTATTAATGCTTTGAAAATGTAAATTTATAATATATTTCTGAAATATTCAGAAGACAAAAAAAACTGCCGAGTAATTTGCAATCTTCGAAACTGGTATTTCAGGTAATTGTTGCCAAGATAGATAATAATACTTATCAATGACAATTTGATCTTGCGTTAATCCCTGTAATTGGTAAATTGCCTCAGATCTTGAACTTAGAAATAATGATAAGGTTTTCATTCGTAATGGTATGTAATTCTTCACAATTTTAAGGTATTTCCTTTGTTCGTCTTTAACAAACCTCTCTCTTCAAAAACTTAACTCCTAATATCTGGTATAAAAGTGGTACATCATGACCGATAGTTAACAAAACATTAAGGATTCCTTAATTGATCATCCTCACAAACTCAAGGTCTCAACGAGCCGATACTAGCAGAACATGGAAATGTAAAATCTAATGACTCTCCATATGAAAGCTAATGAATCGATGATAATTGCAACGATTCTCTCTTGAAAATTTTGAAGTGTCAATCCCCGCTATTTTTTTGATGTTAGAATTTTGAATTTAAATCTCGTACCAAAATTTATAATAATCAATTAAAACTTGTAAGCAATTGAATTATCTGACTTCGCTGAAAATGGATACAGTGGATCGAAAAGACCTCTATGAAATCCTCTATGGAAAATCAACAAATATTGCAGGTAAACAAATTTTTTAATTCTGAAAATATATCTATATCCACTTCTCTCCTCAGCGAACGAAACTTTTGACACAAACAAAGAGTTCAAATTGACCCTGCCGGACCAACTCGCTACTTTCCAAGAGTTTGTGGAGACTGCAAAACCAGTGTTAAATCAAATTGAAGCGCATCTTGCGTCTAATTTTAATTTGGCTTCGCCAAAAAACGTAAGATACGATCATTTTTTAACTTTTATTCATAAAACTAGAGCGGTGCTAATAATGAGAAAGAGGACTTATCTAATGAGCAATTCACCACTGCTACTCAAAACAGAAACTTACTTCATGTTTACGGTGCTCTTCTAAAAGAAATTTTGGTGCTTGAAGTGAACAACGACCATATTATGTTCAGAATGAACAAGACTAATGATGAAACACTTGACTTGGAAGAAATTTTTGGAGCTAGCAATTTGGAGGAGAAGAGACTTTTGCTAACTCTCGAAAGGAACAACCTCCTTGACACTGCTATAGAATTAGATGAAGAGCTTTTACAATCTTTGCTCTCAAAGATGCTTCAAAACGAGATCACTTTCTCTCAAGGCGATAGCAAATCTGCTTTGATTGAAAATGTATTGGGCAACCTTGATTCCAGATTAAACCAGCTCCTTAGCGATAACAGACACTCGCAAACGCAAGAACCAATGAAATTCACGATTGGAGGTTCGTTTGGTATCTCCAAGCTTGAGGGCGAATCCTGCAATACAATGGACATTGAAAATGCGGGAAGTGAATTGAACGCAAGACTCCTTGCTGAGTATAACAACCCTGATGAGTACTGCAAAAAGCTGCCTCTGGGATTCACAGAAAATATTATCACCAATAAAACCGTTTCAGACGCCTCTTTCTACGCGGTGCTCCTTCTGCAAGTAGTTTTCTCAAGACGATTGGCCAAAACCGAAAAAGCTCTATCAGAGCAAAAAGCGATTGAAGACTTACTCGAAACAGCCAAGTTTGTTCCTTTCCCGAGTGGATCTGTTATGAATAAATTACAAACGAAGCTTACGGTAGCAAAAGCATTAGATTCGATGCTTGAACCGGAAGTGGAAAAATTGTTGCAGCAGTCAGACTGCAGAACCGAGACTCAAAAATCAGCTTTAAAAAAGCTCTGCTCTGATTTGACTAGTCTTTACTATGACCAAAATTGCTTAATCAGCACTCTTTTCTTTAAGAAACTAGGGGCCTATAAAAATAATATTGAGCTTTTTATTAATACTGAAAGCAATACCAGCGAAGAGGCTAAAATGTCTGAGCATGGAACTTCAGTCTCGAAATCGGAAAAACTCGAAAGCTTCAAAGGAAATGAAGAAGAAGACGAAGAACTCGAGCGAATGATGCTTGAAGAAGACGACGAAGACCTTGCAGAGAACACTCAAAAGCGCAGTGCCTTGAAAAATCGAGGATTAGAATCACAAAAGGATATGATCGAAGAGAACCAACAACCAAATATAAACGATATGGAAGAAGAACAGCCAGTCGCTCAAGAGAAGAGCATCTCTCAAGTGCAAGAAGATTCTCCTCTCGAAGGGAACTTTAGTAGTGAAGATAGCCCTATTAAAGAAAAACTCATTCAACAACCTATCCCACAGCAAACCCCATTGGTTTTTTTCGCCATGCTGCAAAACCCAGTAATTGAACACCCAATCACTCACAAGGACGATCTACTTGCGTCTAATCTATTGAAAGGACTCGTTACGTCAAAAGACAGCAAAATTCCAGCTGATGCCTTCGAAACTCCAATGAAAGGTATTCTCACTAAGGGAAATAATAAGATCGCAGCTCCTGAGATAAATTCCACAGCATGCAAAACCTCTACATCAAAGCTAATGGCACCTTCGATTAATTCTACTCTTGAAAAGAGCTCTATCATTCAAAAAGAGCTCAGCTCTCGAAAAGAAAAAGTCGTCCAAAACCTTACTGAGAGCATGATGACTGAAGAAAAACCGAAGTACCTCGAAGATCAGCTCTCTAGAAAAATGAGACAGCTTCGATCCAAAATGACCCTCAGTGAAGCTGAAAAGAAGCTCGAAGAGCTTCAAGACAACCCAATGACAAATCAGAGCGCGATTAGCGCTATTACAGAAGGAATGAAAGCTGCCAGAGCCTGGAAATCGCGATATCAAGAAACAATGCTTAAGCAAACTCGCAATCCTAGCAAGATCAGGGACCTTGCTGACGAGCTCGAGCATGTTACGGTGCGAGTTGATGAAATGGAGAGCTTTTTAGAAGAGTATATCCAACGCCGCATCTGGAAGGATAGATTAACGAATGCTACCAGAATCCTTAAGAAACCCAAGGCCAGCTTAAGCCAGACAATGGATCTTGAAGAAGATGCCACTGGTTATCCTAAACCTCACGTTGAAATGCTCAGTCTTCAAGAACTGCACGAGATAATCAACGAATCCCACAAGTTCGATCTGGATGAGCAAGAAGAGACTCAAGTTAAAGAATTGAAGAATAAAGCTATCCAAGCGAGAAACCTTGAAGAGCGTGTCATTGAGAACACGGAAGGCGTCTACGACGTTAACATCCTAGTCAGCTTCGAGAATGATATCAAAAACCTGAAGATCAAACTGCCTCAATTCGAAACGATTCAAGCGCGTATTATGATCAATCGAGAAGTCTCCGATTTGCTTAACAAGGAAGTCTCGATTGACCAGATTGAGAGGTTTTTCGATAAATATCCCGATCAAACGAACGAAGTACACACAGATAGCTACTACCAGCTCAATAGAAAGTACGAAGAGGCGAAAAAGCTTCAACAGAACGCCAAAAGCTTAGTGATAACTAAAACCACTTTTGAATTCAGCGATGTACAGTTAGCGCGAGAAACTCTCAGTGAGGCAGAAAATTTAAAGGTGCACTTTGATGAAACAAAGGATTTGAGAAATATTATGAGGTCTTTCACTTGGCTTATGAGAGTTTACTCTATGATTGAAGAAGACAGCATCAAAGCATCAAACTATGAATCACTGTTCTCTTCAAAGCTGGATATGTCGCTCCCTGCTTTTGAAACGGAGAATATTATCAACCAATGCAGAGCCTTTTTGGAGGATAAATCCGAAAAAGCCAGGAAACTTTCTTGGCTACGACTCGCCGTAGATGAAGGCGAGACTATTAGGATGGCTGATAGCAGAATTGAGCAGCTGTACAGCGATTTCAGCTTGCAGTTGTGGAGAAACGAAAGTGAAAATTTCATCGGCAAGAAGAGAAGCTCTCGAGAACTCGAGAGATTCTTGTATGACGCTCCTGACGTTTTAATGGATAAAATGGATGAAGAGACTCTTCAGGTCCTCCGCGACGAACTCGCAAAAATCAAGGAATGGAGAGCGCTTTACCAAAGCGTCATCGACCCATTTATCGAAGATTACATCAGGACAAAGCTCGAGAAAGATCTCAATGATCCGGTCATGAAGGATAAAGTCATGGACTTGAGATGGAAGCTGACTAAGCTCAGCACAGAATACTCCGTCGATCTCGCCAAATATCCTGACCTCGAGCAGAATTACTCAATTGTCCAGAAATATCTCACCTGGACCACGCTGGCTATCCAAGTCGCTGAAATCTCAAGCAAAATCGAAGAAGGAGTGAAGGCTGTCAGTTACACAGAACTCAAAGAGCTTCATTCGGCGGTCACCGAGCATAATATCCCAACAAGCGTCGAATTCTGCAAGAAGATTGAAGACTGGTATAACCATGCATCAGAAACACTCAAAACTTTCAGGAATAAATTCGAGCACCTGAAGCCTAAGTCCGAACCAATGACTGTTTTCAATCTCATAGAAAAAGACTCGATGAAGAAGACTATTGAAAGAAATAAAAATCGCCCAACTGTTGTCGATGCCTTGAAGATCAAATACGTTCTTGAAGGAGCAAACAGCTTTGTGTCTTTCACCGACGAGATAAATGCCTTAGTAGAAATGGTGGAAAAATATGAGGACTGGCGCATGAAATTAGACGCCTTCATGGTCTCAGATGAGCGATTAACCGAGTCAGCCAAGGACGAATCTCATGCGATTGAAGATTATGAGCAGATCGGAAAAGATATCAATTATCTGAAGGCTGAATTCGTTTGCTTGGAGCTTCACAGCGAGGAAGACGAGAAAAAACTCATGAGTTTGGATTGGCAGTACCGCGCGTACTTGCTGATGAAGAAGCTCAATACCAACCCAACTGCAAACGAATTCAAGAAACTGCTTGGGTACGCATCAGACGATCCTGAAATCGACCCGACTCAGGAGAAGATCTTCACGAAATTCCTTGAGGAAGAGGCGCAAAATTGCAAAAAGGCGAGCAAATTAATAAAGGAGCTGATTCAGAATAAGTGGAGTGAGGAGCTTAAAACCCTTGAAGACCTTGAAGAGTTATACGCGCAGCTCAGAAATTCTTACATGAGGCTTGAAGAAGATGAAAAGACTCTTGAGGAGCTGATAAGCAAGTGCAAAAAACTAGTCACTCGAGCAAATTACCTCTCTACTACGACGGAGAAAGAGCCAATTATTGAATTCACCAAGACATTGGATCAGATCAAGCACTTGCCAATCACTCTCCAGACAGAGGTGGAGATGCTTGAACGCCACATCAACGACGCGAATAAGCTCGTTAGCACCGTTCGCAAGAATCCATCAATGGATCTCGCGGCTGTTGAGAAATTAATTGACGAGTATAAGCACTGCCCGGTGATGATTACTGATGCTCAGAGACTTCAAGACAACTACGAAAATTCTCGCAAGGCTTATCAAAAAATCCAGTCTGATTTACAGAAAATGGTCTTCAAGAGCGACACTTTGGCCTACGACGAAATTTGGGAGATGAGCCAAAAGGTCGATGAGGTGAACTGGGACTATGATGGACAGCTCACCTACACCAAAATGCAAGTTTATGTTCTTAAAATCGGATATCTCAAGAGAGCCAAACCTGTTGTTCCCGATGCTGAAGGCAATAACAGTCAGACGATCGCCTTATATAACCTAAGGAGCCTTGTTGCCGAAGGACGAGACCTCAAGAAAGAAATTTACGATAGCCGTAGTCTTGACGAGAGTCTTTTCTGGATTGAAAACATCCTCCGACAAGCCGAGGAAAAAGTGAATGAACTGAAGAAAATCAACTCGATAGAAACGCTTGAGCGCGTGCCGAGCGTCCTTTTCAATTTCCTCGATCTTTCGCAGGAAATAATCGAGATCAAGGCTGCTCTTCTTGCACCAAAGGTCGAGGAACCAAGCAAGAACAACAGTCAGCAGACCTTCCCAAGATTCTCTCAAAATCTTTATAACCCTGAGATCGATATCTCTAGCTTCAACACTTCGAAATCCAAGTCGGAGAAAAAAGGCACGAAGAATAAGAGAGAAAAAGAAGACAGCAGATCTCCAGATCCATTAGACCCGCTGATTAAATTGCTTCAGAAGAGCAAGAACCTTCGCTTATCTGAGCTAGAAGCCATAACAACTGCTGCAGCCATCGCAAAGAGCTTCCCTGAGATCACGACCGCTCAGACTCGTATGAAGAAGTTTGTTACCACGCTGAAAAAGATAGTTAGCCACCCGAACATCGCCTCACACCTATTGATAAAAGACTTTGCGAAGAGAGAGCTCGTGCCCTTGATGAAAGAATCTGAGGAGTCTCTATTGTTGATTGAAGAAAGATATGCGCAGGATCCAAACAAAAGATCGGACAGCCTTGACTTGGAGCCGGACCTCACGAAGAAAACTCGCACTGGCTACACGACGGATCAATTGGAGAACTATTTCACTCAGCTTCAGTCTCAAGAGCCGGCGAAGAATAGGAAAACTAATAACGTGTTGAGAGAAAGCGGGATTATTGATAGAAGAAGAATGCCAAATCGTGACAATGGAAGACAGCCTCCTGGAAAGAACAACAGATTCAGAAATAACTTTAACCGAGAAAACAAAAGACCTTTTAACAGACAAAGAGATTATGAAACGGCTGATGCCACGCGTCAAGAGTTTTCAGATGAGGAAATGACGAATTCGAACACATTATCCAGCAATTTAGCACTTCGAGAGCAGAAAGAGCTCGCAACGAAGAGGAATAAAATCCCTTACGATCCTGAGGATGAAGAAGACATGCTTGCCAGAGAGCTGCGAATGGATAACCCAAGTAACAACTATCAAGAGATGCCAAGCTCGACTTCTCCAGCGGAAGAAAGTGCAATCTTTAGAGTATAACGCTTTAATTTCTTTACTTTGATTCCTAATTTCTCTTTTTAGGTCTTTAAAGGCATGTTGAAAGCCGTGAACGACAAGATCAGTCCTAAGATAGGAATGTATTCAAGCAGTCCAATTGATACGATTCGAGAAATTCCACAGATTATTGATGAGAGGAGCGATATCCTTCGAATTCAGGGAAAGCTGTCTCTTCAAAAATTCGAGGCTTACATGAGAGAATTCAGCAATCTGTTCAACGAAAAGGACCAATTTATCATTGCTGGTTGGATCGAGGCTGATTCACTCCCACACCAACAAAGCTGCGAGAGAATCGCTAATGATTTCCTTCAGGATAATTCTGTTGGAATCACGAGATACCTTGACTGTGCAAAGATCTTCTTCATTCATAAGGATCAAATGCCTGCTGAATGGGTTCAGAAGTTAGATTTTAGAATCCAAAAGGTAGAGCAATCAGTTAACCCTCCTTCCTTGGCGTTTGTCTTGATCTTCCAACCTGCGAAGGCTTCCTTTGATACCTCTTTGCTCAAACGCATAGTCCCAGAACCACAGAAGCCTTACCAAGAGCCAATCCGCAATTCGCAGTTTGCTGAAGAGCAGAAATCGCATAACCCTCGACAAAGATCCAATAGAGGTTTGAGTGACCTCGTTACTGGAGATGAGCCGATTTTAGGTGGAGCCTACAAAAAAGAACCAACCTTTAACTTCATTAAGAAATATCAGCAAGGATCTGCTTTCTCTCAGTCATTTAAAGAGAATCAGATGACTGAAGCAAATTTATATGAGGAGCGCCACCAACCTCGAGCTTCACAGAACGCCTCATTTAACAACAAGAACGAGTTCTCCAGAATGGAACTGGAGCAGCCTGTTTCACAAAATACTTCGAGAGGAGGCTTCCAATATAGCCAGAACCAAGGACCTTTTACCCAAAGCCAAAGATCTTTCCCTCAAAATCAGCAAAGACAGAACCAGGCTCCTCGCTTTTCAGCTAAGCCATATGATCAAGGAAACAATTTCGTCGGAGGAAACAGAAATCCTTCAGCTCAGCGAGGTATGAAGATGCCAGGAAATCTCCAGAAGTATCTTCAAGGGCCTCAAGGCGCGAGCACCGGACGCCCTAGCTTCCCAAGACAACAACACAATACAAACAGCCAGCAAATGTATCCTTCTAATTCGAATAAATCCTTCCAGTCCCAAGCTCCAAAGACCGCTAATTCTTTCGGAGGCGGTTTTGTAAATCAGAACCGAAATAAGTTTGGAGCATCCCAAGGATATGATAACTCCAGAAGACCGGATTCTTATAACGCAGGTCAATCCAGAGGCAATACTGCTGGTAATAACTTCGCTACCACGGGTAATTATTCGCAGCAGCAGCAACCACAGCGAAGCTATTCGAAAAACGAATTCAATAAAAATCTGTTAAACATACCGCTAAAAAACCTTAATACACAAGATGAAGAGGAGTACAGACCATATCAAAGTTCAAATCAGATGAGAGGCTTTGATAAATATCCATCTTATAAATCGAGCAGCCAGAACATGAGTACTCGCTGGTAATGATTATGGTTGCTCTTGGTGATTAAAATATTATATTTCAAGTTACGTTGATTTACATTTAATGGATCAGATAAGTAGTCATTGAGTATATATGAATAAGCTATGATATTTTGAGTGAGAGTTGATGTGAGTGTGTTTGAGTGTGTGAGTGTGTGCATTTTTTCAATCGAGTTATCTTTATTTGTTTCCAGAGTTCGAGTCTTATTCAATTTGACACTACTTTAATATCCGTCAAATTAGCCAATTTAGGTGTTAGGATGATGTTCCTTTGCCTTTTTTGTGCCAGTGTTTTCTGTTATTCATTAATTCAATCGGAAATTTGTAAGTTTTTCTGGGGAGTTGAGCATGAGCTGCAAATCAGAAAAACACATATGCTTGCATTGCAATTGAACAGAGTACTATTGTGCTGAATACAAGGTTAGAAGGAAATAAAACAAGAAATGAAAAGAAAAAAGTTATCAGCACGAGGACTTCCCAAGCGGTCCCCCACCTTAGTACTAACCTCGCCTTAAGCCGCTTAACTTCGGAGTTCGAATGGGATCCGGTGCTTTTGGCTTAGTATGGCCGATAACGAAGTATATTAAGTTATGGATCTTTATAAATCCCTGGATTCACGAAGCATTGACAAATGCCATATTCGTCAATATTTGTAAGAACTGTTCGATAAAAAAAAAAACAGCCGAATCTAACCTGAGGAACAGGATGAAAATTTAATACTTCCAACTAATGTATCAAGGAAAGAATGGATTCCATTACGATTATAATTCTAATTTGTAGCCTATTAATTTTCCCTCGTCGTCAGAACCAACAACATTAATTGATTAATTAATCAATTAATTTAATCATCACTCTGGTAATGCATGAGAATTGTTGTTGCTTGTAAGGTGCTGCTATGAGAGCTCGTTGGATATAAAGTCGCTACGGAAGAAACGAGTCGCTTAAAAACAATTTACATTGGTAAAAACAGAAAAAGAAGAGGGAAAATTAAAAAAGTTATCAGCACGAGGACTTCCCAAGCGGTCCCCCACCTTAGTACTAACCTCGCCTTAAGCCGCTTAACTTCGGAGTTCGAATGGGATCCGGTGCTTTTGGCTTAGTATGGCCGATAACGAAGTATATTAAGTTATAGACTTTTATTAATAGCAGCTCTTAACCATCATAGCGATCTAACCAAATCAGATCCTGAGATTGGATTTGTTTCGCAATAATTTTCGAACAACAGGTCACGCTGCGCTAATCTTCATATAAAATTCACGTTAGTCTCCAAATAGAGATGGATTGCTATTAATAACTTCCTCTCCTTTTTTTTTTGGTGCTACTCATCTCCATAAATAGACTGCCAAAAAAATATTTTTCGCCATTTCAGAAGAACTGGAGAGAGTTCGGTGCCAGACCAGAAAATTCGTTTTCCATGACCTGGGTTCACCACGACAGAATTTGTCAGATTTTGCCACTCCTTGCTTGGCAAAAATTCTCGGCAATTCCTAAGGCGGTAGGAAAATTGACTTTGTCGAGAAAATGCTTCGGATTACAGGCATTTAATAAATTCAGTAGTCTGACTGAACGTAACATGAAAAGAAATTTGACGTTTTTTAGTCCTGAGGACGGCACTTTCGCTTGAGAAAATGAGGTCTCATTTACTTAATTATGAAAATTCAGGAAAAACCCCCGTTTAATTGAAAAACGATCCTTTCCTTGATCTTGAGGCGATTTTATAATGGACAATCATTCTAATCACTCTTATTAGAATAACCAGATCTAATTAGTTTAATTGGATAACTCTAACTTCAATATTTCGTTGATGGCTTCACTTCGAAACCGCATTATATTCGCTTCTCTTTTATTGTTGGGTCTAGCAGCTACACTATTGTTCCTTCATGATAATGCTGATCGCTCTATCCGCGCTCTGAGAGCAGGAGATACTGAGTTTTTCCTGGCATCGAAATACCAAGCCGGAGCTCTAGGCGCGATAGAAAAGGAATATAACGAAAAAGTGCTTAAAGTGCAACGTGCTGTATTAGAAAAGGCTGATGCAAAGAAAAATATTTGCTTGAAAGACCCTTCCACCGCTGGAAAAGACCCAAAAGAACAACTCAAAAGTTTTGTTGAGGGAGATTGTGCACCACTTATTGTCATTCCTGGATTAATGTCGACTAAATTGCAAGTTGAAATAGATTGTTCTACTCTTTTGGCAAACCATCCAGAAGTAATGGCTGCCTGTGGCTGGTCAACTTGCTCCTGGAGTCTCATTCATTCGCGTCCTTCTACTGAGTATCTCATGTGGATCCCAAGTCTGGTCACTCCAATGAGCTTCTTGTCTTTTTCTAATGCCACCTGCTTCGGAAGTTTGATAAGCCCCGAATACGACGCATCTCAACCGGAAATTTATCAGAAATACAAGGACATTAAAGGTCTGAAGATTAATTGGTATGGCAATACTCCAGAGTCTGAGGGGGACGTAGACGCAGGTTTCAGTGCGGTATCAAACTTGCTACCTTTACCAATTCAGACGCTAGGCACAGTTGCTTTCGCTGGAATTGATACTTATTTCACAACGATGGGATATCAAAAAGGTTTGAATCTTTTCGCTATTCCCTACGATTTCCGTCTTACTCACCTCGCAAACTCTGTGCCATATATCCTTGAGAGAACAATTCGATATGCTTATGAACTCACAGGAAAAAAAGTTGTGCTTGCTGGTCATTCGCTCGGAAACTTAAATACTCTTCCTATTCTGGCGAAAATGAGCCAGGAAGACAAAGATAAAATGATTGCAGCTTACACTTCGATAGCAGCACCTTTCGGTGGAGCATCTAAGGTTGTTCGATTAGTAATGGGAGGCGATGATGGTTTCTTGTACCTTCATCAAATGTTTGGAATGAGCTTCTTCAATCAAAAGAGTGTGATTGGAACAGCCTCAAGCACATTTGATTTGTCTCCTCGTGATACCTTCTACCGCTTCAGAAATGAGACTTGGATGCAAGATTTGCTCGCTCGTATTGAGTTAGAGGGAAAATACAACCCTAATACCACCGAAGGACAGGCATTCTGGAAAAATACAACCAAAAACGATATTCCTTATTCATTCTTCCCTGGTCCTTCCGAGACCTGCTTCACCGGCTTCACTGACAGACCAAAAGAATGTATCGTCGGAATTTCTGATTTGGGCAAGGAGCCCATCGGCAGAGTCCTGAATACCACTTATTATGCCAACTCCTCAAGCATGCAGCAGATGTTCAGAGACCATTTCACTATGAATGACATTCATATCACTGAAGCAATGAGCAAGGATGCAGTGGCTTCAGGAATTGACAATCTCCCAAATCCAAACGTGCCTATTGTTTATATTTATGGAAGCCATTTGGCCACTGAATTCCGACATGAGTGGGATTATGATCCAAAAGTGAACACTCTTCAAGACAATTTCGCGTTCCCAAGTAAAACTCTTAACAAATACGGAGACGGAACAGTGGAAGTGAGCTATTCTCTGCCAATCGCAATGAAATGGGCCTGGGAGAATATCAACAATAAGCCTGGTTCGAAGCCTGTTAAAATTGCTGAATACTGCTCCAGCTTCAACCGTAAAAGTGAAGTTTGGGACACCGTAGATCTAAATGGAACAAATATCATGAACCGCACTGAATATATCGGAACTGATTGCGATTGCCTGTCCAGTTTGCCAGGTAACGGAGCCGATTGCTTCCATTCTGGAATGGTTGGCGACAGTCACATTGTTGAAATGGTTGCAAATGTAGCCATCACCAAAGAAAAAGTTGCCATGAAGGAAAATACTGCAGCCTTCAGGTTATCAGGTGACTACCTTCAGAGTCTCACCAAATCGCTTCCTCATTTGCTCAAACCCAGAGAAGATCAAAATGTTTCAGCTTGGCTAAATCCTGAAACTGAAGAGTCAACTCAAAAAGGCAGAATTATCTTTTGGTAATTTTTTTTGAAAGCAGTAGCTCAATTCTTCACAGCATCATTGCGTGTTCTTGCTTACTATATGAAAAATTCTCAATCATTGAGTCTAAAAGATTAATTTGGGCTGCTAATTACAAACTTATACACAAATTTAAAATAGCAAACTTGAAGAGAAGTTTTATCTAACTATCCGCTATGAAAAACATTAAATCAAATAAGTAGTTCCGAGGGATGACCCACAGTTAAGATTTTGACATAAATCATAGGAACAATGTGTATAAAGCTTGATTAAGCAGTTCGATAGAGACTGAAAGAAATCACTCTTACAATACAACAAAATGATTCTTCTTTCGTTTAATAAAGAAAGGCATGACTTTGTGATATAATTCATCCATCTCAACAAATCTTTTATACCAAAGGTTCGCACCTTAGGCATATTCAATTTAATTTCGAAAGAAACGCTCGATAACCAGAAGGAGAGCAAATCTTCTGGATTCTGGTTCCTCTCCTTCCCTTATACTTTGTGACAATGTAGCAAAGGTCTAACATACTCTCTTCTAAGCGCTTTTGGACTGATATCAAATCAGCCAGTTAAATAAAAAGAAATCCTTTGAAAATTCTCTTTTAATAAGCTTAAAGTCCTTTTAAGATCTATCTATTCTGACTTAATGCAAATCACATAATTAGGCATTCTGTACTTCCAAGTGCAGAAGTCAAAGGGGAAAAGCAAATATTATTACATAGAAACGAGATGCCAGGCATTAACTTCGAGCTTTGCATCGAATTGGTAATACTACTAATATTACTACTTGGAGATTTTTTCGATTCTTGATGAACATCAAGGATTTATAGGCAAATTTAAGCTGCTTTTTGTGAGGAAAAGCTGAATTTTCACAGCATTCTTTAATTTTGGGAGACTATCTCTGTCAACGTCCCGCCTTATTGAAACTTTCAAAACCTATATTAAAAAATAAAAAAATAAACACAGCAAGAATATCCTTTAAAATCAGCAACATGGTTGAGAAAGCCGATGTCAAAGTCAAAAAGAACTGGTTCATTAGAACCAAAAACGAAAAGATCGAAGATGTGTACAAGTTCGATGTGAAGAAGGATGTAAATTTTGAACACCTTATGCACCTTATCCTGATGATTTTCATCAGAAACTTGGTGAAGGCACATACGGAAATGTCATCAAGGGATACACTAAGGAAGGAAACAATCCTCGAGCAATCAAAGTTATCCCAAAGAATAAAGTCAAAAACCAAGAACGATTCAAACTGGAAATCGAAATTATGCGCAATCTCGTACATGATTGCTCTATTACTATTTTAATGCTGTTTTCAGGATCATCCTAACATCATCAAGCTTTACGAGACTTTTGAAGATCCTCGACATGTCTACTTGGTCATGGACCTCTGCACTGGTGGAGAGCTCTTCGATAGAATCATTGAGAAGGGTCGTCTCTCAGAAAACGAAGCCAGAAACATCTTTTTGCAGATAATGAGAGCAATTTTCTACTGCCACACCAACAAAATTTGCCACAGGTAAACTTTGTAAATTCAAAGGAGACTTAAGACGCGATTAGAGACTTGAAACCAGAGAATTTCTTACTCTTGGACAAGAGCGATGACGCTCCAATCAAAGTCATTGATTTCGGTCTCTCCGTGATGTTTGAATTTGATCAAGAAGGAAACAAAGTGCATATGGATACTAAAGCTGGTACTCCATACTATATTGCTCCTGAAGTGCTTGCTGGAAAGTACGACGAACAATGCGATGTTTGGTCTTCAGGTTTATTATCTTTTTCATACGAGTGTATGTAATAATATCTCATCACCATGCAGGCGTCATTCTTTATATTCTTCTCTGCGGTTACCCACCATTTTATGGTAACACAGACAACCAAATCCTCAGTGCAGTTAAAAAAGGAAAATTCGATTTCGACGGTAAACTCTTTTAGCCACTAGGAGTATGTTTATCTGATACCTCAAATAGGCGCCGAGTGGAAAACCGTCTCAGAAAATGCCAAGGACTTGATTAGAAAAATGCTTTCACCTGTCGATAAGAGACTGAAAGCTGGCGAAGTTTTGGAACATCCATGGTTCAAAGAGCATTTGAAGGGAGATGAGCAGCCTCTTCCTGTGAACTTCGGTCAACTGAAAAACTTCAGAAATTCTGAAAAACTCAAGAGAGCTGCCCTCACGTTCATCGCAACTCAGTGCTCCGACTCAGAGATTGGAGAGTTGGGCAAAGTCTTCCAGTCTTTGGATTCAAATGGTGATGGTGTGTTGACTATCGAGGAATTGAAACAAGGTAATTTGTCATTGTATCTCTATGTGGAAAGGTTTAACCCACTATCTCTTAGGTTTATCGGGAATGAATGAAAAAACTGCCAATGACCTCATCCAAATTTTCACCAGCATTGACACAGACGGCAGCGGTACAATCAACTACACAGGTAATAACCTCTTTATTGAGAACAAAATCTAACTTAGATTCCAGAATTCCTTGCTGCCACTATGGAAAAAAGTCTGTACTTGAAGGAAGAGAAACTTTGGGCAGCCTTCAAAATGTTTGATAAAGATGGTAACGGAAAAATCTCAGCTGATGAGCTTAAAGAAGTCCTCGGAAGTGATTAACCTATTGCTTGATCCGTGTGCTAAACATGAATAAATAGGCGAAGAGCTCGATCATGATATGGAATATTGGGCACATATGATTAAGGAGGCTGATGTTGATGGAGATGGAGAGGTAAGCAACCCCGTACTAAGGAATGAGTCTTATACCCTGTAATATAGATCGACTACAACGAATTCATCCAAATGATGAGTACTCACAAAGAGGACAAACTTTAGATTAAAACAGAACCATGCGAGTTTAGCTTTCCAAAGCGATATATTGAGTCAAAGCCGAGTGTATAGATAGTATGATAACGAAATAATCCTGAATTCTCAAAAAATGATTCAAAAGTTCATATTATTATTGATAGTCATATGGATATGGATAGGCAGTCATGCTTCTCTATTTTTAACTCATTAAACTATTGCGACAATAACTTCTGTTTCAAAAACATATGCTGAGTTAATTCAATAATAGCTGAGAGAATAATCCTATTTAGCTTTTGAATGCTACTTGCAAGCGATAGATTAATTCTTCTTGTATAATTTAGAGCATTGTTTGCAGCAACTTTGAGTCGGTGAGCGTTCAATAAATTCGAAGAAAGCAAGGCTGAGATGAATAGTTTCTAATCCTCTCAGTTGCTGGTCAAACCTTTTGCAGTCTCCGAGTGATTACTTGATCACTTCTAAATTTGGAATAAATGCATCCAGGGTGGGGAAGGCTTCAACTTCACTTACAGGAGGTATTATTGGAACTAACAATGCGAATCGCTAGGAATTAAGTAGGTTTTCTGGTCGCCAATGGCTTTTTCAGAGACGATTATTATTTCAGTTAGGATCATTTAATGATTTCACTCAAATGTTGGCTGTAGCTATGCAGCGTACAGAATGGAAGCCTCTAATAGCTTCTTCGAGGGTGATGCCAAGAGAACTCTACTATTTTGAGGCCCTAATACAGAGAAAGTGGTTTCTAAAATTAACGTAACACATTTGTTAATTCAAAAAATTCTGAAATTATACAAATTGTCTACTTTTGGGATACCCTCCGGTTCAGTGCAATTGACTAACACAACTTCTAGGGCCTGCTTATTTAGCTTGTAGTCAGAGAAGTTAGTGCATCATAAAATTGATTAGTAACATTTGAAGGTGCAATTAGCAGAGTAAGATCCTTATGCCATAAATACCCCAGGCAAATAGAGGATTTTGCTACAGTAGGATGAGCACTTTTGAGGAAGAACTGGAAGATTAGAATGATAAAATTTTATGAATTGAAAGGTGATGATCACTCCCTCTTTCATCTGGGTAGTCGCGCTGACTACCGATAATCGAATTGTGAGGCCTCTGCTGCCAAAGTAGCAATTTAAATCGGCTCGTTCAAATTAATTAGTCAAAGAAATTTAGATCTCTTTACCAATAGTTATAAATTGAACGTCGCATTGTTCTAATTTATAATCGATAATCTGACAAAACAAAATACCTCTCTTAAGATCAATCTTTGAAAAATGGACCACTTCAACATTGAAGACATCATCATAGCGACCGAAATCTCTGAAGTCGAAGGAGCCCAACCCAGGAGCCTCGGAAAGAATGAATTTAAGTTGACTCAAAACCTACTAAACTCTGACTTCTTGGAAAACCCTGCGAACTCAGGAACTTATCTTGATATGTACACATCGATAGAGCTCCAGAATGCAGGCATCATCAGCCCTGAGATGAGCCAAAAGACTGCCCAATATTGCCCTTACGAGGGAGAAAACATGTACAATTTCCATCAAAATATGGAAGACCAAAAACCATTCGTCAACCAGCATCATGAAAAGGTTGAAGACTCAACTTTCAAGATGATCAAGAAATCTGATGATAGCGAAGCCCGTATTCCTTACACAAGAGCTGAAGATGAGTGCCAACCCACTGCTGGAAAAAAATCAACCAAGCAGAAAAAGGCAACTGCTAAGGCCCAAACCAACATCGTTGTTGGTGGTGGTTCTCAAATGGACTTGGATTGCCAGGATTTGAAATACGACCAGGACACCGATTTTCAAAACGATTATATCACCGTTGTAACCAACGTTATGAATTTGCCTGATGCTCTCAAACAAATCGAGCCTAATGAGGCGAAAAATTTCCCGAAAAGCATGGGCGATTGCTTCTTTGACTATTTATATAAAAAATATTCACATTTCCAAACCCTTCTTAAAAAAGATTGCTTGAGCAGTTTGAATATTTGGAATGCCTTATTTAACCCAGCGGAGAGAGCCCAACACGAAAAGAAAAGCCAGCTGAGTAAACTAATGAAGGGCTTAAACACGTTAAGCGACGAGTTCAATATCAGTGGAGAGCAGTGGTTTGAGTTCTATATGAACTTCCTGAGCACTTTCGACCCCAGAACCTTCCGAACTCAAGAAAACATTGAGAAACCTGAAAGAAGGCTCTTGTATGAGATGCTTGCAAGAGTAATGATTGAAGGACTGAAAGAAATTCAGGACATCCTTAGTCGACAAAAGGATCTCAGAGTGGTCTCGTTCAAACTTCAAAGAGTTCACAAGGAAAAGGGAGTCTTCCTCATCAAGACTAATTCTCCCAACTTTGATCAGCAATTTGCAAAGGACTCAAAAGGAAAGACAAGCAGAAGATCCAAGAAAGTCAAAGTGACGGCTCAGAAGGAGCCACAAGTTGCAAATTTCGATCTCTTCGAGATCGAAAGAGAAGGTGAAGCTCCCGTAGCATTTGACTCACTTCAGAATAACATTATTGCTGATCTACCCCTCTTCAATGTCCCTCAGTATTATCCAGTTCAAGAACACGAGACTCCATCTTTGTTTGAAGAGCCCAGAGACACCCTTTATGAAGAAATTCCTTTGGCTGAAGTCAACCCAGTAGCCCTCTTCACGCAAGAGTTGTTGCAAGAAGGAAATACCATGAGAGGCGATGTTATGGAAGAGATTGACCACTTCCCGGAAGCTACTTCCTTCATCGCCTACAACCAAAGTGAGATGGAGTTTGGCATTCTCCAAGACCTGTAAAGGTAGCTCACCATGGAGTTTTACATTTGTCGAATGCAATGATTTATGTTGATTTAAAAGTATTGTGGCAGTATTGATATATAGAAATCACCCTCTAGTGGCTTAACAGACAGACATTCCACTCTCAAAAAATAAAATTTCTTCTCTTAAATGAAAATGCTGAATTAAATCAATGACACCAAATTATTAATAGATGCTTAACATAAAAACTGTTCTTTATATGAGGACACATAGTGAGAAAGAGGTTCCTCTGGAAAGAAGTGGATCGGTTAAAAATTTTCGCAAATGTCACTGAGCTTAGTATTTCTAGAAGCTTTATTTATGCATCTCTTTCATCGATCTGGGTAAATTTATCGCAAGGAGGTTTTCTTGTGGTACTGACCATAAGTTTTGAATTTAAATCCTTTAAAAAGTTACCAACGTTACCGATTTTAAAAATTTCACAATGGTCGATTAAGGACAATTGATATCTACAGACCTCAGCAAGAGGTACAAAGATTCCAGTTTCTACAAACCATCAGAGCAAGAAAAAGAAGTAAAAATGATTTGCTAAAACCAAGCTCAAACGCCATTCTATTAAGGACCGATCGTTTGACTTATTTATTGCTTAGTAACCTCTATTAAACTATGTCTCCGAGATATTTGAGGTGCAAATTCTCACTTTATAACAAATCTTTTTTCAGAAAGGCGCATGTGCTCCTAACATGCTTGTGATTAGTTTTGTTCTGAGCTGCAGTAAATCGAATCAAAAATGTTCTAAACCTGTGTATCCAAAAGAATAGAACAATTCATTGCAACAGTCCAGCCACACTACAACAAAGTGTTTAGATTTACAGGCTGGCTTCCTAAAACTCAAGCTGAATTGAATTTTCGGCTGAAGAAATAGAAATACCACTTTATTTTAGTTTTCGAACGAATATTCCTGGCCAGGAAGATACCATGGAGAACGATTCGAAAAGATAAAAATATCTCTCATCTATTTTTCCAGAACGAGTTCGATCCATTCAAAAAATTACCAAAGACAGTTTCAAATTGTCGTTTGAGAACACAAATAACGCTATATAAATTAGATTTTCTTTTTCAAAAAAGAATATTTAGGAAAAAATGCAAGGTAGTGTGCTTCGGGATTCTTCACACCAGTCAGAGCCTTTATTAGCTGATAAAGGGTTGACTTCGCGTGCTCAGACAACAACGTTCGGAGCTCCCAACAGAGACTCTGATTCATTACCAAGCAATTTTGGTGAGAATGTGGTAAGAGATCCCACATTCCATGATGAGAATCTTAGTCGACCAAACAATTGCGACATAACTGGCAACAAGGGAGCAGCTACCAATATTCATTCGGAGTCTCGCTCTTTTCATGCATTTTCTGAGCAATATCAGCGGCGACTACCAACCACTTTGCTGCTGGCAAGGAAAAGCATGGGAACGAATGAGCAAGATGGTCGACGAGTTAAACCAAATACATTCTCCTGTTTAAATCTTCTTCCTTGCTTCAACATGCTTGATGACTCATCAAATCCTCATGCAGTTAACTTGGAGATCCCGAATTTGAAATATGCTCCTCCTTCCCTGACAAAATTGGAAGAAAGCAGTACTTCAACTGCTGGTGAAGCTGGATTATCGCGTTCCGAAGAGAATGGATCTGAAAAACAGCTGAATTCTGTTGATTATGACTCCAATCGAGAAGAAGACAGTGATGACGAAGTTGACTACAAATATGACCTTTTCAGTTCTCTCCGGGGCGATTTGGATAGCCCAGTTCAACCTGTTTCGAATCCAACGACGACTGTTGATGTCCATCCCGAACTCAAGAAAGACCACATCGCTTCTCAATCTGATCAGAAATACGATTCACCCGTTAAAGAAATTTCGGAGGAAGAGTTGTCACACCAACTTAAAGACGAGATCGAGCAAGAAAATGTGCCGTCTCTCTTAGAGAGTCAAATGTATGATAAACTGGTAACGTCTCCAGCTAAGCACGAGAGCGATGGGTACCAAGTCGAAGACAAAATTGCTGAGTTGTCATTCAGTGACGAGCTAGCTAATTCTGATTTCGACGTGATTTCCAATCCGCGGGGAGAGGAGGAGGTAGCTTTTGAACATCAAGCTGAAGAAAATCAAACTCAACACTGCGATCTTGAAGCTGCTTCACCACATAATTGCAATAAAAGTTTTGAACTTGTTCCCAAAAAAGACTTGCTCGAAATACCTGAAAATCTAGCTCTTCCTACTAACTGCAATGATGAATTTGAAATGCTTGGAGAAAAGAAAATTCAGAGTAGCACACCAGAGAAAGATAATTAAGATATCACTGCCAACTACCCCTACTACCCATTCACTATCCTGAAAGAACAACTGACATACTTAATTAATCTAATGTAGTAATGCACTTTTATCAGTGGGAGTAAGACCTATGTTATACACTACTTGAACTCAAAAAAAACTGTTGAATTGAATGTCTATATAATAACAAACTCATTTTAAGCACATCCGAAGGCAATTTGGTCTACTCAATACCCATATCTTTCAGGAAAAACAAAAACCTCTGTAGATTAAGAAAACCTAAATTTTGTTTGTCTACCTGCGAACTAGATTTTAAACAATTAGTTGAAAATCAGCAAAACCTATTATATGAATTAAACTTAAAACCAACCACTTTTTGTTTTTTCTGTCCTTTTTGAGTTCGAGAGAATTTAGTGATTGCGGGGTTCTTGCGCTCTCCACTTTATTTTGGTCGGAAATGAGCAGCGCAATTCAACAAATTAAAGTTTAGTGTCACTAGATGCCTTAAAGTAAGTATTTTATCGGCTTTTATATATAAACTCTACAGTTATACATACACATTAATAACTTCTAAAAAAACCCAAGAAACCACCTATGGAGTCTTCCTTAGGCAGAGCGTACACCGGGCCCCTTCAAGCCGAGTATACAGCATTAGAGTCAATGAAGCTTACTGAAATCTGTTGCTTCGAAGGAGATTCGATTATCATTAGAATGTTGCCTGAAATACCGGATTTCATTCAAAGAATTCCCAATAGCAGGTGCAAAAATTTTCTTAAGGCTTATGGGGACGCATTTGCTCGATACTTATATGTCAACTTCAAAATTGAGCTTCAAAAAGACTGCCTCATCAGTAAGCAGTTATGGAATACATTATTTGATTCTCGAGGAGGGCTTGAGCCAGGAAAAAAGTTGCATAACTTCTGCAAAAAACCTCAGAGAGTGTCTGCTGAGACTTTTATCCATCATTTTTTGGCGTTTTCACAGAACGTTTTTGACCCAAAGACATTCAGAGATAATAAAAACATTCTCAGCGTTGAAAAGCCAAATGCTTTATGAGATGCTCGCGCGGGGGATGAGAGAAGTCAGTAGGGCTGCCTCTCGGGCATTTGAACAACGCAAAGCTGATGATAAAGACAGCTCTAAGACTGGTGATCTTAAGATTACATGTCTCACATTGTCAAAAATTTATAAATCTCAGTTCGCTCTCACAATTCAGACCAGCCGCATTGAACTGATAGACAAAACTCAACAATCTCCTCTCAACCAAATTGAAAGTGTGAAGAATCAGAAACCTCCCACACCTTACTTAACTGAGACATCTTCTCATACTCTTATTGACGATATTGACGATTTTATCGATTACAATGCAAATTCACATTTTCCCTTTTTGGATGAAAATTTTTGAATGGAAAAATTTCATCATACTTGGCTCTGGATGTGAGAGGTGAGCTCGTAATATGAAGATTAATAACCTCCAGGATTTTATGATCAATTGAGTTTGTTTTGAACTAACAAATGCCTAAATATTGAAGAATTATTGTTTGTGTGTTTCATTGAATATTTTCCCGTATCAAATTTATTGAGATTCATAGGACGACGGCATATGGTGTTTCTCTTGCATCATTGTACTGACCTCATGTTGGTGTTGTCTTTGTCTGCAATTCGTAAACATAACTATATTTGATTAAACTGTTTCTTTAATTGCAGCCAGTGCTATTAATTTCTGCCCGTCGGCTGATAAGAATTATTTTGTTTTGAAAAACATCTGAATATTTCTCTTAAATCCTAAAGAGCCTAATTCTCTTCAGCTCTTTTGATAGTCTGCTATGGATTTAATCATTTGTCAAGACTGCGGCAAGGAATTTAAGAAGTCTGCCAAACTACAAAGGCACATGCGTGAGACACATCAGAATCTTAAGCCCTTCAAATGCGAAATTTGTCAAAGAGAGTTTAAAAGAAATTTTCATTTAAAGAGACATGAGGCCAGCCACTCTGATAACCCAAAACCGGTGGCTTGTACGATGGAAGACTGTACTCGAAGGTTCTCAAACAAGTATCATCTTGCTCGACACATCAAGATCGTGCATGATCAAGACCGTTATCGATGTCAGTTCTGCGATGTATCATTCAAGAAGAAGCGATTCCTTCAGCAACATATGAGTGACACTCATTCTTCCATCTACAACAACCAATCTACCATGAATTCATTTGAAAACCCAGCTGAGAGCGAGCAGCCGTACCTCTCAGATGAGTTTTCCTCTCAAAAGAGAGTGAAAATAGGTAACGCTATCTCATTACAACAAAAATTTTAACTTTTTCTTTGTTTTTAGCTCCTGACCAATACGAAGTGATTTTCACTCCTCATAAAGAATCAAAAGATTTTGAATTAACGTCTTTAGAATTTCATGACTTACTAAATTCTCTAAAACATGCAAAAGGATCTGAACAAAGCGAAGTTCAACAACAAAGCCGAGAGATTTTCAAGTGTGGATATGAGAATTGCAGCAAAACTTTCTCAAACGTATAGCAAATATTTTCCTCCTACCATGGCTTACCTTAATAATTAGTTGACAAGGCTAAAATCTCATGTTAGGACTTCTCACATTAAGAGTTATAAATGCGAACAGCCTGGATGCCAGGCTAAATTCCATCGAAAAGGTGCTCTCACTCGACACTGCTCGGAAAAACACGGGAAGATTCAAGAAAACACCACTACGACTTCGCCTTATCCGTTCCTTACCACTGCAAACGATTACTTCGAGTTGTCACGACCAAGTTATACAGACTTCCTCAACCTGGAAGATTCGTACTATGACTTTCTCCAAGACTCACCGTTAAGAAATAATTTGCCACTGAGGCAAGATGAACTAGATAACCTTTGAGAGTGCCTGCGAGCACACTTGGGTTCTGTTCATAACTAATCCCAAAAAATAAAAATAAAGCAGTTGAGAGATTTTCTATGCTTGTCAAGTCTATCGTGTAGTTTCAATTCGTGGAATGGAGCGATCTATTCTGCGTTTGCGTGTAACTGCCCTCTAAAAGAAATTCGTGGATTTGATTTAGATATCTGAGAAAATCCAATATATATACATAGCTAAAGTCCTTGAGACTTTACCTTTTTAAAGTCGATTTTATCAACTTTTATGTAACTTGTATGACGAAATGCTACACTTTTTTATAATTCGTATATTATTCATATATCTAAATACATCTTTATACACAACAAGTATATCCAACTCATCAGTACACTTGAAAACCTCTTCTCATACACTTTAAGATAGAACTACATACAACAATCAGTCAGTTCTGAATATTCTGAGATGTTACTAATTTTTCAAACGTAATAGCATCATATGTTTTTTTAGTAACCTATAAAAATTTAATATTCTTTGATCATTTTGCTCATCTATTCGTCCTGTTCAGCCAAGTTAGAGAAGATATAAGCACTATCTAATAAAAAAATACCTCTTCATTTCTTTTCGAAGTGTGTTTTTTTTCCTCTTTGTTGAATTTATTCTATTAGATGATGGAAATAATGTATTTGAAAACCAATGTACACGCTACTTCAAAATGAAGTTGAAGTTGACCATTGAACTTCCTAGGTATGGTTGGTAATATCCAGATGAGGCAAAATAAGATTGATAGGTTTCGCAAGGGAAGCTCAAAAGCTGTTAACGGTTCAATTTCAAGAAGTCAAAGATTCTCAGCTTTCCTTCAAAGGATCCACGAATTGTTTATCAGCAGGTAAGCCTCTCTGAACAGAATGAACTCAAGAGTGCAATTAAACTTCGTAATAAATTTTTTTCTGATAGATCTGTTTCGGACCAGGAAGTATGAATTGAAGAACGATTGGGTCTCTCCAACGTATAAGGAATTCGGCTGGTTCAAAAGCATATAAAATTTAGCATAGCAAAATGGTTGAAGCGACACAAAAAAGTACTATGAAAAATGTTCAAAGCATGGTGAAAAAGCTTTTCACTGATGCCATTCAGAAGCGTTTTAATGTGGAAGACGAAGCGATTGTCACACCGATAACGAATATTCCTGGTTCAGACTACAAAATTCCAACTGCAATCACTCTCTTCCACGCGTATAAGAGCAAGCAAAATTCCTTTGGGTTCTCAGATCCGACAGAGCTAGCGAACGAGATCATTAAGAGCATTCCTGCAAACGAGATCATCGAAACAGTTGAAGTGAACAAGCAAAACCAACTGATAGTCACAATATCCCAAAAATTCTTAGAGAAGGAAATCGCTTTACTCTTGACAGAAGGAGTTAATGTCAAATCAGAAAATCCTCAAACAATAGCGGTTGATTTCTCGGCTCCGAATATCGCTAAAGAACTGCATGTCGGCCATTTGCGATCCACCGTGATGGGAGAGTCGATATCTCGTGTATTGGAATTCCTCGGCCACGACGTCAAGCGTGTCAATCATATAGGTGATTGGGGTTCAACGTTTGGAATGCTGATCGCTCATATGAAAGAGGAATTTCCAGATTTCCTCGAGAAGCAGCCTCAACTCTCAGACCTTGAGTCCTTTTATGTGGCAGCGAAGAAAAAATTTAAAGAAAATGAGACTTTCAAAAAGCTTGCTCAAGAAAAGACCGTGTTGCTACAAAAAGGAGATGAAGAATCCCTTAAAGCATGGAAGATGTGGTGTGATCTCTCTCGCCAAGAGTATCAGAAAATATACAAAAGGTTAAATGTGACAAACTATGAGTGTGGGGAGTCATTCTACAACTCTCTCATACCGGGCATGGTAAAAGAACTTGAAGAAAAGGGAATTATTCAACTTATCGATGGAGCGAAATGCGTCGTCGTCCCTGGCTATAAGAAGCCTCTCGTTGCTGTTAAATCAGATGGAGGGTATGGCTATGATTCTACTGATCTTGCCGCCATAAAATATCGTATTCAAACTTTGAATTGCCAGAAGCTGATTTACCTGACTGACGCGGGTCAGTCCACTCATTTTGAAATGGTATTCAAGGCTGCAGAAATGGCTGGATGGTTGAAGAAACCCATCATCGCACAGCATCTAGGATTTGGTCTTGTTCTTAAAGAAGACGGGACAAAGTTTAGCACGAGCGATGGAGAAAGTGTCAGGTTGATGACTTTGCTGAATAAGGCCAAAGACCAAGCAAAAGAACAGATTTTGAAGCGACAACAGGAGCAAATGCTGAAGCAATTGGCAAAGCCAAAGGAAGAGCCTCTGACGACTGCAACCAGGATTGAGGAGAAAGATGTTGATGAAGCTGCCGAAAAAATAGGAATGGCCGCAATTAAATATTTTGATCAACGCCTTAGTAGCGTTTCGAACTATTGCTTAAATTTCGATCAAATGCTCGAGTCTAAGGGAAACACAGCTGTATATCTCCTCTATGCCTACGCAAGGCTTTGTTCTATAATTAAAAAGTCGGGTATGACGGAGCAAGACATTAAAAAGGCAGCCAAAGAAATAGGATTTAAGATCACTCACGAGCATGAAGCGACGTTGGCTATGACGATTTTGCGATTCCCAGAAACTCTTGACCTTGCTGTAAAAGAGCTTGCTTTGCACAAAATCACAGACTTTATCTACGAGATCGCAAGTAAAGTTGCCGAGGGTTACTCTAAATACGACATCGTGGGAACTGAGAATCAAACCACCAGGATTCTCCTTTGCGAGGCGATCAAGAAAGTCCTAAAACAAGCGCTATACTTGGTGGGAATTGAGCCTTTGGAAAAAATATAATAGATAAGAAAAGGTAATTATTCCATTTATTATTAATAAGATATGAATTAAGAATAATGAATTAAGAATAATAAGAGTTATATTATGAATTATCTGGTGATATACAAATTAAGGTGAGGATATTCTTAGTAAATAAAGACGATTATCTTATGACCTCCCTTTCTAGTCGGAATCACCCAAACCATGTGATTCCAACAACCTTCAAAACTGAATTCACAGCTCCTTATTCAAAGTGTTTTTTCATTATGTGCAAGCATTAGAGAGAAACAAAATAAATGGAGTTTAGCATCATGATCTGATCCAATGATATATTTTTCTCCTGACTTGGAGAAGGTGTATGGATCGAATTAGAGCAAAATTATCTCAGGTATGCGAAAATTCTACAGTTTAAAAAAATAAACGATTGCAGGAGCATTAAAACGCGCGCTAATTTAATTAGCTGAACATACAAATTTTCAAATAGTTTATTTACACCAGCAACTTCCTTGATCATGCGCCGTAGCTCGTCTTCTTCGACGCGCAGTTCATTTCCAAAGGTAAACATCTTTTCTTCGACGTATTTGAATGAAATGTGGCCCAGAAACCACAAGCAAAGAAAGGAATTATTCCTCCGAAGCAGCTGGGAGATATTTTGCAGATTTGGAACTTCTTTTATAATTTCTCTGACCTCTTCAAGTTCGAAGATATCGAAAAAGAAGAGATATATGCTGCTTTGGTATGTCAAAGTCGACAAATCTAAGATCTCTATTATCTGCGAATTTTATAGATGTATAAAGGACCCCAGTACTGTCGTTTAATCCAAGACATGCATCAAGGGCTTGCGGGTTTATTTCTTAAGGAGATCAAAAATAAGAATCGCTTTGAAAGTCAAAAAGATGAAACAGAGTTTCCGTTTTTGGTTGTTGCAAAGGACTACATTACTGAAGACCTCAATGGTGATGAAATGACTAGCATCTGGACTGAATTCGTGCGATACCTATTTCGCACGCCTCAAGCAACCCCCATGCTGACAGAAATCAGCCACAAAAGTGTAGAGACCTTGGCTCAGCATACAGCTTTAGATTATAATTTCCTTGATTATAATATAAAAGTTCGAGTAATCTCATCCTCTAAATGGGGGAAAATTATCAATTTATTGATTAACATTAGGTGTTACTGGATCTCATTGAACTCATCTATGACACAGACGTTTTCAGAGATTTTATACAACAGAGAATAGATGAAGCAGCCTCCGAGTTAACAAAGGAGAAAAACAAATTATTAGAAGAAATGTAGATCGAATTTATTTGTTTTGGCAATTATAATAATGACTAAGCAAGCGTGAAAAGGAAGAACTCCGAGAAGCCAAAATTAAATCTAAAGAACTTGAAGAAAAGATTGGAAAAGTTGAAGAAGAAACCAAAAACCCATCGGCCTCCCGAACTGAGGCCCTTAAAGTAGCAAAAGAGCTTGAATTAGAGAAAAAAGAGTTGCAAGCAGTACGCATAACTCATAATAGGATTTGGAAACATATAAATACTTCTTCTCGATAGACAATGTCCATCACGAGCAAAGCAGAGGCTTCAGTTCAAAGAAAGAAGGCGAGACTTCAGAAACTTACAACAGACATGGTGAATCCTGTACAAACAGCGACTCTAATAGGCATAGACGCGAACAAATCAGAATATTGGGTAATTTTATCACTATTTTGTGCAATTTCGAAACCTGTTTTTGTAATGGGGGAAATATTAGCTTTTTTATTGTGAACCTGGTCGAATCTATGTGAAATATACGACTATTAACCAAGATGGAGAAGAAACATGGTTTTATTACGATACGCAGGTTGATTATACTCTCAAAGCTTAATTCTTGATAAATTCCTTCAGGAAGAACTCGATTTGCTACTCAAATCTCTCAATCCAAAGAATGCAAGAGAAAATAGCCTCTTGGAGAACTTTCAAAATATGCTAAAAAATAGGATAATCGCATTTCATCTGACTCAACCAGCGTATGCAACTAATACTTGCTCTTTTCGATAATTTTCAATGAAATGCATTTTAGAAACCAAAATAACGATCAGCAACAAAAACCGAATGATGACTCCAACGGTATTCTGATCGAAAAAGAAGGTGAAAACGATTATCAAGACCGCATGAAAGAAGAAAAACGAAAACGTGTTGTAAGGAGAAAGAATGCATCAACTAGCACAGAACTTCACCCAACAGAAACGTTGGATTTCTGGCACGCTAAAGTCTTGGAGTATGAGGCCGTAACGAAGGATGTGGACTCGGTCCGAACGACTCGGAATAAGTCAAAGCAACTGCAAACTAAGACCGAAAATGATTTCGATTACAAAGATTACAAAAACTTCAGCCTCGAGAAAATCAAAGAGAGGATTAAACAAGCTGAGAAAGCCTTATCGGATTATCTTTCTAATTGGGGTAGTCGTTGGGCAAAGCCATCAGTGAAGGAAGAAATTGTAAAAACATATTTTTTTGATCTCAGCACCGATCTTTCCTCATTTGTTTTTCGTTGCAGATGACTCTCTTAGAAAATGCAGATAAACCACAGGAGATGGTTTACGTGCTTCTTCGTCTAAACGAAGAATGGCAGAAATGCGAAGCCTTGACAAAAAGATACAATCCAAACAACACCGGCGATGATGAGGAAGAAAGTGGAGATGGTATCAGTACTAACAATAATAGCAATTCAACAAAGAGTGGCAATATCGTTGATGAGAAAAACGAATCGCCAGGCAAAGACGCCGAAGAATACTTTTCCCGAAAGAGCAAAAAGAGTGGTGATTCAGATTCAAAGAGGACAGCCTCAAAGAAAGTAGAAAGCAAGAAGGAGAAACAACAGAGAGAGGAAGAAGAAGCAAAGAAAAATTTGAATTTTGAGGCTCTCGATCAATCAGTTTATAGAATCAGAAAGATCCCCTGTAACTTATCAATTATTTTCTCAAAGTGTAACACGCTCATAGTGAGATTGTGGAATTACACCTCCTTTAAAATCAAGAATTGTTGGAAAACAATCACAACTAATGCAGATAACTTGGCTGCCGTTTACTTCTCGACTATCATCTTCTGCGACATTGTGATTAAATATAGCGCCAGTAAGACCAAACGATACTTTAGCAATAAGGAGAATCGTCGGGAAGCAAGAGAGCAGCCAACAACAAGCACGGCGAAAAAAACAGACACAAAGCCGGAATACCAACTAAAATTAGAAGAGATTGAGCAATTTAGATTTACAAGAGCCCAAGCCAAAGCGTTAATTGAACAGAAGACGAATAAAGTGAAGGTGATGAGAAAAGATAAACACTCAGTGTCGACTCGAAGCCAAACTTCAGACAGACTGAAAGAGAGTGCTGATTTCAAGTATTTGAATCAGAATGAGAAAAACCGCGTGAAGCAGGATAAGCTAAATCAGTTGGTCTCTGCAAGAGAGAGCAAAGTTCGTAGATCTCAAAGAACTCTGAGTAAAAGAAGAGTTAATCTCGCGGAATCGGTATATTTTTTATACTACCTCTCAAAATAATCCTTCTATGATATATCAGGATGATGATGAAGATGAAGATGAAGTAGAGGATGAGGATGAATATGAAGAATCCAAAGGTTCTGAAAGCCAAGATTATGTAGAATGCCATAAATGTGACACGCGCTATTTGTTAGAAGACATTGGGCTCAAAGTAAAATTATATCACACTCTTAATGCAAACAATTATTCTAGTCTCAGCCTGAAGAAGAATGGGAGTGTTTTGACTGCGTAGAAAAGGCACAAAAGCAGAGGCAAACAAGGAGTAGTTCCCGGCGCCTACGATACTAGGCACTGGTAATTATTAGCTTTCATATGTTAAAGAGTCTATTGTTTGGTATTCAAAACTTTGGAGAATTGTAATTTTAAGCGATAACTCAGTTACTCAACTGTTCGTTTTTACATCTATAATCTTCAAAGAATAATTACAATCGATTTTCAAAATCAGGCTTTGATGGCTTGGCAATCAGCAGCTTACTGCTTTTAGAAATATAGGCTGGACTGAAAAGGAGAAATCTGTTCATCTGAAGCCTTCAGACCTTAAACTCTTTATATGAAGAACGTGAGAGAAAAAATAAATAACTATTACAGCTGATCGCGTATAATTGCGTATATATGGATATATCAGTGTTATAAACTACCGCCAAACTATTATTAAACTAGTATAAAAGTCACCATTCGCAGAAAATTATTAGCTGTTCTTTAACTTCTTCTGCCTGCAGAGACGAAATGCTCTGCTTATCTAGGAAGACCGGAATCATTTTTTCTTGGTCAGAGACTCTAACTTGAGACGAAACTCTTCATCCTGCTTTTTAATTTTCTCATTCATTTTTGCTTGCAGCGTCTCCAGTTCCTTTTTCATATACCTCTCCACCTTCGCTTTCTTTTGCAACTCCAATTGTTTCTTAATAATCTCTTTGCGCTTATGCTCTGGAATATCATGTGTGCTTCTTCCTTCCATAATATCTTGAATCTCCTCTGGTGTAAGTTTCAACTCTTTATCTTTATTATACGTATCCAACACAGCATACTCATCTTTATTAACCTCCTGCCCGTCATCTAAATCCAACAAACGCGGAAATCGCTGTGTAAACATTCTAAACGGCACAATCTCATAGTCAACAGCGGGTTGGAATGCTTTAACGTAAAAGGTATAGTTTCTGAAGAAGATTCTCTGGAAATAATCAGTAATTTCTTTTATCTCTTGTAAAGTAAAAGTGTCAATTGAATGAGGTGGACGGAACATGCCGTGCCTAAGCAGCAACTCTTTGAAAGCTGCGAATGCTTTCTCTTCACTGAGACGATTACTCATAGCTGTTTTGATCGTTTCATGAGCAAGGTCCAGCAAACAAGAAGCTTTTTCCTTGCTGTATTCTTTATTTCGAGCTAATTTATATGCATTGGAAATTAGGTCAACAAAAATGCTCGTTTTTGATTCAATGTCTATCGAGTCTGATGGGTTGTTGAGCTGATCGAGGTAATTTTTGAATATCTTCTTTATTATCTCTGAGGTAGCTGTTTTAGTTGAGGCTTTCGACAACTCTTCAAGATGCTCTTCAAGTACATTCCTGAAAACGAAGAATCTCGGATTATTGCGATATAAATTTTTCTCCATTTCAATGTGTAGAGAATGTGTCTATGCACAATGTTTATTTATTGGGATTGTGAACAAATTTTAACTTATTATGAGTAATTTAACAAGATTACCATAAGATGAAAAAGAAAAAAGGATTCTTGATCTCTAACTTTAACATTGAATGAAGGAGCCTTTACCTAAATAATCAGTCTTCAAATTCGGACGAATTGTAGCATCTTCTTTATTAAAATGGAATATTTGGACCTCGAAAGCGGAAATATTTCTAGTTCACTCACTTTTGGATTGGTAGGCCCTGAGAAACCTAACTGACCCAATTGAAGCGCAACTCCTCTTATTGAGGTGCAAATGTAGACATAATGAGGTCGCAGTGCACTAATGAGGTCGCGAGATTTCAATGAAATTGCTGAGGTCAATAAATAAACAACTGATAGTGTTGGAGAATTTTAAATTTGAATTTCAATAATTCATATGTGACCTCAGGATACGAAATATTCCGCGACCTCAATAGAGATAAATGCGACCTAATTGTACCCTCAGTAGAGTATCTCGTGGACTAGTAACTTCACATAGCCATTTTAATATATTCATAGGACTCAAAATAGGGACCATGCTATTTGAATACACTGAGAGCAGATCCAGCAGATTGAGCTGGCCTTCATTTTTCGAGCATTGTCTCAAAAGAATTTTCTTCTCTCATGAGAATATCTAACAAGCACTCTCAAACCACCTATCGCTAATGCAGTTTAGCACAGTAGAGTTTATCAATTCATTAAGACAGGAATCAGGAAATAAGCTGGAAAAAGTCTACTCGTGTTAGCTTCGTTGAAGTTGATGGATTATAAGATATGAATTGTTTATCGCTATCGTTGTTATCACCAGAATTACAGACGATTAAGAGTGCAAATAGATGGTGATAATCAATTAGAGCTATAAAATAATAATATTCAAATTATGAAATTATGAGTGAGTGCATGAAGAATAAGTTAGAAGTCGCATCCGTTGTGCATGTAAGCAACTACCCACATGAACAAGGCGCTATCCTCTCTGAAGAGGGTTCTGGGGGTAAGTAAATCGGTTCCATTTCCATTATTTGGGAAGACACCGGTATAAAAGTATGGGAACAAAATATTGTCACA